>Ga0315272_10000129_pt1 | contig 33386 bp, 32 predicted proteins | sample C3_middle_MG_FD_203918 | JGI IMG/M metagenome (GOLD analysis project Ga0315272, IMG submission 203918) | Sediment microbial communities from Yellowstone Lake, YNP, Wyoming, USA - C3_middle | ecosystem: Environmental > Aquatic > Freshwater > Lake > Sediment | place: USA: Wyoming | collected...
AGAATTTCCGCATGCGGAGATTCTGCGCAATATCGCGCTCTATCATCATGAGGCGATCAATGGCAGCGGATATAACGGCATGACGGACGAGGAGATCCCGATCGAGGCAAAGATCGTTGCGGTCGCCGATGTGTTCGATGCGTTGACCAGCGCTCGTTCATACAAAGAGGCATGGAGTAACGACAAGGCATTCCAGTTCTTGCAGTCCATGGCCGGCACCAAGTTCGACAGCGACTGCGTGACTGCCCTGATACATTGCCGTAAAGAGGTTGAGTCCATACAAAACCGGTTCCTGGAAGACCATCTCGGCTGATCTGTTTCCGGCGCGGCGTGGTTTCAAGGGGGCTGCAAAGAATTGTTCCTGTATTTGTGCAACAATTCGCCCCTGATTACCTGATGACATTTCTGCATAGCGAATACCATGAATCCCACACTCGTTTTTGACATAGAAACCATCCCCGACATCGCCGGGCTGCGCACACTGCACGAACTGGACGCGCGCGTCAGCGATGCGGAAGTGGCGGAGATGGCCTTCCAGCTGCGCCGCCAGAAGACCGGCAGTGATTTCATGCCGCACCATCTGCAGCGCGTCGTGGCGATCTCCTGCGCGCTGCGCGAAGGCGACAACTTCAAGGTGTGGTCGCTGGGTGGGCTGGACGAAGACGAAGGCTCCATCATCCAGCGCTTCTTCGATGGCATCGACAAATACACGCCGCAGATCGTGTCGTGGAACGGCAGCGGTTTCGACCTCCCGGTGTTGCATTATCGCGGCCTGATCCACGGTGTGCAGTGCGCGCGCTACTGGGACCAGGGCGAGGACGACAAGGAATTCAAGTGGAACAATTACATCAGTCGTTATCACTCGCGCCATCTTGACCTGATGGATCTGCTGGCGATGTACACCGGGCGCGCCAACGCGCCGCTGGACGAGCTGGCCAAGCTGATCGGTTTCCCCGGCAAGCTGGGCATGGACGGCAGCAAGGTATGGGAGGCGTATCAGCAGGGCAAGCTCGACGAGATACGCAACTATTGCGAGACCGATGTGGCGAATACTTATCTGGTGTTCGCGCGCTTCCAGATGATGCGTGGCGTGTTGACCCGCGCACGATACAAAAAAGAATGCGAGCTGGTGCGCGGGGAACTGGCCAAGCTCGACCAGCCGCACTGGAAAGAATTCCTGGCCGCATGGCCTGAGCAGAAAACCTGATCGTGCTTGGCTATCGTCGTGCCTGGCTGGCAGGGGGCTGGCTGCTGGTTGGCCTCGTCATATTTCTGTCGCTCACCCCGCATCCGCCAGAACCATTTACGTTCTCCAATGTGGACAAGTTTGAACATACCCTTGCCTATGCTTCGCTGGCATTGTGGTTTGGCCAAATCTATCTGTCTGCCCGTTCCCGCATGATGGCGGCGGTTTTGCTGGTTGGTTTGGGCATCGGTTTGGAGTTTGTGCAAAGATGGATGGGTTTTCGCTATTTCGATGTATGGGATATGGTGGCTGGCAGTATCGGCGTATTGATTGGATTTTTATTGGCGCGAACCGCGCTGGGACGTTTATTTGTTTTTATTGAGGCCAAATTGCGGCAGGATCGATGAGTACAGAAAATAAAGTAACGATACAGTCTCTGGACCAGGAAGGTCGTGGTGTTGCGCGCATCGAAGGCAAGGTGATCTTCATCGAAGGCGCGCTGACCGGTGAGGTGGTCAGCTACAGTTCATATCGCAAGAAGCCCTCGTTCGAACTGGCACAGGTCACACAGATACATAAATCATCAGCTATGCGCGTGCAGCCAAAATGTAAACACTTCGGCGTGTGCGGTGGCTGCTCGATGCAGCATCTGGACGCAAGGGCGCAGGTCGCGGTCAAGCAGCGCATCCTCGAAGATAGCCTGTGGCACATCGGCAAGGTCAAGGCGGAAACCATATTGCGACCGATCTACGGGCAGGCGTGGGGCTATCGCGAGCGCGCCAGACTCTCGGTCAAATATGTGATCAAAAAGGACAAGATGCTGGTCGGGTTTCACGAGAAGCGCAGCAGTTTCGTCGCCGACATGCAGAGCTGCGAGATACTCGCGCCGAAGATCGCCAGGCTGCTGCCGCTGCTGGCAGAGCTGATCAATGGCTTGTCGATCCGTGATCGCCTGCCACAGATCGAAGTGGCGGTGGGCGAGCATGTCGATGTGCTGGTGCTGCGCGTGATGGATACGCCGAGCAGTGCAGACGAAATTGCGTTGCGTGCCTTTGCCGACAAACACGATATCCAGTTCTGGCTGCAATCCAAGGGGTATGACACCATCGCTCCGTTCCATCCGCTCGACGCCCCGGCGCTCTCCTACAGCCTGCCCGAATTCGGCATCACCATGCCGTTCGCCCCGAGTGAATTCACTCAGGTGAACAGCGCGCTGAATCGCGTGATGATCAGCCGCGCCATGCGCCTGCTAGACCCGCAGCCGGGCGAACGCATCGCCGATTTCTTCTGCGGCCTGGGTAATTTCACGCTGCCCATCGCGCGCAGCGGCGCGCAAGTGCTGGGCATCGAAGGCAGTGCCGCACTGGTAGAGCGCGCCAAACAGAATGCCTTAACTAATGGTCTGGCGGACAAGGCCAAATTTGCCGAAATGAATCTGTTCGCGATGGACGAAGGTGCTTATGCCAAGCTCGGTCGATTTGACAAATTACTGATCGATCCGCCTCGCGACGGCGCGCTGGAGCTGGTGAAATCATTAGGTGGCGAAAACGCGCCGCACCGGATCGTGTATGTTTCCTGCAGCCCCGGCACTCTGGCGCGTGATGCTGCCGAGCTGGTGCAGCGCGGCTATGTGTTGAGATCCGCCGGCGTGATGAACATGTTTCCGCATACCTCGCATGTGGAATCGATCGCGGTGTTTGAAAAGCCATGAAGCGCTACACTGACCTTGTCGCCGACGCACTCACGCGCGTGAAGGAGATCATGCCATGGGACCTGAGCAAACTGCTTGCTGCGGGCAAGGATCTTGTCCTTCTCGACGTGCGCGAACCGGCGGAATTCGACTCGTTGCATATTCCCGGCGCTATCAATGTGCCGCGCGGGATACTGGAACAATCCTGTGAATGGGATTTTGACGAGACCGTGCCGTTGCTGGCTGCTGGACGGGAATTGGATGTCGTGGTGATCTGCCGTTCCGGTTATCGATCCGCACTTGTTGCGGACGTGATGCAACAGATGGGCTACACCAGCGTGGTTTCACTCAAGACCGGCATGCGCGGCTGGAACGACTACGAGCAACCGGTGGTGGATGCCGTGGGGAATGCGGTAGATGGCGATAGCGCGGATGAACAGCTTTCGCCACATTTGCGCCCGGAACAGCGTAAACCTAGAATATCTTGATTCCGGATAATCAATTAGAACGAAAATCCCCTCCCCCTTGCAGGGGGAGGGCTAGGGAGGGGGTAGAAACTTGGGATAGCCACTGTTCTACCCCCATCCCGATTGCCCCCTCGCTTCGCTCTCCCCCTCTGCAAGGGGGAAGGGGGGGTAGGTGCTAACTGAACTTTTGGGATTGATGTACAAAAAAAGGCGGCCAATCGGCCGCCTTTTTCTTGATGTGTCGAAATCTAATCCCGTTCGCCGCTAAATGCCATCAGCAGGCTCAGCAGGTTGACGAACAGGTTGTAGATGCTCATGTACAAGCCCAGCGTCGCCATCACATAGTTGGTTTCACCGCCATTCACGATCCGGCTGACATCGAACAGGATGTAAGCCGAGAAGATCAACACGGCGATCGCCGAGATGGTCAGCGACAGTGCAGGAATTTGGAAGAACAAATTCGCCAGCGAAGCGATCACCAGCAGGATCAGGCCAATGAACAAGAACTTGCCCATAAAGCTGAAGTCCTTCTTGGTAACGGTGGCGATGGTGGCCAGGCTGAAGAAGATGATGCCGGTGCCGCCGGCTGCCATACCGACCAATTGTGCGCCGTTTTTCAGGTGCAGCGCAACTTGCAGTATCGGACCGAGGAAGAATCCAGCGACGAAGGTGAAGCCGAGTAGCGCGACGATGCCCCACACGCTGTTACGCAGGGCGGTGACGGCGAACATCAGACCCATCATTGCGGCGAACATCAGCAACGAGGAGACGATCGGGCTTGCTGCCATAAAGGAAAAATTGGTGGACATGCCAAGGAACGCGCCAATTACCGTCGGGATCATGGTCAGTGCCAGCATCATGTAAGTATTGCGCAATACCTTGTTCTGCGTGGTTGAGACTGTGCCGATCTGTGTTGCGGCCTGGAAATCAAATGCCATGTTAAAGCCTCCTAAAAGTTATCTGTTCATTTACTACGGGTATAAGACTAGCGAAATGCAAAAAAAGTTTCAATCTTTGTTTTAGTAGGGGAATAAGCTCTAAGTGGCATGCGCGCGCACAAGCGGCTCAATCTGCGGCCAGATGGTACGCTGTGCCATGCGGATGTCATAATCGCTTTGCAGGTCGAGCCAGATTTCAGGGGATACGCCGAAATATTTTCCAAGGCGCAATGCAGTATCCGCAGTGATCGAACGCTTGCCGTTCACGATTTCGCTGATGCGGTTCGCTGGGACGCTTACAGCCCTTGATAGCGCATTTATGCTGACGCCCATGGGCTTCATAAATTCTTCCAGCAATATCTCGCCGGGTGGAATAGGGTCGAGTAATTTTGGGGTCATGGTATTTCCTTTAGTGATAGTCCACAATTTCTACATCGTAAACATCGCTGTCTGACCACTTGAAGCAGATACGCCACTGGTCATTGATGCGGATGCTGTGTTGTCCCTTGCGATTGCCTTTGAGTGCTTCAAGGCGATTGCCGGGTGGCTGTTTCAAGTCGTTCAGGGTTCGTGCACGATGCAAGTAAAGCAGCTTGCGGCGGGCAGTGCGTAATATGTCAATCAGAATAGCTATAAATGCTGCGTACTTGTGAGGGCGTTTGCGGAAATGATCATTGAGTGGCAATGGGTGTTGGCGGAAGCGGTGAGATTCGAACTCACGGAACATTTCTGTTCGGCAGTTTTCAAGACTGCTGGTTTAAACCACTCACCCACGCTTCCGGTTCTTTGAGGCCGCGCATTTTGAACCAAGCCGCCTCACATGTCCAGAAACTATCTAAACTCTTACGCAATCCGCCCAGTTGTTCGGCGTTTCGTAGATACGCACTCTCTCAAGGCGCAGGTGGTTCCCGTAGGTATCCTGATAGGCTGGCTCAAGGATGTCGAAGGCGGCTTGGGCGAGATTTTCTGCGGTGGGTACGACATCGAGGATGACTGTCCGGTGATCGGGCAGGGTCGCGAGAAAGTCACACACCAGCTTGTCGCCGCTATATACCAGAAAGGCGTGATCCCATGCGTCCACCAGTTTTTCCTTGGCGATGCGCTTCACGTCGGAAAAATCCATCACCATGCCCTGCTCGGAGGTACCTTCCTTGGTGATGATGTCTCCTGACAGGGTGATCTCGATGGCGTAGCGGTGCCCATGCAGGTGTTTGCACTGGCTGTTGTGGTTGGGGATGCGATGTCCGGCATCGAATTCCAGGCGGCGGGTGATTAACATAATGATCGCGATCTGTTTAAGTGGCGCGGATTATACCCTGTCAGATTTTCAAGGCTGTAACACGTTGCAGAAATTCAACTTGCGCCTGGTCGTCGTGATGCGCGCCGTAGCGCAACGCGGTGTAGCGCTTGGCGAGGTCACGGATGTTCTCTGCGAGGTCGGGGCGAGCTGCAGCGATGCGCGCAGCGTAGTCTTGAGCGCCTTCATGCGCGGCACGAGGCAGTCCTGCCTGGTCCAGTTTGTGACACAGTTTCAGCCATGCAGCCTGTACCTTATCCGGTTGACGCACCAGCAAGTGGCGCAACATGAACAGCGCAAACAGCGCGATGACGATCCCCAGACCGCTCGCCATATCGAGCGCCATTTTTTGCCAGGTGATGGATTCCATGCCGAGGCGTGTCAGGAAGGCGAACTGGCGCTCAGTGTCGTAGCCCAGTACCCATTGGTTCCATTGGTTGGCGAGCGAATCGAAATTGAAACGCAGGTCGCGCATCCATTGTGGCGGATTGCGCGCCATGAAGGGCAGGGCAGCTCTGTCGGACACGGCAGCAGATAAACCGCGCTGCACACGCTCGGGAGCGATGGCGCCGGTCGGATCGACACGCACCCAGCCCTGTCCTGCCAGCCACACTTCCGCCCAGGCGTGGGCGTCGGATTGGCGCACGATGTAGTAGTTGCCGACATCGTTGAATTCGCCGCCCAGATAGCCTGTCACCACGCGTGCCGGGACGTTTGCGGCACGCATCAAGAATACGAAAGACGAGGCATAGTGCTCACAGAATCCCTGCTTGGTGTCGAACAGAAAATCGTCCACAGTGTTGACACCGAGCGGCGGCGGCTCAAGCGTGTATATGAAGCCTTGCTTGTTGAAATAGGAAAGGGCCGTGCGAACGATGTCTGCATCGCCCTTGTTGCCGGCGCGCCACTCGGCGGCAAGCTGTTGCGCGCGCGGATTGAACTGTTTGGGCAATTGCAATGCGCGCTGGAGCTGTCGTTCAGATTCTTGCGAGTTGGCGTGATACACCAGATTCGAGCGTGCCGCATAGCGCAATCGCGCGTTGATTGGCTCTTTGTTCAGTATCTGGAAATCGTAGGTCAGCGTGGCGGGCACAGACAGCTTGTCCGGCATATCGAGCGCGAATAACCAGTTTTTGTTGTGCGGTTCCAGCGTGACGACGTAATCGATAGCCTGACCAAGCTCGGTGAATTGCGGTGCCTCCGTGCGCATGATCCTGCCCGGTGACCAAGTGCGCCCGTCGAAATTCCATAATACCGGACCGTGCCAATACATCTGGTCGCGGCGCGGCGGCTTGTCGTTATAGGTGACACGAAACGCAACCGCTTCTGACAAGCTCAGGCGGCTCAGGCTGCCGGGAGACATCTTGTCGTCCAGCCCGCTGCTGGCGTAGGCGTCCTGCGGCAAGCCCCACAGGGGACCGGGGACACGGGGAAACAGGACGAACAGGATCAAGGTCAGCGGAATGGCCTGTAGCAGCAACACCGCAGCGATGCGCAAGCGCGGCTTGAGCGCGATGTTTTGCGCTTGCAGATGCACCCAGGTCGTCATGATGACCATCAGAGTGGCGAACAGGTACAGCGCTGTGGGGATGCTTTGCGAGTAGAAAAAATTGGTGATGATGATGAAGCACGCGAGATAGATCATCACCATAGCATCGCGCGTTTTGTGCAGCTCCATGAATTTGAGCGTGGCGAGCAATACCAGAAATGTAACCCCGGCCTCGCGCCCGAATATCGTTCGATAGGTGAACATGATGCCGCCGATGCAGGCGAAGGTGATCAGCATCAACTGCCATTTTTTCGGCAAGGGTTTGCTGTTGTAAGTAAGCCAAACACGCCACAGCAGCAGTCCGGCGCACAAGGCGCTGAACCGTAGCGGCAGATGCTCGGCATGCGGCGCGATGACCATCAGGATGCTGAGCAGCAGGCCGTAGATGAGGGATTTGTTCATTCCTGCGTCATTCCCGCGCAGGCGGGAATCCAGTAGATTGAAACAATGCGGTAGGATGGGTGGAGCGCAGCGATACCCATCAATTTGTTACCGTGGAATGATGGGTATCGCTGCGCTCCACCCATCCTACGTGCTATTTTTTTTGCGTCCATAATTACCCCGCTTGAGGCAAATTGAACAGCGCGATCCTGCGCAAACATTCATCGCGGTGTGTAATGCCGTTACTGGACGACAAATCGCCATCCGGCAAGCGCAGCCCGTAGCGCAATCCCTGCGCCTCGGCATCCAGCACCCAGCGGGCCATGCGCGCCAGTTTTTCTTCCTCGTTGCGGTCAGGCGTATCGGCAAGATCCAGCCACAACTCTTCGCCGAGCGGCGTGGAGAATTGCTTGACCTGCAAACCCCGTTCGCGTGCATAGGCCTTCCAATCTATGCGCGGCAAGGCATCGCCCGCGATGTATTTGCGCAGTCCGGAGAAATCTTCGTCTCCGGTCATGCTGCGTTTTCCTTTGCCATCCGGCGCGCTGCCTAGCGGCAATGGCGCATCACCCATTGGCTTTGGATAGACCAGGCAGCGCGTGTCGAAATGCAGATATGACCAGCAGTAGAACAAGCCAAGCGGAAATTCGGTATACAGCGTCAGACGACCTGTTTGCAGCCAGCCGCGCTGCGTGGCAAGGAGGGGAAAAGCGATTTCCGTGTCTTGTTGTGCGGGTGCGTCAAACTTCAGCGGCGTGGAGGTGGTCGTCCAGAAAGATTCGCCGGATTGAACCAGGCAAAGCTGGTAACGCGACAATTTGCTTCGATTATTGAAGTGAAAAACGAATTGGGCGGTATTGCCGCAGAACACCGGCTCGGCACGGCCCGCGCGTATCTCCAGATGAGCCAGGTTGCGGAACGCGTGCAGCATGGACATCACCGCCATCATCGTCAGCAGAAAAGTCAGCACATAGCCGAGGCTCAGGTTGTAGTTGATATCGCCGAGCAACATCAGCACCAGCACGAAACAAAGCGTGAGGCCCTGTTTGGTGGGGATGATGAAGATACGGCGCTGGGTGAGCGTGAGTGTGCCGTGCTCGATCTTCGGGCGGAACAGCCAGGTACGGAACTTTTGTTTGAGTGCGTTCAGCACGGTGTTACGGGATCGCGACCGCCTCGATCAACTCGCGAACCAGCACATCGCTATTCTGCCTGGCGTGTTCGCCGATCGCCTGCAAACGGTGGCTGACTACGCCGGGCAGCACGGCCTGCACATCTTCCGGGATCACCGCATCACGCGCATCCAGCAATGCCCAAGCGCGCGCCGCGGACAACAGCGCGAGTCCGGCGCGCGGCGACAGGCCATGCATGTAGCGCGTTTCTTCGCGCGTATGGCGCAGGATAGCCTGCACATAATCAAGCAACGCGGGCGAGACAAAGATTTCCCGCGCGTGTTTTTGCAGCGCGAGCAGCTCGCTGCTCTCCATTTGCGGGCTGAGTCGGGCGACGATCTCGCGCCGGTCAACGCCGGACAGCAGGCCGCGCTCCGCCTGTGCATCGGGATAGCCCATCTGGATGCGCATCAGGAAGCGGTCGAGCTGCGATTCCGGCAGCGCGAAGGTGCCGATCTGATACGCCGGATTCTGTGTGGCGATGACGAAGAACGGGGCGGGTAGTGCGCGCGTCGTGCCCTCGACGGTCACCTGCTGTTCTTCCATCGCTTCCAGCAAGGCGCTTTGTGCCTTGGGCGTGGCACGGTTGATCTCGTCAGCCAGGATCATTTGCGCGAAGATCGGGCCGGGATGGAATTTGAATTCGCCGACCTTTGCATCGACACCCGGGCGCTCGTACACCGACACGCCGAGGATGTCGGCGGGCAGCAGGTCGCTTGTGAACTGGATGCGCTGGAATTGCAAGCCCAACGTGCGCGCCAGCACATGCGCCAGCGTGGTCTTGCCGACGCCGGGCAGATCCTCGATCAGCAAGTGACCGCGCGCCAGCAGGCAGGCAAGCGCCAAGCGAATCTGTCGCGGCTTGCCGAGGATGATCTGCTCGGCCTGTTTGATGACGTTGTTCAGGTTTTGGCTCATGGTTGCCCTTCTAGATCAATATCGCCGCAATTACCCTGCGACCTTCCGCGACCAGTATGTTGTAAGTACGACACGCGGCGGGAGTATCCATGCACTCCAGGCCAATGCCCGCTTCGGTCAGGGCACGATACAGGCGCGGATGCGGGAAGTGCTGTCGTGCGCCGGTGCCGAGCAGCAGCACGTCGGGTTTCAAATTGAGGAAATACGCGAAATGCGTTTCGTTCAAATTTTCGAACCCTGTAACTGCCCAGTCGTTGCGCACCTCTTCGGCCAGCACCACGATGCTATGGTCAAAGCGCTCGCCGTTGACGATCACATGATCCGCGCCGTGTGCGGTGAACAGTTTGGTGTCGCCGAGATTGGCTAGATGCAGTTTCAAGAAGTCCTCGAAGTTGTGAAGTGTGGATGCAGGGAGTTTAGGGTCTGGAACAGGGCGCGTCAAACCGTGCCGTTCTGCCAAAAATGACACGGGGCGATCAGGGACAATCCCCTGCCGCATTCCGCAGGGGGATAAATGTGAACGAGCCATTCTCGATCTTGTAACCGCAAGAAGGCTGGGCATCCGGAAAATAAGATACGCTGACAGAAGTGCGGGTGTTAAGGACGTTAGGCTGTTTGATCTGTATCTTCGCAGATGGGGTGCGTAATTCCACCGGATAAGTGATGGCCTGGTCGCTCCACCCCATCCACAGGTATTCCGGCAGATAACGGACAAAGCGGTAAGTAGTGCTGGGGTCGAGATCCTGTTTCAGTTGGCTGGTGCTCTCCTCATAGCCCTCTTTCGCGATCTTCATTCCTATCTCGATGCTTGCCACGGCAATTGCCAGCCCGTAGGCGAGCGCATCTCCTGAGCCGTATTTGATGATGAGTGCGCCCAGTGCCGTGCCACCTATGCCTACCGCCGTCCCCATGCCGGAAGTGGCGGCGATCTTGCTTCCCGCCACGGTGCCGCTGACTGCCGCTTGCCCGCCGTAAGTGGAATCAAGGATCAACTCGTGCAGTTCGCTTTCGCGTACCAGATGACGTTCATACCATGGACGTGCATCAGGTGAGCGATGAGATTCGATCGCGATGCCGCGCTGATCGGTCATGGCCAGAACGCTCTTTCGTCCACGCAGCTTGAAACGGATCTGGCGCTCCGAGCGCAATGGGTTGGCTTTAAATTCGGGATCCCATACCGGCTCCGGCCCAGGCCCGCCCAGCACCATGAACAAATGAGCAGGCGGGTCGTTGTGCTCCGCCAGATCCTTGGCCCAGGTGAGGCTGTTGTCCATGAACCATGCCCTGCGCAGATCCACCTGCGCCTCGTGCCATTCGCCGCACATGGTCCATAACCCCGCCAGAAACAAGCGCATGGCCGGATCGTCGAAGTGCCCCACGGGACTCCAGGGCAGCGATAACAGGCTGCTTGAGATGCGCGCCTCCACGCAGGCTTCTTCATATTTTTCCTGCAGCGAATAGCCCCAGCTCAGCAGGAAGTGCAGCCAGATCACTTCATGTTCCGAAGCGTAATAGTCTTCTGGTGTCTGTACATAGAAGAAATTCCGCGCCTCGCGCGAGACGTGGTAGCGCACCCGATCCTCCAGCACTTCGGCCTGTTTTTGCAGTTCCTTGATCTGCGGCTTGCCCTGGATCAGCGACAGGTAACCCTTTTCCATCGTGGTGATGAAAGTACCTTTCTCTGCATCGCGCGGAAAATCGACCAGCGCCTGTTCTGCATCACCCTGCACAAAAGCCTGCTGGCTTTTTTGATAGCCTGGCTTGGTGAGCAGGCTGTTTTGGCTGCATCCTGAGGCCAGCAGCATCAATGCCAGCAGCCAAAAGGAATGGTACAGCCCCAGTTTTGCTTTATGTTTTTGTATTTTGCGTTCCCCGATCAAAATCCAAACTCAGTATTCATCCCAAATATTCCAATAGAAAATTTAACTTGCTTCCCCCTTTGAAAAAGGGGGATCGAGGGGGATTTAATATTCGTGCGACGTTCAAATCCCCCCTTCACCCCCCTTTTTCAAAGGGGGGATACTCCGTTATTTCCTGCTTATGTCTTAATGAACTATCTGGGTTCATCCCTCGCAGTTCCCACCGTGGCATTTGCTGTACTGGGGCGGCGCAGGTAAAATCGCGGCCTTTGCAGCTTCGGGACGAATTTTATCATTTGCCCTTTGGCGACATCCGAAAAATCGAGAACATAACGTGAAACCAATTTTAAAATCGACCAAGCTCTCAAACGTGTGCTACGACATCCGCGGCCCGGTGATGGAACGCGCCAAGCAGATGGAAGAGGAAGGCCAGCGCATCATCAAGCTGAATATCGGCAACCTCGCGCCATTCGGCTTCGAGGCGCCGGAAGAGATCCAGCAGGACGTGATCCTCAACCTGCCGAATTCGTCCGGCTATTCGGATTCCAAGGGCATGTTCGCGGCGCGCAAGGCCATCATGCATTATTGCCAGGCCAAGAAGATCATGGGCGTGGCGCTGGAAGACATCTACATCGGCAACGGCGCGTCCGAGCTGATCGTGATGGCGATGCAGGGTTTGCTCAACACCGGCGACGAGGTATTGATCCCCACGCCGGATTACCCGCTGTGGACGGCGGCGGTCACCCTGGCGGGCGGCACACCGCGCCATTACATCTGCGACGAGCAGAACGAGTGGATGCCCGACCTGGCAGACATGCGCAAGAAGATCACCAAGAACACGCGCGCCATCGTCATCATCAATCCGAACAATCCCACCGGCGCGCTTTATTCCGACGAGTTGCTGCGCGAAGTGGTGCAGATCGCGCGCGAAAATGACCTGATCATTTTTGCCGACGAGATCTACGACAAGATGTTGTACGACGGCGCGACGCACACGGCGATCGCCTCGCTGGCCGACGACCTGCTGTTCGTGACGCTGAACGGTCTGTCGAAAAATTATCGCGCTTGCGGTTACCGCGCCGGCTGGATGGTGGTGTCCGGCGAAAAGAAGCACGCGCAGGATTACATCAATGGCCTGACCATTCTCGCCTCGATGCGGCTGTGTTCCAACGTGCCCGGGCAGTTCGCGATCCAGACCGCGCTGGGCGGTTACCAGAGCATCAACGACCTGGTCGCCCCGGGCGGGCGCTTGTGCAAGCAGCGCGATCTGGCTTACAAGCTGCTCACCGCAATCCCCGGTGTGACCTGCGTCAAGCCCAAGGCCGCGCTATATCTGTTCCCGCGTTTCGACCCAAAGATCTACCCGATCAAGGACGACCAGAAATTCATCCTCGAGCTGCTGGAAACCGAGAAGGTGCTGGTGGTGCAGGGCACCGGTTTCAACTGGATACACCCCGACCACATCCGTGTGGTGTTCTTGCCGAATGCCGATGACTTGACCGAGGCGATAGCTCGTATCGCAAGATTCTTGGAGAGCTACCGCAAGAAACACGGTACGGATTAACAACGTCATTCCCGCGCAGGCGGGAATCCAGTATAAATTTAAGATCCGCGCAGCGGGATAAAAATTAGAAGCATGTTGAATTAAACCGCTGGATTCCCGCCTGCGCGGGAATGACGGCATAGTGAAAAGGTAATCATCGAATGAGCATTAAACCAATCAACGTAGGTCTTCTCGGCATCGGTACCGTTGGCGGCGGCACATTCACCGTGCTGCAGCGTAACGCGGAAGAGATCACCCGCCGCGCCGGCCGTCCGATCCGTATCACCGTGGTGGCGGACAAAAATATTGAGCTAGCGAAGAAAGTAACCGGCGGTGCATGCCGCGTGACTGATGATGCATTTTCAGTAGTGAGCGATCCGGAAGTTGATATCGTCATCGAGCTGATCGGCGGATATGGCGTGGCGAAAGAGCTGGTGCTGAAGGCCATCGCGAACGGCAAGCATGTCGTCACCGCGAACAAGGCGCTGCTGGCCATGCACGGCAACGAGATCTTCAAGGCTGCGCAGGACAAGGGCGTGATGGTTGCGTTCGAGGCAGCGGTCGCGGGCGGCATCCCGATCATCAAGGCAGTGCGCGAAGGCCTGACCGCGAACCGCATCGAATGGATCGCCGGCATCATCAATGGCACAACCAACTTCATCCTGTCCGAGATGCGCGACAAGGGCTTGAGCTTCGACACTGTGTTGAAAGAAGCTCAACGCCTCGGTTACGCCGAAGCCGACCCGACCTTCGACATCGAAGGCGTGGATGCGGCGCACAAGATCACTATCCTGGCTTCACTGGCTTTCGGCATCCCGATGCAGTTCGACAAGGCATACATCGAAGGCATTTCGAAACTGGACGCGATCGACATCAAATACGCCGAACAACTGGGTTATCGCATCAAGCTGCTGGGCATCACCAAGCGCACGCCGGAAGGTGTCGAGCTGCGCGTGCATCCCACGCTGATCCCGACCAAGCGTTTGATCGCCAACGTCGAGGGTGCGATGAACGCGGTGCTGGTGCAGGGCGATGCCGTTGGCGCGACGCTGTATTACGGCAAGGGCGCGGGCGCAGAACCGACAGCCAGCGCGGTGATCGCCGACCTGGTCGATATCACTCGCATGCACACCGCCGACCCGGAGAACCGCGTGCCGCATCTGGCGTTCCAGCCGAACGCGATGGCCGACCTGAAGATACTGCCGATGGACGAGGTGATCACCAGCTACTACCTGCGCTTGCGCGTACAGGATAAACCCGGCGTGTTGGCTGACATCACGCGCATCCTGGCTGACGAGCAGATCTCCATCGACGCGGTGATCCAGAAGGAACCCGGCGAAGGCGAAGACCAGACCGACCTGATCATGCTCACCCACCAGACGCGCGAGAAGCGCATCAATGCAGCGATCAAGAAGATCGAGGCATTGGGCGTGGTGGCGGGGAAGGTGACGAAGTTGCGGCTGGAAGAGCTGGGCAAGTAATTGTTGAAAATGTGTTTACATGTTGGCTAATGCGGACCAGTACTCTATTTAATATTTAATTTGGTGTTCTTGTTATTGAGGTGGAGCATGGGGCTATTTGATTTTGCAAAAAACTTCATGGGTGCTTCTAGTGACAATAATCATCATGATTACTCGTTGAAAGAATATGGCGTTGCTGCTGTTTATTGGTCTGCCGACTACAGTCGAAATCTTTTCGATTCAATACTTCAGATTCCTCATCCACGCGAGGAGGATTGGTCGCTAATAGCCAGAATAGAAAATTATCCTAGCTCAGCAGAAACAGTATTCTTTGGGCTTTATGCGGCCGCCTATCTTGTGTATGCAACAAAGCTGTTAGGTTTTGAAAGCGAGGCTGAGAGAAATGAAATAATTGCTGGGGTAAATGAAGGGTTTACTAAGTTGTCTTCTTTGGGTTCGTCGGAAGAAAAACAGAATGCAATTCATAATTTCATGTCTTCAGTATCCCTCTTTTATCCAGCTATTGCTCGAGATATCTATCGAAATGAACCCAAAGATGAAGAAACGTATCTTATGGCAGTTAAGATTTTTGAGAGGTTGCATGGAAAGGAATATAAGACATCTGATGCCTCATATCTTGAGCAAATGCGGCTGTATCACGTATTTCAGGGGGAGCCGATTACCTTGATTGATGCTGTTAAGAAGCTTTCAGAGCGTTCTGGAAACAAAATTCGCTTTAGATTAGAAATTTGAAATTAGATAGATGAACCGTTGGGCAATCTATATTGACATCCAAGGGTTCGGCGCTCTGTGGGATAAGGAAGATAAGGCCATTCTAGCTCTAGGTGAGTTGATGCGGGCAATTTACCGCATTGGCAAAATCTGCTTCCCAAACTTTCCAGATCGGTTATTTGCTCATCAGTTTGGAGATGGCTTCATAATTGTTAGTGATTTCGAGGAAGAGACACTTGAGCGTTGCGTGACTATCGCGATTGCGCTTCTTCGTCATGTTTCTTCAACTGATTGTTTTGCTAAGGCAGTAATTGTTGAAGGCGCTATGATGGACATCAAGGGGTTATATCCAGACGAGGTCATGGACAATCTGAACTCAAATTCACTTGTTGATCTGGGGGCGGGCTTAATGACTATTGTTCCTGTAATGGGGACAGCCCTAATCCGAGGAGTGAAGCTGGATAAGAACCCTCCGAAAGGCCCCTTGCTTATTATCGAGAAGGAGAAAATTGACCGCCTTCCTCAAGGGTTGTCTACAAGTGATGCGGGCGAGGAAGTTGTGTCTATCAACTGGATAACTTATCAATCTGATTTGCTATCCGATATACAGCGACGAGCTAATCTAAAGTCGCCATCTCATATTGAAATGGAAGAATCTCTCCTGCGATACTGCAAGGAGAACGAAAAAAATTTAGAAGAGTGGGTTAAAAACGTACACAAATATCTACTTTCTCGAAAAGACATCATATGAAATATATCTCCACCCGCGGCAACGCGCCCGCGAAAATCTTCACCGAGATCCTGCTGGGCGGTCTCGCGCCCGATGGCGGGCTGTACCTGCCGGAGCAATATCCCCAGGTGACGCGCGCCGAACTGGACGCGTGGCGCAAGCTGTCTTATGCCGACCTTGCGTTTGCGGTGTTATCGAAATTTGCTACTGACATTCCGTCCGCTGACCTCAAGGCCATCGTCAACAAAACCTATACGACTGCTGTTTACAGTAACGGTCGCGCCGATTCCGACTTCACGCAGATCACGCCGCTGCGCACGCTGGAGCCGGGTGTGCACATCCTCGAACTTTCCAACGGCCCGACGCTGGCCTTCAAGGACATGGCGATGCAGTTGCTCGGAAATTTGTTCGAGTATGCGCTGGACAAACAACACGCCGAGTTGAACATTCTGGGTGCGACTTCCGGCGATACCGGCTCCGCCGCCGAATACGCGATGCGCGGCAAGCGCGGCATCCGCGTGTTCATGCTGTCGCCGAACGGCAAGATGTCTGCCTTCCAGCGCGCACAGATGTATTCGCTGCAGGACCCGAACATCTTCAATATTGCGATCAACGGCATGTTCGACGATGCGCAGGACATGGTGAAGGCGGTGTCCAACGACCACGCGTTCAAGGCCAAATACAAGATCGGCACGGTCAATTCGATCAACTGGGCGCGCGTGTCGGCGCAGGTGGTTTACTATTTCAAAGGCTACTTCGCCGCGACGAAATCGAACGACGAACAGGTCGCGTTCTCGGTGCCGTCCGGTAATTTCGGCAACATCTGCGCCGGACACATCGCGCGCATGATGGGGTTGCCCATCGGCCAACTGATCCTCGCGACCAACGAGAACGACGTGCTCGACGAATTTTTCCGCACCGGCGTGTACCGCCCGCGCGACACCAAGCACACCTACGAGACCAGCAGCCCATCGATGGATATCTCCAAGGCGAGCAATTTTGAGCGCTTCGTGTTCGACCTGGTCGGGCGCGACGGCGCGAAGGTGCGCGAGTTCTGGGGCAAGGTGGATCAGGGTGGCTCGTTCGATATCAAGGGCGCTGATTCTTGGGATGCGCTGCCGAAGTTCGGTATCGCTTCTGGAAAAAGCATCCATGAGGATAGACTCAAGACCATCCGCACACTGTGGGCAGACTACGGTGTTATGGTCGATACGCACACCGCTGATGGTATTAAGGTTGGTCTGGAACAGCGTCGCCCGAATCTGCCGCTGATCTGCCTTGAAACCGCGTTGCCCGCCAAGTTCGCTGAGACGATACAGGAAGCGCTGGGCTGCGAGCCGGAGCGTCCCTCTGCTATGGTCGGTATCGAGAAATTGCCGCAGCGTTGCGAGGTCATGGATGCCGATGTGGCGAAGCTGAAGGCATTTATCGCGGCGAACGTGCCATGCTGATCTGGGGCACGGAGACTCATCTGCGTTTTTTTTCAAAGGGCGGTGCCGTGTTACTGTACCCTAATGAAGCATTGAATAAGTCCCAGCCATGGTTCGATACATTTTCCGTTCGCCCTGAGTGCCGCGCGCAGCGCGGTGTATCGAAGGGTCGAACGGAAAACGCTGATGAAACTACTAGCCATCTGACTAAGCCGCTGAAGCGGCAAGTCATTGGTTATCACCACGAACGGTCTTATTCAGCGCTTCCCTAAATAAAATAGACAGCGTTATGCCGCGTCGCCTAAAAAAGATCGTCAAACTCACGCCACCGGACTGGTCGTTCGAGCAGGGCATCTACATGGTGACTGCGGGCACCTATGGGAAGTTGCCGCATCTGAACACGCCCGAGCGGCGCGATTTCTTCCTTGAGACATTGCTCGCCCTGGCGGCTGATTTTGGCTGGCAGTTGCATGCCTGGGCAATAATGCCCAATCACTACCATTTCATTGCCGCATCGCCGGAAGATCCCAAAACCTTGCGGAAATTCCTGGCGAAATTGCAAACGACCACGGCGAAACAATTGAACGAATGGGATGGTGCGCCGGGAAGAAAAGTGTGGCATCACTTCTGGGGCAGCCACATCACTTTTGAACGATCTTATCTGTCCAGGCTCAATTATGTGCATCACGATCCGGTGCACCATGGAGCGACGGATAATGCTGCGGAATATCGCTGGTGTTCGGCGAAGTGGTTTGCAGAGAACGCGCCATCGGCATTGGTGTCGACAGTGGGCGGTTGCGGGATGGACCAGCTTGAGGTGGCGGATGATTTTTAAGTTGGAGTGCAGCGGCACGACCCTGCCATTTTTTTATGGACTCGCAGATGAGACTGATGCAACTACTATTGACCTTTACATAATTCATGACAATCTTGTAATTCTACCGTAGGGCGGGCTCGGCCCGCCGCGTCGGGCGTAGCCCGACCTACAAAATATGGAAGTTCTGTGTTCAATTATGTAATCGTCAATAGTGTGGTGTTTCGTTCTTGGCAATACTTTTGCGTAAACCGTTGTAGGTCGGGCTTTAGCCCGACATGTCGGGTTGAAACCCGACCTACAAGGCCGCGCTGGCCATTGGTATCAGTACCAAACAGCGTGCAACACTATACTTGCCATTCCACCAGGCACCCCATGATTCACTGCATTCCATAGCACTCCAAATGACCAACGTCATCCTGTTCATCTTCTGCTTTGCCGTCGGCGTGCTGCTGCACCAATCGCGGCGCATGCCTGTCAACACGCCTGCGGTGCTCAACAGCTTCATCATCCATGTCTCCCTCCCTGCGCTGACGCTGTTATACGTGCACAATTTGAAGATAAGCGGCGACGTCGGTTTGATGGCGGCGATGGCGTGGATCTATTTTGCGCTGGCGGCAGGATTCTTCTGGTTGATCGGGCGCTGGCTGGATCTGCCGCGACGCACGGTGGGTGCGCTGATACTGACAGGCGGATTGGGCAATACCTCCTATCTGGGCTTGCCGATGATCGAGGCATACTACGGACACGAGGGGTTAGCCAGCGGCATCATCGTCGACCAGCTCGGCTCCTTCCTGGTGCTCTCCACAATGGGCGTCATCGTGGCCGGTATCTATTCGACTGGCCGCCCGACCATCGGTGCCATGGCCAAGCGTATTGTGCTGTTTCCGCCATTCATCGCATTGCTGCTCGCGCTTCTGTTGATCCCTGCTGAGTACCCGGAATGGCTCACCGTCGTGCTCAAGCGTCTGGGCGACACACTCGCCCCGCTGGCGCTGGTGTCCGTCGGCTTTCAATTGCGCCTGGGTCACCTGGCAGGCAATGGCAGGAATCTTACGATAGGCCTGGGTTTCAAACTGGTGCTGGCACCGCTGGTGCTATTCCTGCTTTATGTGCCGCTGCTCGGCGCGCATGGACAGGCCATCCAGATCACCTTGTTCGAAGCGGCCATGCCGCCGATGATCACTGCCGCGATCCTCGCGACAGAGCACGACCTCGATCCGCATTTGGCGACGCTGATGGTGGCGATCGGGATGGTGCTTTCATTCGCCACGCTGCCCGTCTGGTGGTGGCTGATGCAGGGCGTGTAAAACGGAAATCAGGCAAATGAAGAATCTCCCCAATACCTCTGCAAATTTCCCCAACCTGTTGCGCAAGTTGGTAGCCATAGTCTCGACCATAGTGCTGCTCGGTCTGGCATTGATGTTCTCGGTGATTGTGATCACGGTGATATTGGTCGCCGGTGCGATAGCCTGGGCTTATCTGTGGTGGAAGACCCGTGAGCTGCGCAAGCAGATGCGCAACTATCCCCCGCGCGGTGCGATGAGGGAGAGTGATGTGTTCGAAGGCGAAGTCATGAGGGGGCAAGTGATCGAGGGTGAGGTGATCCGCGTGGACGACTCCCGGGACGGGAAGTGAACATTGACGAGCGGGGGAATGTGCCAAGAGTCAAACTTAGACAATCAGTCAAATCGCTTGAAATATGGTAACTTATATGTTACCTTAATTAAATGAAAATCAGGGTCGAAGAATATCTTTGCCAGGATGGTTCGAACCCCTATAAATCATGGTTCGATGGCCTTGATTCCCAAGCTGCCGCTAAAATTGTTACCGCTAAATTGCGTTTAGAACTTGGTAATACATCAAACGTGAAGTGGTTTGCGGGCATAGGTGAATATGTAATCGATTGGGGGCCTGGCTATCGTGTGTACCTTGCCAAAGATGGTGAAACGCTCATCATTTTGTTTGGTGGTGGCACTAAACGTGGTCAGCAAAAGGATATTGAACGGGCAAAGGCATTGCATCTTGAATACAAGGTGCGAAAGAAAGCCAAGTCCGTCGCCAACAAGACTGAGAAAGGAAAGAGGTGATCCCATGGCATTAACTCGAAATTTTAAGCAAACGGTGATTGAACGCGTTGAACGCGATCCTGAATTCGCAAAAGCGCTTCTGGACGAGGCGGCAACTCTGTTTCTAAGTGACGAACCGGAAACAGCGCGCCTCATTCTTCGTGACCTTGTGAATGCCACGCTGGGATTCGAGCAACTGGCTGCGCTGACTGATAAACCTAGCAAGAGCCTGCACCGCATGCTGTCACCTAAAGGCAATCCAAGCATGGATAATCTTGCTGCCATTTTCGGTGCTATGCGTGTTCGCTTGAAAGTTGACCTGGAAGTTCATGCGGTAGAAACGGCATGACGTATTGATTCTTTGTCGGGTGTCAGCTTTCGGGCGTTGAACTTGATTGTATGGCGTTTGGCTTAGTGCCCCGTGCTTTAAGGGGGCCTCAGAAAGTTATTTTTGAAAAAGTCTGTGCGGGAAGTTTAATTGCGATGCTGACTCCATTTGACTGGGCGTAGTAATCGGCTGAAAGCGGAATAGCGCGTGTTCGGTACTCTAATAAAATGGCACACAAAATGGAAGCTATTCCTATCATGCGGGTCAGCGATCTCACACAAGAGTCCCAAAATCATTTCCCCTCACATGGTTGGATTACAGGGTGCACGGGCATTAGGCATCTTAGGTTGCCCATTCTGCGACTCTATCAGTTCGGGCAGCCTACCTACGAGCGATTTGTCGAGAATAATTTAGGCGGAATGTGGTTGCAGTGCAGATCGCCAAATCGAACTCTCAGGCAATTAGCGGTTGGGTTGCGGGATCTTCATACAGAGATTCGGGAGATACTGCCCATAGTTCAAGAAGAATGGTTACAGCGTGAGGCAAGTGTGGAGCGGGACAATGCTCTCACCCGATTGCATGAAGGATATGAGCGGATTGAGATTTCGTTGATAGCAGCATTTGTTCTGTTAAGACGCCTCGCCGATGAACTTATAGACGCATCACGTCCTTTTCTCTTAAAACATTGGCAAAGCGCACCACGGAAATTAGCAGCAGCAGTTTCAAAGGCCCGTGACAGCACCCTGGTTGACGCAATTCCGATCTGTGATTTCGAGATTTTGATAGATGCACTTCAGAATCACACCTCATGGCTTGATAGGCTGCGTGAGGATAAAGGCATCAGGGATATTCTGATCCACAAAGAACACATACTGCAGGTCGGTGCCCGTGGTTCAAAGCAGCTTGATGAAATTGATTTCAACTGGCGAATTAGCGCTAGTCTAGTTCAAGGAAAGCCAGGAGCGCTGCACATCATCGACCTCTTTCCGGCACTTCTCGACTGCATCGCTGGCGCATGCGGATTTATGGATCGTCTATATAGTAGCGTTAGTCCTGTTGATAGCTATCAACAGGGTGACGTTTTGTTTCTCACCGGTTCGGATAACGATATTGTGGGTTTCTGGCCCCCAATCGATGAAATACAAACGGAATTCCCATTAACTGATTAGCCAGTGAGTTTCCCGCTTCGGGGCGGAAGCTGCATGTCACGTATATCCGCTATGGGGAAACTAAAAACCCGCCCAACATGGGCGGGTTTTTTTGGCGAACCGTGAAATGAATCAGCCAGCCAGTTTCTGGTTCGCCGCATCAAGCGCGACGCCGTGCTTGATTGGCGCCTTGATGCGACCGAGCACGTCATCCAGTGCGCTGAGGCAGAGCCGCACGTTGCGCGGGTTGCTGGCGTGGCCCATCAGGCCGATGCGCCATACCTTGCCGGCCATTGCGCCGAGTCCCGCACCGATCTCCAGGCTGTAGTCGGCCAATAACATCGAGCGAACAGCGGCTTCGTCCACACCTTCCGGTACGGAGATCGCGTTCAGTTGCGGCAGGCGTTCCGCTTCAGGCACCACGAACTTCAGCCCCATCGCTTCCAGCCCCGCGCGCAGCGCGAGATGGTTCTTCTGGTGGCGTGCCCATGAATTTTCCAGGCCTTCTTCCTGCAGTATCACCAGCGACTCGTGCAAACCATACAACGCGTTGATCGGCGCAGTGTGGTGGTAGGCACGCTTGGTCGCGCCGCCCCAGTAGGCCATCACCAGATTCAGGTCCATGAACCAGCTCTGCACCTTGGTCTTGCGGTTCTTGACCTTTTCCAGCGCCTGCGCGCTGAAGCTCACCGGCGAAAGTCCCGGTGTGCATGACAGGCATTTCTGCGTGCCCGAATAGATCGCGTCGATCTTCCACTCGTCCACCTTGAGTGGTGTGCCGGCCAGCGAGGTGACCGCGTCCACGATGGTCAGGCAATTATGCTTGTGCGCGATCTCGACCAGTGTCTTTGCGTCGGACTGCGCGCCGGTGGAAGTTTCCGCGTGCACGAAAGCGACGACCTTGGTATCCGGATTCGCCTTGAGCGCGTCCTGCAATTTTTGCGGATCGACCGCGCGTCCCCAGTCATCCTGCACCATCACCGCGATACCGCCGCAGCGCTCGACGTTCTCTTTCATGCGCCCGCCGAACACGCCGTTCTGGCACACGATGACCTTGTCGCCCGGCTCGACCAGATTGACGAAGCAGGTTTCCATGCCGGCCGAGCCCGGTGCAGAGACAGGCATGGTCAATTCATTCTCAGTCATGAACGCGTATTTCAGCAGCACCTTCATCTCGTCCATCATCGACACGAACACCGGGTCGAGATGGCCGAGCGTCGGGCGCGACATCGCTTCGAGTACGCGCGGGCTGACATCGGAAGGGCCGGGCCCCATCAGAACGCGTTGCGGCGGGTGGAATGATTTGATCGTCATGCTGTTTCCTTTCTGTGTTTAAAGTTTACGTTGATTGATTCTTTACAGTTTTACTTCATTGAAATCGGTGCTTGAAACAAGTGCAATAGCCAGCAGAATTTTTCCACATCGTCATTCCCGCGCAGGCGGGAATCCAGTTAATTGACTAATCCCCGCGTAGTGGGACAACACAGGTTTTGTCCGCTTCGCGGAATTTTTGTACTTTTCTGGATTCTCGCCTGCGCGGGAATGACGGATGCTGTATGAGATTAGTCACGGATTTTGTAATCCTCCTTGGTTCGTTTCCAACAACTCTATCCAGTGCTTGACCGGCACATCGCTCGCGCTGGCCAAGTGCATCTGGCAGCCGACATTCGCGGTGGCAATCACCTCGGGTTTCCCGTTCTGTAGCGCGGCCAGTTTGTTCTTCAGCAGTTGCCCGGATAGCTCGGGCTGCAGCAGCGTATAGGTACCCGCCGCGCCGCAGCATATATGGCTGTCCGCGACCGGCGTGAGTTCGTAGCCGCAGCGTTGCAGGAGTGCCTCCACCGCTCCGCCCAGTTTCTGCCCATGCTGCAAAGTACATGAAGACTGGTAGGCCACACGAATTCCCCGGCCTGTATGTGCAAAGGCATCGATATCCTCGCTGCTCAATATTTCACTCAAGTCACGCGTGAGTGCGCTGATGCGCGCGGCCTTGTTTGCATAACAGGCATCGTCTTTCAGCGCGGCACTGTATTCCTTGACCATCAATCCACAGCCGCTGGCGGTCATCACGATGGCTTCTGCACCTTGCTCAACGGTCGGCCACCACGCATCGATATTGCGGCGCATTTTTTCGCGCGCGTCTTCGGCGGCCGACATGTGCTGATCCATTGCACCGCAGCAGCCGGCTTCGGGGGCGCTGATCAGGCTGATGCCCAGTTTGTCCAGCACGCGTGCGGCGGCGGCATTGGTGGTGGGGGCGGTGATCGGTTGCACACAACCTTCCAGAACTATCATTTGTCGTGAATGCTGTGTCTGTGGTCGTGGCAAGGCTGTGCGGGATTTCGGCAGTTTGTTGCGCAGCATGGCGGGCAGCAGCGGGCGAGCCAGGTTACCTAAAAATAAAGCGACACGCATGCGCGGGGTGTAGGGCATCACCGACAGCATGGTGTAACGCAGCAATCGGCTCCACCACGGGCGCGGTGCGCGCCGTTCAATCTCATTGCGCCCGATATCGACCAGGCGGCCGTATTGCACGCCGGAGGGGCAGGTGGTTTCGCAGGAGCGGCAGGTGAGGCAGCGATCCAGATGCAAGCGGGTCTTCTCTGTGGATTCATTTCCCTCCAGCATTTCCTTGATCAGGTAGATACGCCCACGCGGGCCATCCAGCTCGGAGCCGAGTAATTGATAGGTGGGGCAGGTGGCGGTGCAAAAGCCGCAGTGGACGCAGCTGCGCAATATCGCATCGGCCTCGGCAATCTCGGGGCGTTGCAGCAGGGTAAGGGGTATCGCGGTTTGCATATAAATGTTAAGACCTTGTGTTAGAGACCCGCATAAGTGCGGTCAGGATTGAAGATCCTGTGCGGATCGAAACTGAGTTTGAGGCGCTGATGCATCTCGAATAATGGCCCTGACAACGGTGAGAATTTCTCGCCGGACGGTGGATGGTTTCTATACAGACTGGCATGCCCGCCAGCAGCGCTTACACGTTCACGGATGAGTGCGAGGGGTTCATCGCTCAGCAACCAGCGCTGTGCGCCTCCCCAATCCAGTAGCCAATCTCCGGCAATGGCTAGCGCTGGTGTGTTCGGTTTGACCATCACGCGATACAGTGGTTTTTTGCTATGGAAAAAAGGCAGTTGTTGTTCGCGTAAAGCATGCCAAAAAGGTGTCGTATCGCTAATGAGCTCGCCACCCATTTGATTCTGGGCGTGCTTTACCGCCTGTTCACTACCCGCAATGCGTATATGAGTATGGCCGGCGTGATAGCAGGCTGCATCTACCGGCATGGGCTGTGACAGCAGGCGGCTCATGTAGTGGATCGACTCTGCTGAGCTGTGTTCGTGCATCAGGGTGAGGCTGGCAGCCGGGCGAGGAAGAACTTTCAGGCTGACTTCCAATAACACCCCCAAGGTCCCGTATGCGCCCACCATCAAGCGCGAAACGTCGTAGCCGGCCACATTTTTCATCACCCGGCCCCCGAAGCTCAATATTTCACCTTTGCCATTGATGATCTTGCAACCCAGGACTGCATCGCGCGCTGCTCCGGCATAGGGGCGCCGCGGACCAGAGAGGCCGCAGGCGATCGTGCCGCCCAGCGTGGCGCTATCACCAAAATGAGGTGGCTCGAAAGTAAGCATTTGTCCGCTGGCGGAAAGCGCAGCTTCAATCTCTGCAAGCGGGGTGCCTGCACGCGCAGTCAGCACGAGTTCGCGCGGGTCATATTCGATGATGCCTCTATGCTCCGTAAGTGAGAGGCGGTCGCCTTTCGCGGGCCTACCCATAAACTGCTTGCTACCACTGCCGCAAATATTCAGGGCCGCTTTTTTCTGGATCGCATTTCGCACTTGTCGTTGCAAGTCTACGCTGCAGTCAATATTGCGATCGTTGTGTCGGACTGTCATTAGAAGCGCTCCAGTTCCGGGTGTTTAACTTCGCCATGGTGAACATGCATGGCGCCAAATTCTGCGCAGCGGTGCAGGGTGGGCACTGCCTTGCCGGGGTTGAGCAGGCCATGCGGGTCAAAGGCGGCTTTTACTGCATGAAATTGTGCGAGCTCGGCACTCTTGAACTGTATGCACATCTGGTCGATCTTCTCCATGCCTACACCATGTTCGCCGGTGATCGTGCCGCCCACCTCAACGCACAATTTCAAGATGCGCTGGCCAAATTCTTCAGTAAGGGCAAGTTCACCTTCTTTGTTTGCATCAAACAAGATCAGCGGATGCAGGTTGCCGTCGCCCGCATGAAATACATTGGCCACAGCCAATCCATACTCGGAAGACCACTGGCTGATCTGTTTGAGAACTTGCGGTAAATGGCGGCGTGGGATGGTACCGTCCATGCAATAGTAGTCGGGTGAGATGCGTCCCACGGCGGGGAAGGCGGATTTACGGCCTTTCCAGAATAGTTGGCGTTCTGCTTCGCTCGCGGCGGTTCGCACTTCGGTGGCGCCGCTCCGTGTCAGCACTTCGCGTACCGCCATGATGTATTCTGAAACTTCGGCATTGCTGCCATCGAGTTCGCACAGCAGGATGGCTTCCGCATCGCGCGGATATCCGGCATGGGCAAAATCTTCTGCGGCCTGGATGGCGAGTTTGTCCATCATTTCCAGGCCGGCCGGAATGATGCCGGCGGCAATGATCGCGCCAACGGCCTCACCGGCTTTCGCCACGTCATCAAAGGCGGCCAGTACGACTTGCGCGCGCTCCGGCTTGGCTAATAGTTTGACGGTCACTTCAACAATGATACCGAGCATGCCTTCCGAGCCTGACATCAGGGCCAGCAGGTCGTAGCCGGGTGAGTCCAGTGTTTCCGAACCGATCGTGAGCAGCTCTCCCTCTGCGGTGACGATCTTGAGCATCAGTACATTGTGTACAGTGAGGCCGTACTTGAGACAGTGCACACCGCCGGAATTCTCCGCGACATTTCCGCCTATGGTGCAGGCGATTTGCGAGGAGGGGTCAGGTGCGTAATACAGGCCATGCGCTGCCGCCGCTTCGGAGATCGCCAGGTTGCGCACGCCCGGTTGTACGGTGGCCATGGCGTTGTGCGGGTCGATATCGAGTATGCGCTTGAAGCGCGCCAGGCTCAGAAGTACGCCATCACCCAATGGAAGAGCACCGCCCGAGAGGCCGGTGCCTGCGCCTCGAGCCACGACGGGGATTTGTCGGCTATGGCACAACCGCATGATGGACTGCACTTGTTCGATGGTGTCGGGCAGGACAACGACCAGTGGCAGCCGACGATAAACCGATAAGCCATCGCATTCAAAGGGCCTCAGATCTTCAGGGTCGGTGAGGATAGCTGTGGCCGGTAATAAATCCTTTAGGCTTTTAATCAGTCCTTCCTGGCTGGGTGTGCGCGGAATGATTTCGGTTGTTGTGGCAGTCATTTTATCGTTCGATTATTTTTTACTGTTCATTTCAGCTTGGTCGCCAGTAGATTTCAGCAGAGTCTCAGGCCAATTACAACCGCGCTATAACCAAGGAATTGAGGGTTGCATTTGTTATTTTCCCTTGTTGGAGCTGGCGCGAAAGCCAAGTTGGGTTGAAAGTTGTTCACCCGCCCGCATGATCATTTTTATCCATTCGTCGCGGCGTCTCTCGATGGGTGCCGATACTGACAGGCCCGCAACCACTTTGCCGCTGGCATCGCGAATCAATGTGCCTATGCAGCCTACGCCCAGTTCCGCTTCCTCGTTGTCCAGCGCATAGCCGAGCTTGGAAGCGGTGTTGCACTCTTGTATGAGCGGGGAGATCTTGCTGAAAGTGTTGCTGGTATAGGCGGGCAATTTGCTGCGTTTGGCATAACTGCGGCAAGCAGCTTCACCCTGATCGCCCAGCATGAGCTTTCCCACGGCGGTGACATGCAGGGGCGCGCGGCTGCCGATGATTTGTTCCACTTTCATCATGCGCCTGGCTACCGAGCGCTCGATGTATACCACTTCGTCGCCTTCGCGCACGGTGAGATTGATAGTTTCGCCGAGTTCGTCGCGCAGTTTCTCCATTAGGGGGAGCGCAATTTTTCTGATATCCACACTCGCGCTGACGCGGCTGCCCAGTTGCATCAGTTTCACGCCCAGACGGTATGCACCACGGTCGGTGCGTTCCACAAAACCCTGTTCCGCCAGCGAAGCGAGAATGCGGAAGGCGGTTGAGGGGTGCAGGCCCGTATCGGCGGAGAGTATCTTCAGGCTTACCGCGTCATCGTGTTTTGCCATGGCATCCAGTAAATGGGCAAGGCGCTCGATGACTTGTATGGAGCCTGAAGATTCAGTTTTTTCGTCTTTTGACATATTTCGCATTGTGAAATCGATTACGTATTGTGAAATTATATAGCATCCCGTATTCTTCTATCAAATCTTTTTTAACGGGCCCCGTTTAGGGGATGGCTCAAATTTCAAATTTATATTTTCAGGAGAACCACCATGAAAGCAGATGCAACCACCACACCGCAATTTTGTGAAGGTATTCAACATTTTGGTACGGCATGGGAAGGGTTTTCCACCCATGCAAGTGCTGCCGTTATCAAGGAAGGTAAAGCGGCCATCAGCGATGCGCGTGCGCCGGATGCGGTGTACCAGACCCTGCTGATGGCGGATGCCTTGCGTTATTTGACGCTGCAGACTTGCGGCTCAAAAGGTTCAGGTCATCCCGGCGGTTTTGCCAGTAGTGCTGAAGCCTACGCGTCACTGGTGATGCTGGGCCATACCAATATCGTGACTGAAGTGGGTCACCATGCACCGGGTTTTTATAGCGCGATGTTCCTGGATACGTCACTGGAAGAAATGGGCATCAAGACCGTGACGGACCTGATGGCCCGCTTCCGTGAAAAGCACGGCTTGCTCGGCCACCTGTCCGGTGCGATTCCCGGCTTGCTGGCACCGGCAGGGCCGTTGGGGCAGGGCCAGCATTTTGCGATGGCGGGTGCGCTGCTGCATCCGGGCAAATTATTTCCGGTAACCATCGGTGACGGTGGTATGGGGGAGCCTTATGTGCTGAATTCCATGATGCACTTCAATACCGCGTATCCCAAAGTGACCAATTTCCTGCCCACGCTGATCTGGAACGGTTATAGCCAGGAGCATCACTCCATGGTGTCGCGCTTCACCAATGAAGAAATGATCGCTTACTGGAAGGGTCATGGCTTCAAGGAAGTGGTGCTGGTCAACGCCAAGGATTTTGACGACAGCAAGCAGGCCGGTGAATATGTAGACAGCTCACACTTCTCGCTGAAACAGCGTCTGGCTTTTGCTGGCGCGGTTCTGGCTGGAATGGACAAGGCCGCCAAGTCTGCGCTGGGCGGCACCTTGACGGCGTTTATCATCAAGCAGTTGAAAGGTACGGGCGTTCATACGGTAGGCGCCAAGTCGCACAACCTGTATCCGGCCGATACGCTGGATGCGCCGCACATCGCCGGCGGTTTGAAGCGCCGTGCGCTGAACCCGGAAGCATGGGCGATCGTACGTGAAAACTTCAAGCGTGCCGGTGGCGGTCCCGCTGTTAAAACGGCAGTTACCGAGCATGTGCTGGATCTCGCGCCGCTGGGCAAAATGCCATTCCATGATTTCCCAAAGACAGAGAAGGCGGTGCCTGCCACGGCAATGGGTGCGCTGGTTGCATATGTTGGTACCCAGGACAAGCGTTACATCGTGACCAATGCCGACGGTAATGAAGCTTCAGCAATGAAGAACATCAACGATGCGTTGAAGGTCCGCCATCCGACCGTTGATCCACTGTACAACCAGGAACCTGAGGGTCAGGTGTATGAGCCCTTGAATGAGGATGCCTGTGCCGGTTTGACCGCAGCGCTGTCATTGTTTGGTTCGCGTTCGATCTGGCTATCCTATGAAAGTTTTGCCATCAACGGCTGGCCTATCGTGCAGACGGTTGCGCAGGCGATGGCCGAATTGCGCCGCAAAACACCTTCAGTGGTGAACATGTTTACCGCCGGTGCGCTGGAGCAGGGACGTAATGGCTGGACGCATCAGCGCCCGGAGATCGAGAATTATTTTGCTGCACAGATGCGCAATGGCAATACCTATCCCTTGTTCCCGTGTGATGCCAATGCAATTCAGGCTGCTTTTGACTACGCGACCAACAGCTTTAACAAGTGCATGGTGATTGTTGCATCGAAGAGTCCGCTACCGGTGTACATGAGCATGAGCGAGGCTCAAAAAGCGATGGAAGACGGTGCGGCAACCATCTACGAAAGCAAAGGCGGCAGTAAGGGAACAATCGTGTTTGCCGTAACGGGCGACATGATCTTCCTACCGGTGTTTGAAGCCAAGGACAAACTGGAAGCGGATGGTTACAAGGTGCGCATTGTTGCCATTGTGAACCCGCGTCGTCTGTATCGTGCGACCGATATCTCCTGGGATACCGTGGCTGAGCCGGACAACAAGTTTATGGATGACGCGCATTTCAACGCCTTGTTTGACGGTGATGTGTTGATGGCGGTAAGCGGAGGTCCGAGTGCTGTATTGGAACCGGTGTTGCTGCGTACCCGTGCGCCCAAGCGCGACACTTTTGCATGGAAGCGCGGCGAAACCACAGCCAGCCCTAATGAGATCATGGCATTTAACGGTCTGACGGGCGAGGCAATGGCAAATCGCGCCAAGGCATTGAAGGGCTGATGTTTGGTTTTTCAAGGCGATTAGACTGGTCTTAAGGAAAGTGATTTATGTCAGAAACTAAAATCATCGTGCTGGATGACGATCCGACCGGCTCGCAAACGTTACATAGCTGCTTGCTTTTAACGCGTTGGGATGTGGCCACCTTGCGTGAGGCGATCGTTGATTCCTCACCGCTGTTTTTTGTGTTGACCAATACACGCGGCATGGCTGCCCAGCCTGCGGCGGATATCACACGCGAGGTGTGCAAAAACCTGAAGGTGGCGCTGGCGGAACTAAAGCAGAAGGGTCGCGATATCAATCCGATTCTGGTGAGCCGCTCAGACTCGACATTACGCGGGCACTACCCGGTGGAAACCGATGTGATTGCGGAAGAGCTGGGGCCGTTCGATGCACATTTTCTGGCGCCGGCATTTTTTGAAGGCGGTCGCATCACCCGTGACAGTGTGCATTACCTGATGGTCGAGGGTAAGCCTGTGCCGGTGCATGAAACCGAGTTTGCGCGTGACTCGGTGTTTGGCTATCGCAATAGTTATCTACCCGATTATGTCGAAGAAAAAACAGCAGGCCGAATCAAGGCGGGGCAGGTGGAGCGCTTTGTACTGGCCGATGTGCGCGGCGATAGCTTGCCGCGTTTGATGGGTTTGTACGGCAATGTCTGTGGTGTGGTTGACGCAGAGTCGCAGCAAGATCTGAATCGTTTTGCCGGGCAGTTGCAGGCTGCCGCAGCAGCGGGCAAGCGATTTCTGTTCCGCAGCGCCGCCAGCTTGCTCACTGCTCTGGCGCGCTTGCCGATGCAGCCGGTGGCAGCGCAGGACATGGCTAAATATGTGCGGTGTGGCAAGCCGGGCGCGGTGATCGTCGGTTCGCATGTGAAGAAAACCACCTTGCAGCTTGAGCAGTTGTTGAAGATGCCGGGCATTGCCGCCATTGAAGTAAATGTGGAGAGATTGTCTGCACAACGCGATGCCATACTGGCGGATATTATTAGCCGGTGCGAAGCTGCCCATGCGAGTGGCTTAACTCCAGTGGTGTTTACCAGCCGCGTGGAAATAGCCTTTGCCGACCAGGCAACACGGCTGGCCTTTGGCGACATGGTTTCCGCATTTTTAATGGACGTGGTGCGCAACTTGCCAAAGACCCTGGGCTTTTTAATCAGCAAAGGCGGCATCACTTCGAATGATGTGTTGAGCTCGGGTTTGGCCCTGCGCACCTCGCGTGTGGTGGGGCAGATATTGCCGGGCTGCTCGGTGGTATGTTGCCCTGCAGATCATCCGCGTTATCCAAATTTACCGGTGGTTATTTTCCCCGGCAACGTCGGCGATGAGCAGGCGCTGGCGACAGCATACGGCCGATTGAGCGGGCAGAAAACATAATGAGAACGCTTAAAGTAGGCTTTGTCGGATGCGGCATCATGGGCCGCCCCATGGCTCTGAATCTCATCAAGGGTGGCTACAAATTGTGGGTCTATGCTCGCCGCGAGGAAGTGCTGCAACCGTTGACGGCTGCAGGCGCCACTGCTTGCGCAACGCCAATGGAAGTGGCGGCGAATGCCGACGTGATTTTCACGATGGTGTCCGACACGTCCGATGTGGAATCAGTGATCTTTGGTGAGCATGGCCTTGCCTGGGGCGCACGCGCGGGTGCAGTCATTGTGGATATGAGCACCGTTTCGCCTGCCGCAACAGAGCTCTTTGCCCAGCGTCTTGAGAAACAGGGCGTTGACATGCTGGATGCACCGGTTTCAGGTGGTGAACAAGGCGCGATCCTCGGCCTCTTGTCAATTATGGTGGGCGGCAAGGCTGAAGTGTTTGACCGCATCAAACCGTTGTTTGAGTGCATGGGAAAAAATATTGTGCACATTGGCGGTAGTGGTGCAGGGCAGGTGGCTAAGGCCTGCAACCAGATCGTGGTGTCGGTCACTCTTGAAGCGGTGGCGGAGGCGCTGACATTCGCCCGCAAGCATGGCGCAGATCCGGTCAAGGTTCGCGAAGCATTGCTCGGTGGTTCTGCCAACAGCAAAATACTTGAAGTGCACGGCAAGCGCATGCTGGATCATGATTTTAAGCCGGGCTTCAAGCTTGGCCTGCACCAGAAAGATATGCGCATCGTGATGGAAGCCGCACAACAGAGAGGGGTGGCGCTGCCTGCGGCAGCATTGGTCACGCAACATCTCAACAGCTTGACGGACGTCGGTGACAATGAGCTGGATTCCTCAGCGCTGGTCAAGGTGCTGGAGCGGATGTCAGGTATTTGAGGCGACTGGAAGAATGTCAGAAGGCAGGTTTGTTAGCATCCTGTTTTCTGCTGTTGATTGCAACATCGGGTTCTGCTTTTCGGCCTAAGCTGCCGCTCGCAAGTAGTCGGATTTTATAGGATGGGAAGGTCTGCTTCTTTGAATGTCGGGCGGCAGCTTCCGACACATAGCTGCCGCTCGCAGGTAGTCGGATTTCATAGTTTGAAAAGCTCTGCTTCATTGAATATCGGGCGGTTTCTTCCGACACAAAGCCCCCTCAAGCAGGAAGCTGGAATACATTTGCGAGAAAGTTGACTGCCAAATCAACTAATATTCTCCAAAGCTAAAATGGTGTGAAGCTCAACGTTCCCGATACAGTGATTCCGTTTGCGATAAAACTCAAGTCAAGCATTGGAGATGAAGAGAACATAATGGTCCCGCCCGCCCTGTCCAATGTGACTTTGATACTTGCGCAGTCAGGGAAGCTATCGACGGGGCCACTGATTCCACACATGACATAAGCTGCACCGTTGAAGTTGATCGCGATGAAATTGCGAGCAGTTTCATAATTCAAAACCGCAGCCGCATGATCAGAGTTATACCATTGAATTATTTCACCACCAGTGACAGCACTGGTGAAACCTCCCGTGTTGTTAACACCATTGAAATAGAAATCAGCAACAGTAATGTGCCCGCCCACCGTTTGTGAGAACGTCACCCCGTTACCACTTCCTCCTCCGGCAGGTGCAGCAACTACGGCAAAGCTCACCGTGCTGGTCGTGCCAGCAATGGAATTATTTGTATCCA
>Ga0315272_10000130_pt1 | contig 33382 bp, 29 predicted proteins | sample C3_middle_MG_FD_203918 | JGI IMG/M metagenome (GOLD analysis project Ga0315272, IMG submission 203918) | Sediment microbial communities from Yellowstone Lake, YNP, Wyoming, USA - C3_middle | ecosystem: Environmental > Aquatic > Freshwater > Lake > Sediment | place: USA: Wyoming | collected...
TTTCATCCTATCGGCATACTCGACATAAGGCTCGGGAAAGTCGGGCCTAAGTTAATAAAAGTGTAACCTATGTCCATAGGTTAAAATGTAACCCATGTGCATGTTGCACAGAGGGTGATATCACGGCAGCCAGGCGGCCGTCGATTTTCATCTCCCTTTGTGAACGTTGTTCATGTACGTTTTATAGAACACGCACCCCGTGTTTATTTCACCTTCAGTTCCTTTTTTGCATTTTCCAAAAGGTCCAGTTTCACATAATCCTCCGCCTTCGGCGGCTTGGCCATTTTCCCGATGCCGTATTTCACCATCATGTCCGTGGAAACTTGCACCTGATTCACGCTCACATCATAGGTGAAGGTGGAGTTGTCGATGGCATCGTGATACTCCTCCGCGGTCAGCTGGTTTTTGAACATCTTTTCCCTGACGTATTGTTCCGCTGCTTTCGGGTTGTCGATGAAATATTTTGTGGCCTCCACAAAGCATTTCATGAACCGCTGGGCCACGTCCTTTTTGTTGTACATCGCCTCGGTCATGATCAGTGTCCGCACCGGTTCTCCGATGGGCGTATCATAGGGTTTAATGATCTCCACGCCGAAACCCTTGCTGATGGCCTGGGTGGACTGCGGCTCCGACTGGCACATGGCGTCGATGTTCTTTGCCATCAGCGCCTGGTTCATATCGGCATATGCCATGTAGACGATCTGCACGTCCTTGTCCGGTTTATCTGAAAAGGTGAGATTATATTTCCCCAGTTCCGCCAGAAGGACCAGTTCCTGCGCTCCGCCGCGCGGGACGCCGACCTTTTTCCCCTTCAGGTCGGCCACCGAGTTCCATTTAATGTCGGACCGGCCCACAATGCGCGCCCCGCCTTTGGCAAACCCCGCCACGATCACAATGGGAACATTGCTTGCGCGGGCGGCAATGGCCCCGTCCACGGCACTGGCAGCAACATCGATCTCTCCCGCAATGATCGCGGGAATAATATCGATCCCTTTGGGGAACACGCTCTCCTTGATCTCGATATTATATTTCGGGGCTATTTCCTTCATGTACCAGACAGCGCCGTAGTGGGCGAACTTCAAAGTCCCCAGACGGACCACATCCGCGGCAGAAGCGGAAGAAACCCAGACCATGACCAGCAAGAAGCAAAGCAGCGTTTTTTTCATTACGTTCCTCCTTGATATCGTTTGGAATACGTCCAAAGCCGGACAAGCCCCGATACTCGGGACAGGCCGGAACCGAAAGGCATCTCTCGCAAAGCTCGCAATGGCCTATGAAAGAAAAGCGGCCACTTAGGGAATCACGCCAAGAAAATCCTAAGCCACGGCTTGCTTTGGGTTTTAAACCAGAAAAGATTTTGACTCAAGGTTCCCTTTGCGAGCTTAGCGAGAAATATTCTTGACCTTTTAAGTAGAATCTAACCCACGATCACTTCATCCAGCGAGCGCTTGGGCACATGGTGGACGCCTTGAGAATCCCTCCAGTATTTGATGTCTCCTGCAGGACCGACTGGCTCGATCACCACAGTCTCTTTGGGTTTGCCGAGAGCTATCACCAGAAGAACTTCGAAGTGGTCCGGTATTGCCAGCGCCTGGCTCAATGCCGGCTTCTGGATCGTCGCTATGATACAGCCGCCCAGACCCTTTTCCGTGGCGCCCAGCAGGATGCTTTGCGCCGCGATGCCGTGATCGCAGCCGAAGGACAGCTTTATTCTCTTGTCTCCCAGTAAAACAATGTACGCAGAGGGCCGCTCGCCCTCCATAGGTCCGGGCCAATCCTTCAGATAGGCAGCCCATCCTAACTGCGGGAAGATCAGGGCATTCCGGGAAGTATCGCAGGACACCATGAACTTCAACGGCTGCACATTGCCGCCAGTCGCGGAAAGCCTGGCGAGCTCGACCAGCTCCTTCAGGGTCTCCATGCTCACGCTTACGTACTGATGGAAACGCCGGTAGCTCCTGTTTTTCAAGACAAGGTCTTTCATCATCATAGAAGACCTCCTAAGCGGCTTAGTAAGTGTTTATGCGATTTTCGCGAGTATTCTCAAGCGTTCACTTTCCGTTGAGCTTTTAGGTTCCTGTCGAACTCCGCCGCTTCCTCACGAGACCAGAGGCCCGCGAGATGGTCGAGGTCATGGTAGAGGACCCTCTTCTTCTTTTCCGGCGCCTTCGTCCTCACCGCCCGTTCAAGGAGCGATATGATCGCCCTGTTCAGGCTCACGCCCTTGCGTTCGGCCTCTTTCTGCACCGTCCTTTTAACCTCGTCTGGAATGCTCCGGATGGTTATCTGTTTCATGATATCCGCCTCCATGTGACTCACTCGTGCTTCACAGTGATGCTATTATTGCTGCACAATTTACGAAAGTCAACCGAAAAGCAGGCGTGCGGCGGGAGTAGTACGCAGAAGTGCATGCACATATGTCAAGACTTGAGAGGAAGCTGTTTTTTGCAGTTTGTAGGTTGGGCTACGGTCACAGCCCAACATCTTTAAATCAGTTGGTCAAGGTAATAAATATTGTCAAACCTTCACGCTGCTGATGACGTCGTGGTGATCATGAATGCCTCCTGGATAGGTGAGGTGTTCAAGTTCTTTCGCATCTGCTAATCTACGACTCAATCTTTCATCCCTTGATGTGGTACCGGAAAATACACCCTTTCACGCGAACGAGAGACGGGTCGCTGCTCTTGAGGATAATATTGACTCCCGGCCTGGACAGGAAGTAGCCGTCCTCTTCAACAAAACGATTTTTTATCGGGACATATATACCCTGTGCGGTAATTCTCATTTCCTTTCTTTCAACGTGAAACTGTTTTTCCAATGCCGAAAGCAAACCGTCGAAGTCCTGCTTTGTAAATGCAATCTCCGCAAGCAGACACAGCCGATCAACCTTTATCGAGGTTTCATCAAAACTGTTTGAGCACGAAGCTATTAATGCAGTAAGTGCCGCGATGCATATAAGTGATTTCAATATTGAAGCCATTTCACACTGTCCGACCTTTCTTTTCCGATCAGAAAAATCCGCTATGCCTGGTAATCCATCAGAAAGAGATCGCCGGTCTCTCTATCCATGAAAACGCGAAAGCTTCTACTTGGTTCGTCATGATAAATCCATACATCATATTTCATGAATGCTCCGAAAAGGAAACCTCATTGGGGTAAATATCTTTACTGTCAACATTAAGAATCACCGGAAAAAATAGAGGGCCGCGTTCTTCTACCGTCCCAGGGATCGATCAGGGTCGCATCTTCATCCTTGTCATCATCCCCTTCACGGATCGGGGACCACAGAAGGTCGCGTCCTGGATTTTACTGTTCGGAGGTTATATTCGGGGATTCGATCCCTTGGAGAAGCGTCCGCTTGACGAATGTTTTGATCAGCATGGCCACCTCGGGCTTAAGCCGCAGGAACCTGATCCCCATCCCCGGGGTCTTGCTTTTTTCGCTCGACTGGCAGAACAGGACCTGTCCCGTAACTTTTATACTACCGGTTGTCAGCTTCGGCAGGAAAATGGTGAACTCGGCTGTTGTTCTGAAGGGCAATGGATGAGGCGTGCTCACGAACATCCCCTCCTCGGAGATCGCAGTCACCAGGGCCGCCATATCGTGTCCTGGTGCGGCAACGGTCACATCCAGCCAGGTCATGAGCCGGACAAAACGTCGGGGCATCTCCGTTGCCTTCTGGACCGCCTTGTACAGCTCGTTGTAATCACCGGTCTGCGTGAGGTATCCCGTGCACCCTGCCTGTTCGCAAAGCTTCCCGTTTGCAGGGGTAGCGCTCGGCAGGTAGACGAGGACAGGCACCTGCCTGAGCGGCGGGTCCTGCTTCATTCGCTTTATAAGCTCGTAGCCGTTCATCCCCGGCAGGCCGATGTCGGTGATCACAACATGAGGAATGGTCAGCTGCATGACCCGCAGGGCGTCTTCGGCCGCTCCGACAGCGAACACATGGTACTCCAGGCGCAGGAGATAGACCGAGGTCTGGAATCTTCTCACCATATCGCCGTCGACAACAAGCACGATCGGTTTTTCCTTCAAATTCTTTCGGATCTCGTCATTCATCGTTGTCCACTCCGAAAAAAAGCCGGGCACCATGTGGTGACCGGCTTTCGAATACTCTACAGGGTGCTTTAAGACTTCTGGAGCACCTTTGCCGCTTCTTTGGCAAAGTACGTGAGGATCATATCCGCACCGGCTCGCTTGATCGAGATGAGCGATTCCATCATGGCGCGCTCTCCGTCTATCCAGCCCATCTTTGCGGCAGCCTTGATGATCGAGTACTCGCCGCTCACATTGTAGGCGGCAACGGGCAGGTTGAACTGCTGCTTCACCTGATAGATGATATCGAGGTAGGCAAGCGCCGGCTTCACCATTACAATGTCGGCGCCCTCTTCGATGTCCAGGGCCACCTCGCGCATGGCCTCGCGGCTGTTCGGGGGGTCCATCTGATAGGAACGGCGGTCGCCGAATTGGGGCGTGGATTCGGCTGCTTCACGGAACGGGCCGTAGAAGGCTGATGCGTATTTCGCGGCATAGGCCATGATCGGGATATCGAAATAGCCGTGCTCATCGAGCGTCTCGCGGATAGCCCCTACCCTGCCATCCATCATATCGGACGGGGCGACCATGTCGGCCCCCGCCTTTGCATGGGAAAGCGCTTCCTTGGCAAGCAGTTCAAGCGTCGTATCATTCTCGACCGTGCCGTTCTTGATCACGCCGCAATGGCCGTGGCTGGTATACTCGCAGAGGCAGACGTCGGTGATGACCGTCAGGTCCGGCATCTTGTTCTTGATGGCCTTGATCGCATGCTGCACGATCCCCTCGTCGGAGTAACCTTCGCTGCCGACCTCGTCCTTATGCTCGGGAATGCCGAACAAGATGACCGCGGGAATGCCGAGGTTCTTCACTTCTTCGCAGTCCTTCACCAGGTTGTCGATGGACTGCTGGTAGTTGCCGGGCATGGAGCTGATCTCTTTTTTCACGCCCTTGCCGTGGCACACGAACAGGGGGTAAATAAAGTCGTCGGGAGAAAGCTTCGTCTCCCGCACCATGCGCCTGATGTTTTCGTTCAACCGCAGCCGTCTCGGCCTGTAAAGAGGTTGGAACATGGGTTCTCCTGTTTGAAAATAGAAGGAAAGAGGGATGGACGGAAAGAACGAAAGAAGGAAAGTAGGATGGTAGGATATAAAATCAGTCGTTTATTTTCCTACCCTCTTACCCTCCTACCTTCTTACCTTCAAAGCCTCATCTTCCGAATATTAACTGCACCCGCACCCGCCGGAACCGCACCCGCCGCTGCTCTTCTTGCTCGGCTTGGACTCTTCCCCGCCGCAGCCGCAGCTGCCGCCCGCGGGCGCGCCGTTCGGAAATCCGATGACAAAGCCTTCACCGCGCTCGTCGCTCACAAAACCCAGCTCCGCACCGGCAAGGGTCTTCGAGGTTGATTCATCAACATACAGCTTTGCGCCGTTCTTTTCAATGACCGTATCTCCGTCGCCGGCCTTGTCGTCGATCATTATCTCATAGGAAGGGCTGCAACATCCGCCGCCGGCCGCTGAAATGCGCAGGCCGTGGTTCGGCATCCCTTCTGCCTTAAGCACCTCTTTTATCTTCTCTGCTGCAATGTCCGCAATCGTGATCATACTATTCTCCTTTTTTGTCCCTTCGTTCCCATCAGCTCCAGCCGTTACGGGAAAAACAAAGAGACCTGCTATTTTTTATAGAACTCTACAATGGATTCGACAAAAGCCGGGATCGTATAATCCTTCGGCATTATATCAACCTTCATGCCGTACTCTTCCGCTGTTTTCGCCGTTACCGGGCCAATACAGGCCACATCAACGCCTGCCAGTAATGTTTTATACTCTTTTGGGCCGAGTATTTCAACAAAATTATGGACCGTTGAGGAGCTCGTGAACGTCACGGTCGATATTTTATTATCCACAAAGAGCTTCCGTACGCGGTCCACATCAGCGGCCGGCTTCACATTTTCATAGGCCGTTGCAACGGTCACATCCGCGCCAAGCTCGCGAAGCTTGTCCGGAATAAGCTCCCGGGCCACCCTGGCGCGCGGGATCAAGAATTTCATGCCTTTGACCTTTACACCGCCCAGCGCAGCGAGCACGCCCTCTGCCTTGAATTCCGTCGGCACCAGGTCCGCCCTGAGCCCGTACTGTTCGAGCGATTCCGCTGTTTTCGGGCCGACCACGCAGAGGTTCACGCCCTTCAGCATGCGCAGATCCTTGCCCAGGCTCCGGAGGCGCTCCATAAAGTACTTTACCGCATTGGCGCTGGTGAAGATCACCCAGGCATAGGATTCGATGGTCTGAATAGCGCTGTCCAGTTCATCCCAGCTCGAAGGCGGCACCACATCAATGGTCGGGAACTCTATAGTGGTGGCGCCCCGGTCGATGAGCTGCTCGGCGAAGATACTGACCTGGTCCCGCGAGCGGGTAACAACCACCCGTTTTCCGAACAACGGCTTGGATTCGTACCAGTTGAGCTTTTCCCGGAGCTTCACCACATCACCCACAACAATGATCGCCGGCGGCCCGAGCTTTGCTGCTTTGACCTTCGGGATGATAGTGCCCAGGGTGCCGGTCACGACGCGCTGGTCCGTGCGGGTGCCCCACTGGATAAGGGCCACCGGCGTCTCTGCGCTCCTGCCGTGCGTCACGAGGTTGTCCACAATGCTTTGGAGGTTCTTCATGCCCATGAAAAAGACCAGCGTGCCAACGCCCGTGGCTATCTTGTCCCAATGCACTTTGGACTCGGGCTTAGTCGGGTCTTCGTGCCCTGTCACAAAAGCCACGCTCGCAGTATGGTCGCGATGGGTAAGCGGAATGCCTGCATAGGTGGGAACTGCTGTTGCTGCGGTCACGCCCGGCACGACCTCGAAAGGAATGCCCGCGTCCACGAGATCTTCGGCTTCCTCGCCGCCCCTGCCGAAGATGAAAGGATCTCCGCCCTTAAGACGGGCGACGATCTTGCCTTCTTTTGCCTTGCGAACGATAAGATCGTTGATCTCTCCCTGAGGAAGCGTATGCTTGCCGCCCTGCTTGCCCACGTAGACCAGTTCAGAATCCGGCCTGCGATGGTCGAGCAACCGTTCGTTCGCGAGGTAATCATAGATGATCACGTCGGCCTTCTTAACGCATTCCAGGCCCTTGACCGTGATCAGGCCGGGATCACCCGGCCCGGCGCCTATTAAATATACTTTTCCGATTGATTGAGTCATAGTTTGATTTTACGAGGTGGGCGCTGATAGCTTCATAGCCCCTATCGTCATTCCCGCAACGGTTCTGAGCGGGAATCCAGCAGTTGTCTCGTACAATTCTGGATCCCCGATAAGAGCATTTGGGGATGACGGTCAGTGGTATGTAAAGACTATTTCAATAATAAATCACACGATACCTGCTTACGCTAATTCTCAAGCAGGTTGTTCCCGCTGAAATCCGTATTATGGCCGTATACTTCACGGAGGATCACGTCAGCGCCTTTTGACAGGAGCTTCTCTGCCAGGGTCACGCCGAGCTTCTCTGCCTTCCCTGCTTCGCCTTCGATCGTTTCCTTGATGATGCGCTTGCCGTCAACGCTGCCGACCAGTCCGATAAGATGCAGCTTGCCGTTCACCATCTGACCGTAGCAGGCGATCGGCACCTGGCAGCCGCCTTCGAGCCGCCGCAGGAGCGCGCGTTCGCCCGTAACGCAAGTGCGCGTGTCCTGATGATTGAAGAAGGCGATAAGATCGTTCAGTTCCCGGTCGTCCACGCGGCATTCGATGCCGAGCGCGCCCTGGCCGATGGCAGGCAGGCTGATCGCGGGGTCGAGGTATTCCGAAACGTTCTCGGCGAGGCCGAGACGGCGAACACCTGCTGCCGCAAGGATGATGGCGTCGAACTGCCCTTCCTTCAGCTTCCGCAGGCGCGTATCCACGTTGCCCCTGAGCTGCATGATCTTGAAATCGGGGCGGACGCTCATGAGCTGGGCCTGGCGTCTGAGGCTGCTCGTGCCGATCGTTGCCCCCTGCGGCAGGTCCTTGAACTTCATATTGTTCCGCGTCAGGAGAGCATCGCGCGCATCTTCGCGCTTCGTGATGCAGGAAAGATGGAGTCCGTCGGGGAACATGGTCGGCACATCCTTCATACTGTGTACGGCGATATCGATCTCATTGGCAAGCATGGCCTCTTCGATCTCTTTGACGAACAGCCCCTTGCCCCCTACCTGCGCCAGGGGCACGTCAAGGATCTTATCGCCCGTGGTCTTTATCTTGGTAAGGGAAACGGTCATCCCCGGATACTTCTTTTCAAGCTCCGCCTTAACCCACTCGGCCTGCCACAGCGCCAAAGCGCTCGCCCGTGTACCGATCCTGATCTCTTTTCTCAATGAAAGACTCCTTTTAAAACTATTTGGCCGCGGATGAACGCGGGTAGGAACTGATGATATAGAACTCCAAACTCCGAACTGCCGTCACCTGCAAGGGGCCTTTGCTCCCGTTCCCTGCTCCGGGACTATGGCATCATCAGACCCCGCAGCCTTCACCTGGCCGGGCCGCTTCAGTTCTTTGTCAAGGTTGAACAGCCTGCGCGCAACAGCGATCGTGGCATCACCCTCGCCAGGCGTGGAAGCCGCCTGTTTGAGGACCACCAGCGGCGCATGGAGCAGCTTGTTCACGATGGCCTGGGACATGGCCTCAATGGCATGTTTCTGGTCGTCAGTGATCGTGCTTAGCGAGGCAAGGGTCTTGTCAAGCTCGCGTTTCCTGAAGTCCTCCACCTTTTCGCGCAAGTCCACGATGGTCGGCACCGCATCCAAAGCGCGCTCCCACTGAAGGTAGGTTTCCACTTCCAGCGATATAAGCTCTTCCGCTTTTGCAGCTTCTTTTGACCTGCCTTCGGTGTTGACAGCGACCTTGCTTTGCAGATCGTCGATATCGTAGAGGTAGACGTTATCTTCCTTGTCGACCTCGGGATCGATGTTCCGGGGATTGGAAATGTCGATTAGAAAGATGGGTTTGTGGCGCCGTTCCTTCACCGCCTTGGCGACCATTTCGCGGCTGACCACGTATTTCGGCGCGCCGGTGGCGCAGATCAGGATATCGATCATCACCATGGCGTCGGGAAAATGTTCGAACCGGATGGCGTCTCCCTTGAACTCCAGGGCAAGCTCTTCGGCGCGCTCGAAGGTGCGGTTGGCCACCATGATGTTCTTGACGCCGTTGCCCAGCAGGTGCTGCGCCGCAAGTTCCGCCATCTCGCCCGCGCCCAGGAGCATCACGGTCTTCCCTTCCAGGTCGCCGAAGATCTTCTTTGCCAGCTCGACAGCAGCCGTGCTGATGGACACGGCCCCTTCGGCGAGTTTGGTCTCGGTGCGGACCCGCTTTGCAACGGAGATCGCTTTTTTGATCAGTTTATTGAGGATCGTGCTGGTGGTCTTGGTCTTGAGAGCGATGTCGAACGCGTCCTTGAGCTGGCCCAGGATCTGCGCTTCGCCCACGACCATGGAGTCGAGGCTTGAAGCCATGCGGAAAGTATGCCGAACGCCCTGGGCATCGGGATAGACGTAGAGCGCCTGCTCCAGCGACTCCCGGCTGAGGCCATGGTAATCCGATATGAACTGTTTGATCCGGTCGACGCCCGTGGCGCTGTCCTGAACGCACGCATAGATCTCGACGCGGTTGCAGGTGGAGACAATAAGGCTCTCCCGAATGCCCTCATAGGTCATGAGCTTCCGCAGTGCATCGGGAAGCGTATTCTCGGGGAAGTTGAGCTTTTCGCGCACCTCGATGGGCGCTGATTTATGGCTGAGACCGACTACGATGATGCTCATTCGTGTGCCGCCTTAAAAGGTATGCTTTCCACCGGTCATTTGGCTGATGATAAAAAAGCTGATCAGCACGAGCATGAATCCGAAGATCGTGAGAACGGCCATCCTCTTTCCCCGCCAGCCGATCGTCCGCAAGTGCAGGAACGCCAGGTACACGACCCAGATGATGAGCGACGACGTCTCTTTCGGAGACCAGCTCCAGTAGGTTCCCCAGGCGCTGTTCGCCCAGATCGCTCCCGTGATCATGCCGAGCGTGAACAAGGGCCAGCCGATGGTGAGCGCCTTATACCCCAGGGTGTCCATGATATCGAGCGAAGGCAGGCGGTGAAAAATAACGCCAAGACGCTTTGCCTTGAGCTGCCGTTCCTGGATAAGGTACATGATCGAGATGATGAACGCAAAGGCAAAAGCAGATTCACCCAGAATGGAGAAGCTGGTATGGATGCCGAGCCAGCCGCTTTTGAGGACCGGATTGAGTTCTTTGATATCTCCGGAAATGATGAAGGCCGGGGCCATGAGGATGAGCACCAGAGGAAGCATGAACAAACCCAGCGCGGCGATCTTGAACCGGAACTCCATGACCAGAAAAACAAGCACGATGCCCATGCCGAGGAAATTTGCAGCCTCGAAAAAACTGGTCACCGGAATGCGGCCCGATTCCATCCATCTGAAGGAAAAGTATGCGAGGTGAAACAGAAAGCCTGCGGCCGTTGCCCAGAGCGATTTTTCGGCCACCTGTTTGAGATCAGGTTTGACAAAATATGCTGCGTACCCTGCCGCGGCAAGAAGGTATGTCCCGATAGCGGCTTGAAAAAAATAGAGGTTCATACTGGCTGTTCCCCGGTAATGTTCCGTTTCATAAAGTTTGTCATAATACTTTCTAATACCACTGAAAGTCAAGGGAAAAACAGATTTTGATCAGGCCGGCACCACGATGACGGGGTCGCTTAGCAGCACACGGTCAACGTTCCTGCACCAGCCTGCCCTCAACCATCCTGAAAATCCGGTCCGCGCGAATGGCGAGTTTGTCATTGTGGGTAACGATCACAAACGTGATGCCTTTCGCCTTGTTGACGTTCTGCAGAAGCTCATGCACGGCCTCTCCCGTATGAGCATCGAGGTTCCCGGTCGGCTCATCGGCAAGGATCACATCGGGGGTGAGCATGAGCGCGCGGGCCACGGCAACACGCTGCTGCTCGCCGCCTGACATTTCTCCGGGTCGGTGGTGCAGCCGGGCGCCCAGCCCTACGTCTGCAAGGACCGCTGATGCGTTCGCAGCGGCCTTGTCCCGGTCAGTGCCGCGGATCAGGTCGGGCATCATGACGTTCTCGATCGCCGAAAACTCCGGAAGCAAATGGTGGAACTGAAATACGAAACCGACGCGTTCGTTGCGGAAGCGCGCGACCCGGTCGTTGTTCAGGGCATACACGTCCAGATCGCCATAGAGCACCCTGCCGCCATTCGGGCGCTCTAGTCCCCCCACGATATGGAGGAACGTGCTTTTACCGACTCCCGATGCTCCCACAATGGCGATCATCTCGCCCTTGCGGATTTCGAGATCAATGCCGTCCAGGACATGGAGCTCCACCTGACCACTCAAAAAGGTCTTGCGGAGCTGCTCGATATGTATCAAAGATGGTATTATTTCTTTTCTCCCGATGAAATAGATTCTTTCACCTTCTCCACCTTCTTTTCAACCGTTGCGGCCTTTTCTTCAACCTGCTGCTTGATGGACTCGGCCTGTTTGCCTGCCCCTTCAATTTTCTTTCCTGCCGACTTCAGCAGGTCTGCGCCGCCGAAAAGAATGAACACGATCAGCGCCAGCGCGAGCAGGATCAGGATCAATAAAAATCTTTTTACGGTTCCGCTTTTTTGTGCCATAGGTCCCTCCAGGAGCTGTAAGATTAAAATCCGACATTAAGCCGCGCCGGGCGCGGCCTTATTCATATCTCAGCACTTCAACCGGATCCTGCTTCGCCGCCTGCCATGACGGATAAAGCGTCGCCAGGAAGCTGATCCCGAGCGCTGTGAGCGATATGAACAGCACGTCCAGCGCCGTGATCGACAGCGGCAAATGGCTCACCTGGTAAACGTCCTTCGGCAGCGTGATCACGCCGGTTTTGGTGATAACGGCAACCGCACCGTACCCGATGACCGAGCCGATGACCGTGCCCACAAACCCGATGACCAGCCCGGCGAACATGAAGATCTGCGTGATGCTGCGGGAAGAGGCGCCCATGGACTTCAGAATAGCGATCTCGCGGCTTTTTTCCATAACGATCATGGTGAGCGTGCCGATGATATTGAATGACGCCACGATAATGATCACTACGAGAATGAGCGACATGCCGATCTTTTCGAGTTTCAGCGCCGAGAAGAAGTTCTTGTTCATTTCAACCCAGTTCCGCGTGTAATACGGATATCCCGCTGCTGCCTGGATGTCGCGCCCTATGGCTTCGGCGTTGTATATTTCATCGACCCTGACCTGGAGTCCGCTGACACGGCCCGGCATATCGAAGAATTTCTGCGCCTCGGGGAGCGAAATATACACGAAACCGGTATTATATTCATACATACCAGCGTCAAAGATGCCTACCAGCTGGAATTTCCTCAGTTTGGGCACCATTCCCATGGCAGTTTCCTCGCCAACAGGGTTCACCATGGTGAGCGTATCGCCGATGGACATCCCGAACTTGTGCGCCAGATCTTCGCCGATCACGATGCCCGGGGTCTTTTCAGCGAGCTCCAACCCGAGTAAAGAACCGGCAACCATGTTCTTTTCAAGGCTCGTGACCGTGCCTTCTTTCCGGGGATCAATGCCCCGCACGACCACTCCCTGCACACGGTCCCGGTTGGTGAGCATGGCCTGGCTCATAATAAAGGGAGTTGTTGCCTTCACATGCGGCACGCGGTCGATCTTTTCCTCAAGCGTTTTTATGTCCTTAACGCCGTTGCCTGAGTATTCCATGACGATCACATGGGATATGGCAGAAAGGATCTTGTCGCGGAAATAGCCCTGGAAGCCCGTCATGACCGACAGCGTAATAATGGACGTGGCAACGCCGATGACCACGCCCGCAATGGAAATGAAGGTGTTGAGCGATACCGTGCCGTGCCGCTTCTTGGTCTTCAGATAGCGCAGGCTGACGAATATTTCGTAAGGGATTTTCATAGTAATGCAGGAGACAGGAGTCAGAATTCAGAAGTCAGAATAAAAACAAAGCTGACCTTTCCCCTTCTGGCTCCTGACTCCTGTCTCCTGACTTCTGGTATATTATTTTTCCTTCTTCATCTGCGGGAACAGGATAACGTCACGGATCGAGTTCGACCCGGTCAGCAGCATGACCAGCCGGTCAATGCCGATGCCTTCGCCGGCCGCCGGGGGCATGCCGTGCTCCAGGGCGCGGATATAGTCCTCATCCATCTGGTGGGCCTCGTCGTCACCGGCCTCCCGCTCGTTTACCTGTTTAAGGAAGCGGTTCTTCTGGTCAACGGGATCATTCAGTTCGGAGAATGCGTTGGCAAGCTCTCTGCCCACGACGAACAGCTCAAAGCGTTCCACAAAGTTCGGATCGTCCACGCGCTTCTTCGAGAGCGGCGAGATGTCCGTGGGATAGTCGGTCACAAAGGTCGGCTGGATGAGCTTCGGCTCAACAAGAACTTCGAACATTTCGTTCAGCAGTTTGCCCAGCGGTTCCCCTCCCGTGATCTTCGCGCCGAGCTTCCTTGCATACTCACGCGCCTTGTCCGCGTCAGTCAGTACATCCGAGGGCACGCCTGCCTCGCGGAGCGAGTCAAGATAGGTGATGCGTTTCCAGGGCGCGGCCAGGCTGATCGTGTGCCCTTCAGACTCGACCTCGGTCGTGCCGAGGATCTCCATTGCCACTGAGCTGATCATCTGCTCGGTCAGGTCCATGAGGTCCTGGTAATCGGCGTAGGCAGTGTAAAACTCGAGCATGGTGAACTCGGGATTGTGACGCGTCGAGATGCCTTCGTTCCGGAAATTTCGATTGATCTCATACACGCGCTCGAAGCCGCCGACCAGCAGCCGTTTGAGATACAGTTCAGGCGCGATCCGGAGATAGAGGTCCATATCGAGCGCATTGTGGTGGGTCTTGAACGGCCGGGCAGTGGCACCGCCGGGAATGGTCTGCATCATCGGCGTTTCCACCTCCAGGTAGCCCCTGCTGTTCAGGTACTGGCGTATGGCCTGGACGATCCTGGTCCGGAGAACAAAGACTTTTTTCACATCAGGATTGACGATGAGGTCGACATAACGCTGCCGGTAACGGATCTCCACATCGGTCAAACCGTGCCATTTTTCAGGAAGCGGGCGCAGCGATTTGGCGAGCAGGGTGAATTTCTCCACTTCCACCGTAAGCTCGTTCGTTTTCGTACGGAACAGGAAACCCGTGATGCCGATGAAATCGCCGATATCGAGTTTCTTGAAAAGGGCATGCAGATCATCGCCAATGGTATTTTTCTGAATGTACAGCTGGATCCTGCCCGTGCCGTCCTGGATATGGCAGAAAGCTGCCTTGCCGAAACTCCTGAGTGCAACAAGCCGGCCGGCCAGAGAGACCGAGACCTTGTTCGCTTCAAGCTCTTCCTTGGGAGTCGCACCGTAGGCTTCTTCGAGCAGCAGCGCCTTCGAGGTGGTTTCGAACTTGCCTGCATAAGGCTGTATGCCCATCTCGCTGATCTCAGCAAGTTTTTTGAACCGTTGCTGGATCAGATCGTTGTAATCTTCCATCGGTGTGTCCTTTCATCCTTCACGATAATGCCATGTTACTAATCAAAGCGCAAACGGAGAAATCATCAGATCTTGAAACTAAAAATCATTTGGACACGGAAAAATCGGATAAACTTCGGATAAGGGCGGATAAAGATCGAAAACGAGACCCTGGTCAAAAGTTAAGTTCCTTCTCGAGACATATCCGATTTTATCCGGTTTTTATCCGCTTTGATCAGTGTCAAAGGTTTTTTTCGATTTAATACATTTCACTCTTTTTTGTTCAAAAGAACAAGCCTAACCTGCCAGCATGTGCAGCACTTCAAGATACTTTTCGCTTGTTTTTTTTACCACGTCATCGGGAAGAACCGGAGCGGGCGGCCGCTGGTCCCACTTGAGCGCCAGCAGATAGTCCCGGACGAATTGTTTGTCAAAGCTCTTTTGCACGACACCTTCGCGGTAATCGGCCTTGGGCCAGAACCGTGAAGAGTCAGGGGTGAGCACTTCATCGATCAGGATAACCTCATTGTTATACATACCGAACTCAAGCTTGGTATCGGCAATAATGATCCCCTTGGATTCAGCCAGAGCGCAGGCGCGGTTGTAGACCGCCAGAGTGTATTGTTTGATCTTTTGCGCCACGTCCTGCCCCACGAGCTTCACCACGGTTGCAAAATCGATATTTTCATCATGTTCGCCGACCTCGGCCTTCGTCGAAGGGGTAAAGAGGGGCTCAGGCAGCCGCGATGCTTCGGTCAGGCCTGAAGGAAGCTTGATGCCGCTCACCGATCCACCTGCACGGTACTCTTTCAGCCCTGAACCGGTCAAATAGCCTCTCACAATGCACTCCACGGGAAGCGGTTGAGACTTCTTGACGAGCATGCTTCTTCCTTCGAGGATGGCGGCGTGGGGTTTGCAAACAGCCGGATACTCGCGTACGTCCGTGGATATGAGGTGATTTGGAACGATCGATTCCGTCTGGGCGAACCAGAATTTGGATATCTGGGTAAGCACACGCCCTTTTTCCGGGACCGCGTTCGGGAGCACTACATCAAAGGCCGAGATCCTGTCCGTGGCCACGATCAAAAGCGTGTCGCCCAGGTCATAGATATCGCGTACTTTACCGCGTTTCGGCGGCTGTAAGCCCGCAAGATTAGTCTCCAGTACCAGTGGCGTCATCGTCATTTCCTTTCTCCTGGATCTCCGGGGCGTACTTGAGCACCCGTATGCGGGCGATCCTGTTCTTCCGAAGTCGGAGCACCGTGAACTGCAGATTCTCATACCGCACCTGGTCGCCCTCTACCGGCAGCTTGCCGAAAAGACCGAGCACAAAACCGCCCACGGTCTCAAACTCATCCTCCGGCACCGTGATGCCTAGCGTCTCGTTCAGCTTGCCGATATCGGTCCTGCCTTCGACAATATAGCGGTTCGCAGCAACTTCATCGATCTCGCGATGCTCGGCTTTTTGTTCATCGCGGACATCCCCGACGAGTTCCTCGATAAGGTCTTCCATCGTAACAAGACCGTCGGTCCCGCCATATTCGTCGCCTACCAGAGCCAGGTGAATGCGCCGCTCCCGCATTTCCTTGAGCAGGACGCTCACGTTCTTGTTCGGCGGTACAATATAGGGCTTGCGCAGAATGCTTTCAACCTTGAGCGGCTGTTTTGACAGATGAAGCGGCAGAAGGTCCATCAGGTAAACCACGCCGATGATATTATCAATGGTCTCGGCATAGACAGGCAGACGCGAGAACCCTTTTTCGTTCATGGTCCGGATGATAGTATCTATATCGGCTGAAGCTTCGACGGCAGTGATCTCGATCCGGGGGACCATCACTTCCTTCACGACCGTGTCGGTAAACCGGAACACGCTGTGGATCAGGTCCTCTTCTGACGTTTCGAATATTCCGCTCTTGCGTCCCTCCCGGACAAGGAACTTGACCTCATCCTCGGATACATGAGACGGTTCCCGCTCGCCCGCGGAATTGAACAGGCCAAGTACAAAATTACTGGATAGCGTAAGTATTCTCAGAACCCGGTGAAACAACCGGGAAAGAATTTCCACGGGGCCGGAAGTGACCGATGCGATCTTTTCTGAATAACGGATCGCCAAAGACTTGGGGACCAGTTCACCGAACACCAGGGTGAAATAGGCTATCAAACCTACGACGATCCCTACTGCCAGCGGTTCAGCGGCCTTCTGCACAAATTCGATCGGAACGACGGCAAAAACAGGCTTAATGCGCTCGATAGCTATCACGCCGCCCAATGTGGCAGCGAGCGTCCCGATAAGGGTAACACCGGTCTGAACGGTAGCGAGGAACCGTTCCGGTTCCTCCTGAAGTTTTTGGATCCTCCGTGCTATACGGTTGCCGCTTTTGACGAGATGCCGAACGCGGCTCCTGCGCAATGAAATCAAGGATATTTCAGCTGCTGAAAAAAAACCGTTAAGCAGGATCAGGAGAAATATTAATGAAAGTTCAAGAAGCAGCATAATTGATCAAGGTAAAGAGCATGCAGAGAGCACAGGCTTTTTAAAATCCATATTCCTTCCAGCGCGCTTCAACCTTCTGCTGGACCTGCGGGTCCATTTTGATCTCATCGGGCCAGGACCGGGTAAACCCTTCGCCCGGGCCCTTGCGTGTCGCATCGATCCCCATCTTGCCGCCGAAGCCGATCTGCGGGCAGGAATGATCGAGGATGTCGAGGGGGCCGTCGGCAATGACCACATCCCGCTGCGGGTCCACATGGTTCATAACCTTCCAGGTCACTTCTGAATAGTCGTGTATGTTCACATCCTCATCGCAGACGATCACGAATTTGGAGAGCATGAGCATTCCCGTGCCCCATATCGTGTGGATAACTTTTTTGCCCTGCCCGGCATACCGTTTTTTGATCTTGACGATCACATTGTTGTGGAACACACCTTCGATAGGCAGGTCCATATCGAGGATGTCGGGCGCTACCATCTGCAGCAGCGGTAAAAAGATCCGCTCCGTTGCCTTGCCGATATAAGCATCTTCCTGGGGAGGACGGCCCACAAGCGTTGCGGGATAGATTGCGTCTTTCCGGTGGGTGATGGCCGTGACATGAAAGACCGGATATTGATCGGCTTCCGAGTAATACCCGGTATGGTCTCCGAAAGGTCCTTCGATCCTGCGTTCGTTCGGATCGACAAAGCCCTCAAGCACGAACTCCGCCTCTGCCGGAACACGCACATCAATCGTTTTACACTGCACGACCTCAAGTGACTTTTTTCGCAGAAAACCGGCGAATACAAATTCACCGATCGCGGGAGGAAGCGGTGCGGTGGATGCATAAATAATAGCGGGGTCACCGCCTATGGCAACAGCCACTTCCATGCGCTTGCCCACGGCTTCATACTGCTGGTAGTGCCGGGCTCCGTCCTTGTGCTTATGCCAGTGCATGCCTGTCGTCTGGTGGTCGTATACCTGCAGGCGATACATCCCGACGTTCGTTATCTTGGTGACAGGATCCACCGTGCAGACCATGGGAAGCGTTATGAACCGCCCTCCGTCAGCAGGCCAGCATTTGAGTACGGGAATCTTCGAAAGATCAACGTGAGTACCGGTAAGAACGATCTCCTGACAGGGTGCTTTTTTCACGGTCTTGGGGAAGAACCCGGACAGTTCAGCAAGTTTTGGCAACATCTGGATCTTGTCCATGATGCCGGCACCGGGGCCGGGGAAGAGGTTGACCGGGTCGACGATATCCTTGATGCGCTGACCGATCTCGTCGAGGCTCCCGACCTCAAGACCGAGGCACATCCGCTTCATGGAACCGAAAGCGTTCGTGAGCACCGGAAAGGAAGAGCCCTTGACCCTTTCAAAGAACAAGGCCTTGTTCCGGCTCCCCTTTTCCTTCGATACCCGGTCTGTGATTTCAGCGATCTCAAGCTCGGCATCAACCTCGGCCTTGATCCTGATCAGCTCACCGTTTTTCTCAAGCGCAGCTATGAAATCCCGCAGATTATCGTATGCCATAGAAGGAGGATTGTAGCGGAATCAGACAGGTTTTGCAATCAAAAACTCCTGCGAAACGCTAGGAAGATTCATACTTTTGCAGCCGGTGCCTGAATGACCGAAAGGTGAGACCCAGCAATTTTGCCGCCTCGGTCTTAACGCCCCCCGATTTTTCCATGGCTTTTTTTAGCAGGGTCCGTTCGGCGTTTTCGAGCAGCTCCTCCATGTTCAATCCGGTGTCAGGGATGTCCGTGGGGATCAGTTCAGGACAAGGGCTAGACGTTTTCAGCAAGTCAGGCACATGTTCAATTTTTATAGTGTCCCCGGATGCCAGGATAACGAGGCGTTCGATGGTGTTTTCCAGTTCTCGGACATTACCAGGCCAGCGATAGTTCATGAAAAAATTCAGAGCGTCGTTGGTTATTTTTTTTGGTTCCTTGCCGATCGACGTAAACTTGTTAAGAAAATGCTCTACCAGTACCGCAATGTCTTCCTTCCGTTCCCGGAGCGGCGGAAGATGGACCGGGATGACGTTCAGGCGATAATAAAGGTCCTCCCGAAAGGTGCCCTTCGCAACTTCGGCCTGCAGATCTTTATTGCTTGCCGCAATGACGCGGACATCCACCTTGATGTCCGTTGTCCCGCCGACCCGCATAAAGGTACGTTCCTGGATTACCCGCAGCAGTTTTATCTGAAGATTTAGTGTGGTAGCGCTGATCTCGTCGAGGAAGATCGTTCCTCCGTTGGCAGCCTCAAACAGACCCTGTTTATTCGACGTTGCTCCCGTAAAAGACCCCTTCATGTAGCCGAACAATTCACTCTCGAGCAGCGTTTCCGGCAAGGCCCCGCAGTTTACCGTAACGAAGGGCTTGTCCTTTCTCGCACTGCTGTAGTGAACTGCACGGGCCACCAATTCCTTGCCCGTCCCGCTTTCGCCGGATATCAGCACCGTGCTTTTGGTGTCCGCCACCTGCCTGATCAGGGCGAAGACTTTCTGCATGGCCGCGCTTTTACCGATGAAGTTCTCGAACCCCGACCGCGCCGCGATCTCCCGCCTGAGTAGAATATTCTCTTTTCTGAGGAGATGCTTCTCAAGGGCCTTTTGAATGATGAGCTTGATCTCGTCTACTTTGAACGGCTTGGTGATGTAATCGTAGGCGCCCAGTTTCATGGCCTGAACAGCGGCATCCGTCGAGGCAAAGGCGGTGATGACGATCACGACCGTTTCAGGAGAGACCTCCTTGACCGCCCGAAGCACCTCGATGCCGTCAACCCTGGGCATTTTAACATCAGTGATCACGAGGTCGTAGATCTCGGATTGTATCGCCTTGAGCGCATGCTCCCCGTTCTCGGCAGCGACCACCTCATACCCTTCTTTTTTCAGCATGATCGCGAGGAAATCGCGCATGCCCTGTTCATCATCTATGACGAGTATCCGGTTCATAGCTGTTCACTCTTCCGCAACCGTTCAGGGACGGCGCTGTACGCGGGGACTTCGATCCCCGGCAGTTTGATCGTGAATGCAGTGCCTCTGCCTGCCTGGCTCTCAACTTCAATGGTGCCGCCATGGTCTTCGACAATGCGATAGACAATGGCAAGTCCAAGGCCTGTGCCTCCGGCCGAATCCCTGGTGGTGAAAAAAGGATCGAAGATCTTATCAAGGTTCTCGGGAGCTATCCCGCTGCCCGTATCGGCGATAACAATTCTGCTCCAGGTTACGTCATCGTTCCCCGGCATGGGTGACGCGCTCATGGTGATCTCGCCCCGCTCCTGGATCGCCTGGCACGCATTGATCAGCAGGTTCCAAAATACCTGCCGGAGACGCTGTGGATCGCCTTTGACCGCGGCATCGGCTTCGACCGTGCTGGTGATCGTGATCCCGTCCCGGTAGTCGCGGCTGTTCTTGAGAAGCACCACCGTTTCGTTGAAAAGATCGGAGAGTAACACCTCGCTAGACTCACCGGACACTAGTATGGCTGATAGATCGGCCTGCGGCCTGGCATATTCCAGAAACTCAGTAATGATGGTATTCAGCCGGTCAGTTTCTCTAAGGACAATATCCATGAGATGCTTATTATCTCCTTGCAGGTCAAGCTCACCCTGGAGCACTTGGATGGAGCCGCTGATCGAACCGAGCGGGTTCCGGATCTCGTGTGCAATGCCTGCAGCCAGGCTTCCGACGGTTGCCAGGCGTTCCTGTCGACGGACCTGTTCTTCCATTTCCGTCATTTTCGTGATGTCCTGAAAAATGAGGATGATCCCGCGCACAACATCCTGTTCGTCCTTGAGAAGCGATGCCGTCATCCCCAATTGAACGACCGTGCCTTCTTTTTTTTCGATCTCACCGCGGATATGGTACGGACGCTCTTTCATTTTGTCGGTATGTCCAAAAAAACCTTTTATGCTCGTACCGAATACATCCTGCAGCCTGTTCCTGATCTCGTCATGAGAATAGCCGGTAATGAGTTCAGCGGCCGGGTTCCAGGAGGTGATACGACCGGCCATGTCAGTTGTCAGGATGCCGCTTCCCACGCTGCGAAGGATGTGTTCCTGCAGCACCCGGAGGTCGGCGAAATCGATATTTTTTTCATGAAGCTCCTGGCTTGTTTTCCTGAGGCGCTCGGAAAGATAGCCGCTCAGAAGCGCTACTGCATAAAAAGAGAGAATATTACTGAAAACAAGATAGAGGACCTGCAGCGACGTAAAATTCGTACTCTGAACAAAACCGAATGCATTGTAATACTGCATGTCGAGCATGGTCCCGTACAAAATGCTCGAAATCGAAGCAGCAAGATACCCGCCGCGCCTGGATAAAATGATGCTGCCGGAAATTATGACCAGATGATACAGCGGGGAAAAAGCACTGTCGATCCCGCCGGTAATATACACGAGGATCGAAACGAGCACGATATCAATAGAGATTTGGAGATAGGCAAAGAGGGCAAGATTTTTGATCTTCCGCAGAAGATACCAGTAAATACCGGTCAGCAGAAATACCAGCAGCACAAAGTAATCAAGGGAAGCCGTGGGAAAAGAATAGATCTTGTATCGCTGCTGAATAAAGATGAGCGTCCCCACCAGGAAGGTCGTGAGGACGACCCTGCCAAGGATCAGCCACTTAATGCGAGTGTAATATTCCTTCTTTGAAAACTCCTGAGACACGATAAGATCAGCCTGCCGCGGAGCCCATCTGGAATATGGGCATATACATGGCCACGACAACGAAGCCGACGACTATGCCCAAAAATATCATCAGAACGGGTTCGAGCATGGAGGTAAGCGCTGCCACTGCGGAATCAACCTCGTCATCATAAAAATCCGCGATCTTGTTCAACATATTGTCGAGTGCACCGGTGGCCTCTCCAACGGAGATCATTTGAACGACCATGGCCGGGAACACCTTTGCTTTGGAGAGCGGTTCTGCAAGCGTTTTGCCTTCGCTTACGGCCTGCCGGGTCGCCATGATGGCATTTTCAACGACCTTATTGCCTGACGTCCGCGCAACAATGATGAGCCCCTCCAGAATAGGCACACCGCTCGTAAGCAATGTTCCCAACGTTCTCGTGAACTTTGCAACGGATACCCGCTGGATCAATGACCCCACGATAGGCAACTTCAGCGCGAAAGCATCCGTCGCTATCAAGCCGTTTTCAGTCTTTCGCCATTGCTTCAGCGCTATAAAAATAAAAACGCAGCCAATAAGAATCCCCAAGCCACCCCATCCTTTCATGAAGTCGCTGAAAGCCATTACAATGCGAGTAGGCAAAGGAAGAGCCTGGCCTGCCTCTTTAAAAATATTGGCAAGCATAGGGACAACAACCACCAACAGCAGGGAAACAACGGATATGGCGACGAACAAAATCACTGAGGGATAGATCATTGCCGACTTAATCTGTCCTTTGATCTTGGCGAACTTTTCCATGTAAGCCGCGAGCCGCTGAAGGATCGTATCCAGAATACCGCCGGCTTCTCCGGCAGCCACCATGTTGCAATAGAGGTTATCAAATACCTTGGGATGTTTTTTTAATGATTCGGCAAAGGTGGAGCCGCTTTCAACATCTTGCCTCACCTGTACCACAACCTTTGACAGTGCGACTGCTGTCGTCTGTTGGCCAAGAATATCAAGACATTGAACGAGCGGGAGACCGGCGTCGATCATGGTGGCGAGCTGACGGGTAAAGATCACGATGTCCTTGTCAGTGACCTTCGGCGCCCCAAAGGAAATAGTGAGCTGTTTGGGTTTTGCCGTAACATTGATCGGCTGGATGTTCTGCTTGCGCAGAAGAGCCATCACGTCTTCCTTGCTGTTGGCGGAAAGTTCGCCCTTCTGAACAGCTCCCTGCCGCGTTTTGCCTTCCCAGGTAAATACCGTTGTTGCCATTTCTCACCTCATCCCGTAGAGAAACCTAACACCTATCGTTGTCGTTGATTTTTTGCGCCTATGTCGTGAACGCAATTTCGTTCATAAAATCGTTCATCGATATTCTTTTTGGATTGTCTGCGCCCCTGCAAGACCGGACCTGCTCAGCATCTGAATGAGCTCCTCAACATTCGATGATCTGGCGACACAATCTTCATAGGAGATCTGCTTTTTGACATACAGATCATAGAGCGACTGATTCAAGGTCTGCATGCCGAACTTGGACTGCCCGGTCTGCATGATCGAATAGATCTGGTGTATTTTATCTTCCCGGATAAGGTTGCGGATCGCCGGGTTCGGGATCATGACCTCCAGTGCCACCACCCGTCCGCCGCCGATCTTCGGAATGAGCTGCTGCGATACGACCCCTTCCAGAACGAACGACAGCTGAGCGCGCACCTGCGACTGTTGATGCGGAGGGAACACATCGATGATACGGTTCATCGTCTGGGACGCGGAGTTCGTATGGAGCGTGGCAAAGGTAAGGTGGCCCGTTTCTGCGATGGTCAGCGCTGCTTCGATCGTTTCAAGGTCCCTCATTTCGCCGATGAGCACCACGTCGGGGTCCTGCCTGAGAATATACTTCAGCGCATCTTTGAACGATTTTGTGTCGGCGTTGACCTCGCGCTGGTTCACCAGACATTTTTTATGCGGATGCAGGTACTCGATCGGGTCTTCGATGGTCATGATGTGTTCCTGGCGCTCATTATTGATCTTGTCGATCATTGACGCCAGAGTGGTCGATTTACCGCTGCCCGTGGGGCCGGTAACCAGGACCAGTCCGCGCGGTTTTTTGCAAAGGTCCGAGATAATATCGGACAGCCCAAGTTCTTTAAAAGTCTTTATTTTAAACGGAATAGTTCGGATGGCAGCTGCAACCGCGCCCCGTTGCACGAACATATTCGCGCGAAAACGGGAGAGGTTCTTCACCCCGAACGACAGGTCAAGCTCGCTGTTCTCCTCGAACTTATGCTTTTGAGCATCGGTCAGGATGCTGTAGCAGAGGTCCTTCGTCGCAGTGGCCGTCATAGCCTCTAATCCCGGTATCGGCTTCACCTTGCCGTCAACCCGAATGCTCGGGGCAAGCCCCGTCGTAAGATGAAGGTCCGATGCGCCTTTTTCGATCATATACTTGAGCAAGTCGTGCAGATTGGCCATGAATACCACCTTCCCTTAGAAAAAATCGGCTTCCCGTTTATCCACGGCTACTTGTTGTCGGGGAATGTATTTTCGACTACCTCTTCAAGCGAGGTCATGCCCGCCTGGACCTTCAACAACCCGCTCCGCCTGAGCGTTTTCATCCCCGAGACGATCGCCTGTTTTTTAATATCAAAGACCGACGCTCCCTGCAGGATCAGCTCCTTGATCTCTTCTTTGATCGGCATTACCTCATACAGTGCGACCCGGCCTTTGTACCCGGTCTTGTTGCAAATATCACAGCCGTCTCCCTTATAGCTCACCACCGTTGCCGCTTCCTCGGGTGAGAACCCTGCATCAATAAAGGTCTGGGGCGGCAGTTTTTCAGGCTTTTTACAGTTTTGGCAGGACCTGCGCACCAGCCGCTGAGCAACGATCAGTATGACCGCAGACGAGACCAGAAATGGCTCGACGCCCATGTTCAGCATACGGTTAATGGTGCTCGGCGCATCATTGGTATGGAGCGTGGTAAGCACGAGATGCCCCGTAAGTGCGGCTTTGACGCCGATCTCCGCTGTTTCGTAGTCGCGGGTCTCGCCCACCATGATGATGTCCGGGTCCTGTCGCAGAAAGGAACGCAGTGCAGCAGCGAAGTTCAGACCGATCTCATCCTTCATCTGCACCTGGTTGATGCCCATGAGGTTGAACTCGACGGGGTCTTCGGCCGTCATGATATTTTCCGAATCTTTATTCAGTTCGCTCAGTGCCGAATAGAGGGTTGTGGTCTTACCGCTCCCTGTCGGGCCCGTCACCAGAACCATGCCGAACGGTCTGCCAAGGGCTTCCTGGAAATCAACCAGCTGGTCCTTATCGAACCCGAGCTTGGTCATATCGAGCTGCAGGTTCGACTTGTCCAGAAGGCGCATAACGATCTTTTCGCCGAAGAGCGTGGGGAGGACGGAAACGCGGAAATCCATAACCTTGTTCTTGCCCATCTTCATTTTGATACGGCCGTCCTGCGGAAGCCGGCGCTCGGCGATGTCAAGCTGTGCCATGATCTTGACACGAGAAATAATGGCGTTCCTGATCTTGAGCGGAAGCCCCATGACCGTGTTCAGAACACCGTCAACGCGGTAACGGACCCTGAATTTTTTCTCGTAGGGTTCGATATGGATATCGCTTACTCCCATCTTGGCGGCGCGCATCAGGATGGCGTTCACCATTTTGACGATAGGAGCTTCGACCTCTGACGAAAGCTGGTCGAGAGCGCTGTCTTCGACCACTTCGAGCTCTTCGACAGCGCCATGCACGAGGTTGTCGAAGTCATCGACGTCCACTTCACCGCCGGTGTCGATATCGTCTATGAAATCGACGACATCGTCTTTTTCATCTACGTCGTAATCTTTTACATTAAAAGCTGCTACCTTCTTTTCATCCTTGGACTGGGTCATGCTCTTCGTGGCCGCGCCCATTGCGGCAAGCGATTTGGCGGCGCCATAATATTTTTTAATGGCCTCGACAATGGCGCCTTCGGTCGCCACCACTGCCTCGACATTGTAGCCGGTCATGAACTTGATGTCATCGATGGCGAAGATATTCGAGGGGTCCACCATGGCGATCGTGATCGTAGCGCCTGAGCGATTGATCGGCATGATCCGGTATTTCTGTGCGACTTCGGCGGGAATATGTTTGATGACCTGGGGATTGATTTCGAATCGGCTCAGATCAACGTAAGGAACACCGTACTGCTTACTGAGGAACGTCATGAGCTTGTCTTCCTGGACAAAGCCAAGCTTGACCAGTATGCTTCCAAGCCTGCCACCCTCGCTCTTCTGAGTAACAAGAGCTTTTTTCAACTGATCATCCGTTATGAGACCCGAGGAGACCAGCATTGAGCCGAGTCTGCCAGACATTGCCATTGGGTGGTAACTCCTTTATAGATAAACGTTATTCAGGCTCTAATATTACTGTAATACGCAGGCTATGTCAAGACAGATGCGAAATGACTATCCATAAATATTACCCAAACAAAATCTGAATTATATCGTTGACCCATAATTCATGGTACCGGAACTATTCTTATTTCGCTCAATTCGACCACTGATTCAAAATTATCCGGCCACACGTTCCGCTTCAATTCGGCCCCTCCGCTCATGGGATGACCGAGCGCTGAGCATGGGCTACTATCTCACAGCAATTTTGACTTGTCAATGTTTGATCTCTGACTTGCTCTTTCTCATGGATTCTCCTTTCTGTTCGATTTTACAGGCGTTATCCACCAGGCGATCCAGAATGGCGTCGGCCATGGTCGGGTCGCCAAGAGCCTCATGCCGGTGCTTTACGGACAGTTGACCGGTCACGAGAGTTGACCTTCGATCACCCTGACACCTCCGTCATTGTATTTTACACGACTTTGGTGTCCACTTGTTGCATCCTGCCTCAGCCAATAACTGTTCCCTAAAACCGAACATTTTTATTTTGGTTTGGCACACCATGAATTTGCCATTGATTTTAAACGGTGTTTATGCTACTTTTAAAATACATATCGTGCATTATGATCAGTCAACGTACGCTCCACACCCGTATAAACGTTTTTAAAGCACTCGACATAGAGGAGAACTGGTAATGATGAAAAGAATCTTGTACATCCTTGTGTGCTCCTTAGTGCTGGCCTACTCCGTACTGGTACAGCCGGCTGCCGCAGAGTTCAAAAAGACAAAAATAGCGGTACTCGATTTTCAGCTTCAGGGCGGCAAGCACGACTCCGCTGATATGGGCAAGATCGTTGCGGAATGGCTCATCACGGCACTGGTGAAGGAGGGCCGGTTCGATGTCATTGAGCGCAGGCTGCTCGAAAAAGTGCTTCAGGAACAGAAAATAGGAGTATCGGGCCTTGTCGATGAGAGCAGCGCCTCAAAGCTCGGACGGGTGCTCGGCGCGAAGATCGTGATCACCGGGTCGGTCATGGAGTTCCAGGGAGTTGTGGAAGCGAACGCCCGGATCATCGAGGTGGAGACCAGTTCCATCATCGCTGCGGAAAATGTGAAAAGCACCAGCGCGGTCAAACTGGAGGACCTGGTTGTCCAGATGGCCGAAAAGATCATCAGAGATTTCCCGCTTGAAGGCTACATCGTCCAGCGTGAGGGCAATAAGGTGCTGATCGACCTTGGCAATCGCAGCGGTGTCAAACCAGGTATGCAGTTCATGGTATATCAGGAAGGCAGGCTCATCAAACACCCCAAGACCGGCGAAGTCCTCGATGTCGAACGCATCGAGACCGGTACAATCCAGGTCAAAGACGTTAAGAACAAGACCTCCGACGGCATTATTTTGCACGAAAACACACCCAACGCTATCGGTAACGGTCAGATGGTGAAGAGCACGGTCGAGCTGGTGCCGTTGCCCGCAGCAGACACCAGGAAAAGGGACCGTGAGCGCGAGCTGCCGGTGTATTCATCCGACGGCAACCTCGCCTCGCAATTGGCCAGTATGGACGCACAGATCGAGGAAATGCGGAGACTGAAGACCAGCGGCAATAGTGACTGGAAGAACAAGTATAAAGGAATTGACCGGAGCCTCGATAGTATGGAAAGAAATTTCAAAAGATCCCCGGAGGTCTATCTCTGCCGGGCCCGGTCCATGGAAGCGATTGACAAGCTCGGGCATGCTGAAAAATACATACACAAAGCCCTGTCAGTGAGCCACCATTATCCTGCTGCGTATGCGCTCAAGGGTGATATCTATATGTGGGATTCTTTGAAAGCGAATCCTGAATACAGCAAGAAAAAGGACCTCAAGCTTGCGATCGATGGGTATGAGGACGCGGCAAAGTACTCCATGGATAAGGAATTTCAGGCATCGATCTATCTCAAAATGGGAAATGCCTACGCAGACCTGAATGATGACAGGAAAAAAGCAAAAGAGTTCTGGCAAAAAGCAGCAGATGCCGCGCCATCCAGCAGCGCTGCAAAGACGGCACAAGAAAAAATGCGGTAAACCGGACTTTTCGGAAAACCGGCATGCATGTTCCATAATCACCTGCATAAGATGGAACCGGTGAAGAGAAGCGTTCAATAAAACCCTCCCCATCCAAGGGGCTGGGTTTTTTCTTTTTTGAAATGTTGAAAATCACCGCCTGACAAGAAGCGTTTCCCCATGGGACCATCCCTTTTCCACTCGTTTATCGTAACAACAAAAAACCATTTTATATTTGATTTTTAAGCCTTCTTGTGATACTTTTGCCCATCATGATCACCAGCAACATCATAGCGGACTCACAGAAATACATCATGAACACCTACGGCAGGCAGCCGCTCGTGCTCGTCAAGGGGCGGGGCATGAAGGTCTACGACTCCGATGGCAGGGAGTATCTCGATTTCGTATCGGGTGTGGCCGTGAACAACCTCGGCCACTGTCATCCGCGCGTCGTCGTCGCGCTCCAGAAGCAGGCCCAGCGGCTCATGCACGTATCGAACCACTACCATAACGAACCGCAGATCAACCTCGCCAAAATGCTCGTCCAGAACTCTTTTGGCGACAAGGTCTTTTTCTGCAACTCGGGAACGGAAGCGATTGAGGCGGCCATCAAACTGGCGCGGCGCTATAGCCGCGAGGTGCTGCACCTGAACCGGTTCGAGATCATTACCATGCGCGGATCGTTCCACGGCCGCACCATGGGAGCGCTGGCCGCAACGGCCCAGGAAAAATTCCACAAATCATTTGAACCGCTCGTCGACGGCTTCCGGTACGTGCCCTATAATGACGCCGATGCTGTTGAGCGGGCGGTCAACGAGCATACCTGCGCGGTTCTGGTAGAACCGATCCAGGGAGAGGGCGGTGTCAACGTACCGTCGGCCGGTTATCTGAAAGCCCTGCGCGACATCTGCGACCGGAACAACCTGCTGCTCATGCTCGATGAAGTTCAGACCGGCATGGGCCGGACCGGGAAGCTCTTCGCCTATGAACACACGGGTGTCGCGCCTGATGTTGCAGCGCTTGCCAAAGGGCTTGGTGCGGGCATGGCCATCGGCGCCCTGCTGGCCACGGACAAGGCCGCCCAGGCTTTCACTCCGGGATCGCACGGCTCGACCTTCGGCGGAAATCCCCTCGCCTGCGCAGCAGCGATAGCTTCGCTCGACGTGCTCCTTGAGGACAATATCCTGCTTCCGGCCGTTGAACAGCACGGTCAGCACTTCCTGCAAAGCCTGGAAAACCTGAAAAAACAATTCGGTTTTGTAAAGGATGTGCGGGGCAAAGGTCTGTTGATCGGCATGGAGCTCGATTTCGAGTGCAAAGAGATCGTTACTGCCTGCCTCAAGGAAGGGTTCCTGATCAATTGCACCATGGACAACATACTGCGCTTCATGCCGCCGCTCATCGTGTCCACGGAAGAGATCGATCAACTAATCGATGCCCTGACGACAATATTCTCAAAGCGCTGATAGAGGTGTATCCTCTTTTTTCTCAAGGCGGCTGCGGTACGAGCCGCCTCTTACTTTTATGCCCCCGGGAAATGGGGCGGCCGCTCAAGCCGGTTGTGGCAAACCGGCCGGGGAACGAACTGGAGACCTATGACGAAAGACCTGCTTGCCATATCGAAACTGACACCGGCTGAAGTGAAGGCCATTATCGACCGCTCTGCAGCGCTTAAACAGATGCAGCAGCAGGGTATCGTGCACCAACCCCTTGCCAACAGGTCGTTGGGCATGATCTTTGAAAAATCATCAACAAGAACACGGGTCTCCTTCGAGGTCGGTATGTATCAGCTCGGCGGCCAGGCCCTGTTCCTGTCGTCGGACGACCTGCAACTCGGCCGCGGCGAACCCGTGGCGGATACGGCACGTGTACTTTCGCGCTATCTCGACGGCATCATGATCCGCACCTTTGCCCAGGAAATGGTCGAAGAGCTGGCGCACCATGCCTCCATTCCGGTGATCAATGGACTCACCGACCTGCACCACCCCTGCCAGGCACTGGCGGACATCTTCACAATTCAGGAGAAAAAAGGCGGCCTCAAAGGGCTTAAGCTTGCTTATATCGGCGACGGGAACAATGTTGCGAACTCGCTCCTCGAGGCGTGCGTCAAGACCGGCATGCATTTCGCCATCGCCTGCCCGCGTGGATACGAACTGAACCCCTCTATCCTCTCTGATGCACGGGCTGCAGCCAAAGAAACCGGCTCATGCATCGAAACAACGAACGAACCCTACCAGGCGGTGGTGAAGGCCGATGTCCTCTACACCGATGTCTGGGCAAGCATGGGGCAGGAAGCGGAGCATGCAAAGCGGGTCAAGGCGTTCCAGGGCTACCAGATCGATGGGAAGCTGCTGAAGGCCGCCTCATCTGACGCCATCGTGATGCACTGCCTGCCGGCGCACCGGGGAGAAGAGATCGCTGCCGACGTGATCGACGGACCGCAGTCAGTCGTGTTCGATGAGGCAGAGAACCGGCTGCATACGCAAAAAGCCGTTCTTGAGATGCTGATAAGGAAATGAGCTGCATCGTGGCCGCGAACGAGCGCACTGTGGACAGAATGCTTAAAAACAGAAGAATAGGTAATAGCTAACTGTAGCTTTACATAAGTCATTGAAAAATAAAACTTAATGTGACATTCCTCAAAAAGTGTGGTATATATAAACTGTTTTCAACACACTTTTCGGAGGTCAGCCCATGAAACCGCTCATCGGCATCACCATGAATCTCGAAATCCAGCCAACGAGGAATCTGAACATCCTCGATCAGGATTACGCCAAAGCAGTGCTGCAGTCCGGTGGAATTCCTGTCCCGATCATCGGGATTGAATCAGCGATACCCGACTTCATTAAGCATCTGGACGGCTTCGTATTTACCGGCGGCGATGACATTCACCCGCGATTTTATAAGGAAAAACCGCTGCCGGCTGCGCACATGACGTTTTCTCCTGATGAACGCACTCGCTTCGAGATTCAGCTGTTCATTGCCGCAGCCAGGGCGAAAAAACCCGTGCTCGCTATCTGTCACGGCACCCAGCTCATCAATGTGGCACTGGGCGGCAGCCTCTACCAGGATCTGCTCCTGCAGGTCCCGAAAGCACAAATGCACGGACCCGCGAAAAGCGGTGCAAAGGCCTTCCACCCAACGGACATTATCGAAGGCACCCGGCTGTTCAGCATCATGGGTGCGGACACCATACGCGTCAGAAGCGCGCATCACCAGAGCGTAAAAAACCCGGGCAGAAGCCTCAAGCTGTCTGCGATCGCCCATGACGGTGTGGTCGAAGCACTGGAGTCCCGTGGCAAGAACTTCCTCATCGCCGTGCAGTGGCACCCGGAAAAGACGAACCATGACCGTTTCACCAAAAAACTCTTTAAAGCGCTTATTGACGCTGCGAAAAAATAGGAACAGGATAACGATCGCGCTCCCGCTGTTCGCCCTGCTCATTCTTTCCATCCTCTTGACCTTTTGTACTGCCGGCTGTCACCCTCGTGATGAAAGCAGGCTTCCCAACCATCTCTACCTTCGCCTGAACTCGAATCCCACCACCCTCGATCCGGCGCTCATTACCGATGTCCAGGGCGGCGGCATTGCGGCAAAGCTCTATAACGGACTCGTCCGCTTTGACGAGGACCTCACGATCATACCCGATATCGCCAGTTCCTGGAGTCTCTCGGAGGACCAGCGGACCTACACGTTCCATCTCAGAAAAAATGTGCGGTTCAGCAATGGAAGAAAGGTCCGCGCGGAGGACTTCCGCTACTCCTTTGAACGCGTGCTCACCCCGGGGACAAAAGCGCCGCTCACCTGGGTGCTCGACAAGATCGAGGGCGCGGGTGATTTCATCTCGGGAAAAGCAGCAACGGTCTCGGGGATCAGGGTCAAGGGCGACCAGACGCTGGTGCTCAGGCTGGAAAAACCTTTTGGCCCTTTTCTGTCCCTGCTCGCCATGGTAACGGCCTATGTCGTGCCGCGCGAGGATGTTGAACGCCTGGGGCAGGACTTCGGTATGCATCCGGCAGGGAGCGGCCCGTTTGTGCTCAGGGAATGGAAGCATGGTCAGGACCTTATCCTTGAAGCCCGGGAAGACTACTTTGATGGCAGGTCAAAACTGAACGGGATCGTTTACCGCGTGATCCCGGAAGACCTCACTGCGGTGCTTGAGTTCGAGACCGGAAGGCTCGACGTGCTCCTGATCCCCTCGGCGGAATACCGCCATTTTACGACCGACCCGGCCTGGAGGGACCTTGTCTTCGGAAGACCGGGGCTGAACAGCTACTACCTGGGGCTGAACTGCACACGGCCGCCTTTCAATGATCTGCGGGTCCGCCAGGCAGTGAACATGGCCATTGACCGCCGGCATATCCTGAACACGGTCTTTGAAAAACGCGGCGTGCTGGCAACCGGCCCCGTACCGCCGGGGCTCTGGAAAGACAGCATACGGCCTTCCCAGGCAAAGGGGTATGCTTATGATCCGGAAAAGGCAAAAGCGCTCATCAGCCAGGCAGGAGCGACAGGAGCAGTGATCAGGATCTTTATTTCGGCGGATCCAGAGGTGCTGGACATCGTTGGAGTGATACAGAACTACCTTGCAGCGGTGGGGCTCAAAGCGGAGATCACCCAGCTTGACTGGAGCGCGTTCAAACATGCCGTGAACGAGGGAGAACCGGACGCTTTCTGGCTTTCCTGGTGGGCCGACTACCCTGATCCGGAAAACTTTCTTTTTCCGCTGTTTCACTCATCAAGTGTCGGGCCGTCAGGGAACCGAACGCGCCTCATCGATCAGGACCTCGACCGTATCATCGAGACTGCCCAGCGAACGACCAGTGATATAAAACGGTACCGGCTTTACCAGGAAGCTGAAGACCGCATCGTTCAGAACGCACCCTGGGTCTTCATGTGGCACCGGGCGGATTATTTTGTCATTCAGCCCTGGGTAAAAGATTTTAAGATTTACCCGATCTACTCCATTGACAAGCGCGTTGATATTACGCTCAAGCGGTAAGGTTCGATTTGCATCAGGCTGCAGATGCCCCTCTCCACTCCGGACGCCGAACAATAGAGTACCGCATCATCATTCTGTGAACTAGCCTGTCCATTCATGTGACAGGATTTTAACCTTGGCCACAAGCTCGGGGGTAAACTCCCGGATGCCATGTGCTTCCCGCGCATGAACGGCAACACCATCTGCCAGCAATTCCTCGGTTTGGGCAAAGTAGCGCCATTTACAGGCATTTCCCAGGTCCTGACACCTGAACTCCTTCATCATAAGCCGCTCCCCAACCGAGACATCGACCGGATCCGGGTTCGTAGACA
>Ga0315272_10000131_pt1 | contig 33304 bp, 29 predicted proteins | sample C3_middle_MG_FD_203918 | JGI IMG/M metagenome (GOLD analysis project Ga0315272, IMG submission 203918) | Sediment microbial communities from Yellowstone Lake, YNP, Wyoming, USA - C3_middle | ecosystem: Environmental > Aquatic > Freshwater > Lake > Sediment | place: USA: Wyoming | collected...
GCTTGACAGCCAGCTCCCTAAATTCGGGCGTGTATTCCCGCTTCGGTATGTTTTTCATCTTCTTTCCTTTCAAAAATAACGTTAATTTTACGTCACCTTTGGAAGACTATTTTTCGGGGGAAGCTCAGAACCAACACAAACAAAATTCCAGTTGCTTTGCTTGCTTTTGATAATCAAGAACTGATCGGTACGGTGTGTCTCAAGGTTCATGATATGGACACGCGTCCTGATTTGTCGCCCTGGCTTGCCGGGCTTTATGTTGTTGCCCCGTGGCGCCGGCTAGGTATAGGTGCAAAGCTGGTTGCAGTAATAGAAAAAAAGCCCACGAACTCGGGGTGGAACAGCTCTATTTGCACACACCAGCATCCGAAGCTTTTTATTCGAAACTTGGATGGCAAGTTAAAGAAAGACCACAGTACCATGGTTATCCTGTCAGCCTCATGCAGAAAAAAATTGAACGGTCAGGAATATAGGTAACAACTATTTACTTTTGCGTCCATTATTAAAATCGACGACCGTCTCAAATGAGTACTAAACTGTGGGACATAGAACGTTGTGCAATGCAAAACTATATATATTCTTCATACAAAATTATCCATGCTTCCTGTTCATAAAATCGTTCGCACTCGTCCTCGCCTGGCAGGCGCGGTAGTCGCCGGTATCGCTGTCGGACTTGCTCTTCCCTGGCAATGGAACCCTGTTACGCGGGCGTTGGTCGGCTGGAATATAACGGTATGGTTGTATCTGTGTTTGATGTCATGGCTGATGATGCGCGCAAGCCATGTCAGGGTTCGTGAAATTGCAGAGCAAGAAGACAAGAGCGCGGTCCTCATTCTGGCGATCATGTCGGTTGCTGCGATCGTGAGTGTTGCGGCAATTATTCTGGAGCTGACTTCTATCAAGGATTTGTCACTCAGCCACCGTCTGGCTCACTATGCATTTACTGGTGCTACAGTTTTCGGTACCTGGTGCCTGGTCGCAACCTTGTTCACATTCCACTATGCACGCATGTTTTACACATCACCTATTGGGCGGCGGGCATTATGTTTTCCGGATAAAGAGGAAAATCCGGATTACTGGGATTTTCTCTACTTCTCGTTTACGATCGCGGTTGCAGCCCAAACATCAGATATCACGGTGATGTCGCATTCGATGCGCAAGGCGGTGCTCGCACAATCAGTGCTCAGTTTTTTGTTCAACGTCGCTATCATTGGCCTGTCGATCAATTTAGCTGCCAGCCTGGTGGGTTCATAAGCTCACGCTGATTGTTGGATTTACTGCGTAGAGGCCTTTATCTTTGCTTGTGATTCGTCGATGGCATTGTCCAGATAGGCCAGATAAAAATCCACGGTAAGCAAGCCTATGATTTTAGTTAGCACGCGTCCTTCGGCGTCAAACAGCACCACCGTCGGGACAGCCCAAACTTCGTTAGCTTTGGCGAAAGCGCTTTGACTGATAGGCTTGCCATTGAAATTGGTCAGTTTGCGGCTGCTGCCGATGTCAACCTGGCGAAAAATGACTTTGCTGTCATATTGAGGTCTGCGTTGCATCGGCAATAAAAATTCTTCCAGCACTTGTTCGCAGTAAGGGCAGCTTTTGCTCATAAACAATACAAGAATCGGCGCCTGCTTTGATTTGGATTCCTTTGCTTCAACGGTGAAATCTGTTATCTCGGGCAGTCCTTCGGCCTGTGCCGAGGGTATCCAGTTTGTCATTCCACTTATTAAAATAAGCAGAGTCAGGGTAATTGTCTGTTTCACGTTGTTTTCCGGTTAAATTCAATATTGTTCGCGTTTTATCTGCGTAATTATGGCATTAATCCTGCAGCATTGAGTTTGAACTGTGGTTGTATCACATGGTGTATTGCTTGAGTTGTTGCAAAATGGGCCAAATAGCGGGTTGACTTGCTTCTGTTACGCCTGCTACATTACTGACTGGTCAGTCATTAAATTTCAAAACCAATGAACTCTATTTCTACTGAAACTCGCCAGCGCCGCAAAGAGGCGCGCCCCGCCGAACTGATGGCGGCAGCACTCGACTTATTTGTCGAGCGGGGCTATGCCGCTACCAAGCTGGATGATGTGGCGGCCAAGGCAGGCGTATCCAAAGGCACGCTGTATCTCTATTTCGATAGCAAAGAAGCGCTGTTCAAGGCGGTAATCGAACAGGGAATAGTACCCATGCTGGATGAAGGCGAGGTGCTTATCCAGCAGCACCAGGTAGACGCGCGATCTTTGCTGCAAATGCTTCTATTGCGCTGGTGGCAGTTACTTGGAGAGACGTCACTTGGGGGAATTCCCAAACTGATGATTGCCGAAGCCGGAAACTTTCCCGAAGTGGCCAACTATTACTACGACAACGTCATCGTGCGGGGCCGCGATTTGTTGCGCCAGGCATTGCAGCGCGGCGCGGCCTCGGGCGAATTTCGTAAACTGGATATCGAATCGACTATCGACGTGATAATGGCGCCGGTGATCATGCTGGTGGTCTGGCGTTATTCGCTGGCACCCTGCGGTTGCGGCAAGCAGGATCCCGAGCAATATATGCAGACCTATCTGGATTTGCTGATGAATGGATTAATGAACAAGGAGCAGCAAAAATGAAGAACGTTTACTGGATGATCGCCGTACCGTTGCTGATCAGTGCATGCGGCAAGCAGCAAGCGGCAACCCCAGGCAAAGTTGAACGGCCTGCACTAACCGTGGTGGTGGGTACCCAGGGTGCAGACCAGAGCAATGTGTACAGCGGTGAGATACGCGCGCGCTATGAGACGGTTCTGGGTTTTCGTATAGGCGGCAAAATCATTGAGCGCAAGGTGGATGTGGGTGCCGTGGTCGGCAGCGGGCAACTCCTGGCCCGTCTTGATCCTGCCGATAGCGGTTTGCAGGAGAGTTCATCCACTGCGCAATACCAGCTGGCCGATGATGAGGCGAAACGTTATCGCGAATTGCGCAACCAGGGCTTCGTCAGCCAGTCCGCGCTGGATGCAAAAGAGACTGCGCTGAAATCTGCTGCCGCGCAGGCTGGGCTGGCAAGCAATCAGGCGGCTTATACCAGCCTGCTTTCTGATCGCACTGGTGTGGTCTCGGCTACGCTGGCTGAAGTCGGGCAGGTGGTCAGCGCCGGGCAAGGCGTGGTGCGCGTTGCCCAGGATGGAAAACGCGAAGTGGCAATCGCCATTCCTGAATCGCGCTTTAACGCGATCAGGGTCGGCATGCCTGCGCAAATCGAATTGAGCACCGAGGGGAACGGTGCACAGATACTTACCGGTCATGTTCGTGAAATTTCACCCGCTTCCGATCCGGCCAGCCGCACCTATCCTGCACGCGTATCACTGGATGCGGACAATGCCAAAGTCGCTCTGGGCATGACGGCACGGGTGAAAATCAACTCGGCTGGTAGGGGTGGCGCTCACAAAGACATTTCATATTTGATCCCGTTATCCGCGATCTTTCAGCAGAACGATAAAGCCGCTGTGTGGATTGTTGCACCGGATCGGAGCGTGTCATTACGCGCGGTAGAGGTAAGGGCCTATCGTGACGATGGTGCTTTGATCTCAGGCGGAATTATGGCGGGTGAACGTATCGTTAGCGCCGGCGTACACATGCTTACGGCGGGTGACAAGATCCAGCTTATCGCCAGTGGCAAAGCGCTATGAGAATGCCCAATCTGTCAGAGTGGGCGCTAAAGCACCAGCAGATGGTGGTCTATCTGATCATCGTGCTGACCGTAGGTGGTATTCTGTCTTTTTTCAGCCTGGGGCGCGCGGAAGACCCGGCTTTTACTTTCAAGGTGATGGTGGTACGCACGCTCTGGCCGGGTGCAACCGCGCAAGAAGTCGAGCGTGAGCTCACCGAACGTATCGAGAAAAAGCTGCAGGAGACCCCCTGGGTAGATGTGCTGCGCTCCGCGTCCAAGCCGGGCGAGTCCCTGGTGTTTGTTATTCTCAAAGATTACACACCCAAAGACGAGGTGCCGGAATCCTGGCGGCAGGTGCGCAAGAAACTGGATGATATTCGCCATACCTTGCCTGCGGGTGTGCAGGGGCCTTTTCCCAATGACGAGTTTGGCGATGTACAGATTAATGTTTTGGCACTGACCGGCGATGGCTTTGATCTCGCCGCTCTGCGACGATATGCCGACCGAATTGCGCTGGATCTGCGCGGCATTGCGGATGTGAAACGGGTCGAGCTGATAGGCGTGCAGGACGAGAAAATATTTATCGATGTTGCGCCTGACCGCTTGGCCAGTCTGGGTATCACACCTGCCCAGGTGGCTGAAGCCTTGCAAAAACAAAATACGGTCAACCCCGCCGGATTTGTCGAGACCACGGGCGACCGTATCCGCATGCGCGTAAGTGGCGGTTTCGACAGTGTCGAACGTGTGCGCAATACCGACCTGCTGGTTAACGGTCAGCATTTCAGTCTTGGCGACATCGCCAGGGTGAGCCGCAGCCTCTCGGATCCACCCAGTCCGCAGATGCGCATGGGCGGGCAGCCAGCCATTGGGCTGGGTGTGGTGATGGACAAAGGCGGGAACGTAATCCAGCTCGGTGAGGATCTGCATCGCGAATTGCAGCGCCTGGGGTCGGAGCTCCCGCTAGGTATCGAAGTGCATGTGGTCGCCGATCAGCCTGAGGTGGTGCAGGGCTCCATTCATCTGTTCCAGAGTTCGCTCACTGAGGCGATCCTCATCGTGCTGGCTGTATCATTTCTGAGCCTCGGCTGGCGAACCGGCACGGTGGTAGCCTTGTCCATTCCCCTGGTGTTGATGATTACTTTCTTCGCGATGAAAGTGTTCGGCATCGACCTGCAGCGCATCTCGCTGGGAGCCCTGGTCATCGGGCTGGGCTTGCTGGTGGACGATGCCATCATCGCGGTGGAGATGATGGTGGTAAAGATGGAGCAGGGCTGGGACCGTTACAAGGCGGCAACTTTCGCCTATACCTCGACTGCCTTTCCGATGCTCACCGGCACACTGATCACGGCTGCCGCGTTCACGCCGGTGGGTTTTTCAAAGTCAGCCGCAAGCGAATACACGATTTCCATTTTTCAGGTGGTGACCATTGCGCTGGTCACCTCATGGGTGGTGGCGGTGGTGTTCACTCCCTATATCGGCTTCAAGTTGCTTGACCCGAAAAAACTTATCGCCAAAGCGCAGAGGCACGGTGAGGATATTTATGACACACCGTTTTATCGGCGTTTCCGCGTCGTGCTCACCTGGTGTTTGCGCAATCGCTGGAAAGTGATCCTCACCACCGTGCTGATTTTTGTGCTGTCTATGGTTGCCTTTAACAATTTCGTACAGAAGCAATTTTTCCCCTCTGCCAGTCGTCTGGAGTTAATGGTGGACGTATGGTTGCCGCAGGGAGCATCGCTGAAGGCAACCACGCGTGAGGTACTGCGTATTGAGGCTTTGCTCAAGGCGGACACTGCAGTGGATAGTTACTCTTCTTACATAGGCAACGGCGCACCGCGTTTTTTCCTGTCGCTGGACCAGCAATTATTTGCCGATAATTTCGGCCAGTTCATCATCGTCAGCAAAGATCTGCAGGCGCGAGAAGATATCAAGCGCAGACTGGATGAAAAATTTGCGGGGCCGGAATTTGCCGATATTCGGGTGCGTGTGGTGCGCCTGGAGAATGGACCGCCCATCGGCTATCCGGTGCAATTCCGTGTGATGGGCGATGATCTGGTTAAATTGCGTGAAATTTCAGCGGAAGTGGCCAGCATGATGCAAGCGGACACGAGCTTGAACAACGTTAATTTCGACTGGAACGAGAAGGTCAAGAGTGTGCGCATCGAAGTTGATCAGGACAGGGCGCGGCAACTCGGCACTTCCAGCCAGGAAATTGCGCAAACCTTGCAGGGCTGGCTGAACGGTGTCGCGCTCACCCAGTATCGCGAGGGTGATCAGTTGATCGACGTGGTGTGGCGCGGTGGTACTAACAATGAAACGCGCTCATTGCAAGGCATGCCCGATCTGGATATTCCACTGGCGGGTGGGCGGCATGTGCCGCTGGCGCAAGTTGCGAAACTGCTGCCGGTGCTGGAAGAGGGCATCATATGGCGGCGCAATCGGCTACCGACCATGACCGTGCGTGCGGATATGGTCGGTAATACGCAACCTGCCACGACTTCAGAACGTTTGAATGTGCAATTCGATGCACTGCGTGCCAAATTGCCGCCCGGCTACCGTATTGAAATGGGTGGCAGTATCGAAGAATCGGCCAAGAGTGGCAAGGCCATCGGCGCAGTGGTGCCGCTGATGCTGGTCGGGGTGATTACCCTGCTGATGATCCAGTTGCAAAGCATTAGCCGTACCGTGATGGTGCTGCTCACAGCGCCTCTCGGTTTGATCGGGGTGGCACTGGCTCTGCTGGTGTTTCAGGTGCCGTTTGGCTTTGTCGCCAACCTCGGTTTCATCGCACTGGCCGGGATGATCATGCGCAACTCGGTGATATTGGTGGAGCAGATACGACAGGATGAAGAAGCAGGCAAGCCGCAGTGGGAAGCGATTATCGGTTCGACGGTGCGGCGTTTCCGCCCGATTGTATTGACGGCTGCTGCTGCCATACTGGCGATGATCCCGCTCACCCGCCAGGTGTTCTGGGGGCCCATGGCAGTCTCCATCATGGGGGGATTGGTGGTGGCAACCTTGCTGACCTGTTTGTTCCTGCCCGCGCTGTATGCGGCGTGGTTCAGGGTGCGTGAAGTTGGGGTGTAACAGGATCCATAAATAATACTTGACTAAATTACTATGGTAAGTTTAAATGTCATCGCTTTTTGAGGATTACCCCAAAAATTGCATTGAAATAATGCAGCGGTACTGGTGGCTTGTATTTACAGAGATGAAAGGTAAGAAAATGGATCTTCCAAAACGTGATGGTGACGGGTATCTCGTCGATATGAGTGATTGGACTGAAGAGATTGGTCGCGCGATGGCCGAGGCAGATGCCTTCGAGTTGAGCGACAAGAAATGGGAACAGATCATGAAGGCCCGTGAATATTTTGAAGAATTCGGTTCTGTTCCTCCTATTCGTAAATTTGCCAAATTCGTAGGCGAAGACCAGAAGGAAGTATTCGAGTTGTGGATGACAGGCCCAATGAAACCGATCACCAAATACGGTGGTATGCCGAAGCCGACAGGCTGCGTATAACCCCGCTGCCGCACCCGGTACAGCTCCTTTTTGTGCCGGGAATAAATATCAGATTTTAGCCATGAGAAAACTCGAACAGCTGAATTTCGATAACACGTTTGCGCGTTTGCCCAAGACTTTTCACAGCCGTATAAATCCAACCCCGTTAGCCCGGCCTTATCTGGTCAGCTTCAATGTGAATGCTGCAGAGCTGATTGACTTGTCGGTTGCAGAGTCTGCTCGTGAGGAATTTGCGCAGTGTTTTATTGGCAATAGCTTGCTGTCCGGCAGTGAACCACTCGCTATGCTTTATGCCGGGCACCAGTTTGGACACTTCGTTTCCCAACTGGGGGATGGTCGTGCGATTTTATTGGGTGAAATCAAAAATAGCGCAGGCGAATACTGGGATGTCCAACTCAAAGGAGCGGGCCCGACTCCCTATTCGCGCAATGGCGATGGTCGTGCCGTGCTGCGCTCCGGTATCCGCGAATATCTGTGTTCGGAAGCGATGCATGGACTCGGCATACCAACCACGCGGGCCTTGTGTATTGTCGGCAGCGATGAGGAAGTTTATCGCGAGACGGTTGAAAGCGCGGCAGTGGTCACCCGTATAGCCCAGTCCTGCGTGCGTTTTGGTTCCTTCGAGGTGTTCTATCACCGCGGGCAATATGAGCAAATTTCCCAGTTGGCCGACTATGTGATCGCCAGACATTTTCCCCATTTGGAACATGAGCCTGAAAAATACCCGCTGTTTTTTCAACAAGTGCTCGTACGCACCGCACACTTGATGGCGCAATGGCAGGCGGTCGGTTTTTCTCATGGCGTAATGAACACGGACAATATGTCGATACTGGGCCTGACATTTGATTACGGCCCATTCGGCTTTATGGAAACCTATAATCCGGGATACATCTGCAATCACTCCGATCATGGCGGGCGCTATGCATACAGCGAGCAACCCCAGGTAGGCCTGTGGAACCTCAGTGCACTGGCGCAAGCTCTGACCCCGCTTGTACCGATTGCGAAAGCAGAGGAGCTGCTCGATTCTTACAGTGATATTTACTCCGAGCATTATGTGAAATTGATGGGGCAGAAGCTTGGTCTCAACTATGCCGGTCTGGAAGATTTTGTTTTGATATCCCCGCTGCTGAAAATGATGCAGGCCAGCCAGCTCGATTTTACCAATCTGTTCCGCCAGCTCAGCCAGTTCAATTCCGCGCCAGGCGAAAAGAACAGCATGCTGCGCGACCAGTTCATTGATCGTGCAGAGTTTGATGAGTGGGCAGCGGCTTACCGCTTGCGTCTGCAAGCGGAATCCAGCAAGGATGACGAACGCAAAGCGAGCATGAACAAGGTTAATCCAAAATACATCTTGCGCAACTATCTGGCGCAAACGGCGATCAGCAAAGCCGAGAAAGAACGTGATTTTTCCGAAGTGGATCGCCTGCTGGCCTTGCTTGCCTGTCCTTTCGATGAGCAGGCTGAAATGCAAGCTTATGCGGCATCCGCACCTGATTGGGCGCGCCACATAGAGGTAAGCTGTTCTTCGTAAACAGTATAAAATAACGTATCAACTCCATAAGGAAACGTAATGCCGTACTACATCTATAAAGTTTTTGAGTTTCCGATGAAACGTGTGGAAAAAATTGAGCAGCATGATGTCTATAAACAGGGAGCAGAACGCAGTAAAGCACTGCGTAAAGAGTTGGCTATGAGTGAGCAATGCAATGTTAAGATGATCTTTGCTGAAAACGAATTGATGGCCGAAGAGTTACTGATGCAATATCGTGAACCGGCTCCAGAGTTGGGTGACGACTAAGTAAATTTGAAAAGGAAATCCAGTGGACGAGATTGCCTTTATGCACGCGCTTGGCGCGATCAACCCCAAGCCATGCGCCTTCGGCAAGGTGATACTCAGCCGCCATTGCGCTTGCTCCAAGGTTAACAAGCGTTATGCGGCAGAGCGTGAAATGGTCGCCTGCAGTGTGGATTCAGAACGCGAGCAGTGCAGTGAGCTATTAGACCTGCTGCGGCAGAATTCGATGTTTGCGCTCAAGCTCACTCATATCACGCCGCCTTTGCCTCATGGGCCGGAAATGCGCGTCCAGTGTGGCGGCTTGCAGGGCTTGCAACTTGAAGTGGATGGCACAGAAGAAGTTGTAGATGTTTCTGTGCTAGTTGCGGCGGCAAAGCTTAAATTCGGTAGTCTGGAAAACATACCGTACTCTAAAATTGTTCAATCGGTCGTGAGCTGCGAAGTACGCAAAAAGCGTCCTCTTGAAGACTGATCCAGAATGTTGAAGTGTTGAATTTTGCGGGGTGGCTATGCGAGATTTTCAGAAAACGATCGAAGTTGTGCAGACCAATTGCCATATTGCCGATGCGCGCCACGCGCGCGAAATGTCCATGTGCAACTATCTGCTGGGCATGCGCGAGCTGTATATCTGGGAACATGAATTCCCTCCATCAAAACCCCTGGTGAAGGCTGAGCTTAGCGAGTGGCTGGTGCAGCGTGAAATGTTCTGGGAAGATCTGGAGGAGCTGGACTACCGTCCCATTCCGATTGGCAACAGTGAGTTTGACCCGTTTGATAATGTTGCCATCAACAGCGCGCTTGAGCCCCATGGCCTGGTTTACGGCGGCGGTCTCGGGCGCTGGTGCAAGCCGCATTTCTTTCTCGCGCAACTCATACGCAGTGAACAAATTCACGGGCTGACGCTGCGTGTTTCGGGTTGCGAATATGCCCGCGATATCACCGCCTTCCCGGCCGCACTGCGCGAAGGCACGCTGTTTTTGCGCACTGATGCACTGCAACGCTGGCTGGCGGAAAAAATAGAAATCTGGTCGGTACACCAGGCCGACGGTGCATTGAAAGCGGCACTGGACTGCTACGGCAAGCAGGGCGATAACGCCAAATTGCTGACACGCATGGCCGGGCAGGAAAGCGACGTGCTTATCCTGCACGAGATCGGCGAAGCGATGGCAGAGCCCATGCTGGGCCCGCTATGGCGCGAAATGATCCTGTCATTTAGCAGCCGCCGTGCCATTTTCATGGCGCGCTCGGTGCGCGACAATCTGGCCGATTGCCTCTCTACTTTACCCGAGCTGATCAAGCGTGAGCAAGCCTGCTCTATCCATTTCTATTTTGCCAACCTGGAAGGCCTGCGCCGCACTTTGTTTCCGCAATTAGTGACCTCTTATGAGCACTGGCGTGACAGTGGCGATGCAAGTAAATTGGTGGCCGCTGTCGAAGCCGGGCGCTCGCACTGGCAAGGGGTTGCCATGCAGTTGCTCAGCACTTGGCAGCAGAACCCGCAGGGAGCACAGGCAGTCATTGACCATTGGGTGGAAGAGCATGGCGCAATGATGCTTTGAGCCGATTTTATTTTTCTGTTGCAGTACGTCTCAACCCCAATGATAAAACTTGCCACTGGTGCGACAACAGCCCGCTTAAGACACAGGCTGCACCTGCCCAGACACCCGACTGTATTTTCTCGCCATTCAAGAACTGACCCAGCAGCAGCGCGCTGACAGGGGTGATCAGCGTGATCAGCGCGATTTGTCCGGCCTCCATGCGTTTGATCACATAGAAGTAAAAATTAAATCCCAGCACCGAGCCGAATACACCCAGATAAATAATCGACCAGCTGGCACGCGGTGTGATTGACAGCGGCAAGCTTCCATCGAATATCACCCAGCACAACAGCAATAAGGGTGCGACTATCATCAGTGCCCCGCTGGTGACCGCCATGGCCGGTATGCTCGCACCGATACGCTTTACCCACACCAGGCTCAGTGACTGCAATACCACGGCAATCAACACCACCCCTATACCTGCTATGGCATGCTCACCCAGTGCAAGACCTGAACCAAATATCGCCGCGAGGCCCAGCATACCCAATAGCGTGCCGATAATTTTGCTGGCCGAAAAACTGCGTTCATCCAGCCAGAATGTTGCCGCTATGCTGGTGAAAATGGGGGTCAGGCCAAACAGCAATGCAATCAGGCCGGATGAAATATAACGCGCGCCCCAGTATACGCACAGCATCGTGCCAAATATCCCCAGCCCCGCTGCCAGATAGGTCAGGCGCGCATCACGGTGCCACGGCATGCGGATTCTGAATGCTGCCAATAGCACGATGCAAATTGCCAGGCCTATCGCCATGCGGGCCATCACCGGAAACAAAAATCCGTCGCCAGTCGAACTCCACTGGATGGCCAGTGGCGTGGTAGACCAAATAAGTATGATGGACAAATAGGCTGCGGGTACGGACATGGTATTTTCCTTGTTAAGGTGCAAGCTAAAATAAAAAAGGCCACAGAGTTAAGTCTGTGGCCTTTTGGAATACTACCGGGGGAAGCTAAATCATGACGGCAAACCCAATGGACACAGACAAAGCGTTACATGCCATGCTCGCAGCATGGTGGGGACACAAATTGGCAGTGATGGGCAAGTTGTTTTCATAGAGGACGCAATCTTTGCTGAAACCTGCTTGCATGTCAAGCAAATGTAAATCCTTCGACAACAGGCCAGTCGGCGCTCACGATAAAACCCCTTGATATTTCGTGCCACGCTTCTGTTGTTGAGCGTGCCATTTCGAATACCAGCACAGCCTCCGAGCTGATGCTGAAGTGCTCATTCAGCCGGTTGCCGAGTGTTGCGCCGGACATGACTGCTGCACCTGCTGCCTCACGGGCCGGGGCCAGCCAGCGCATGCGCGGCAATATGATCCAGCGACTTTCTGCGGATGCCTCGGGAATATTATCCAAAGTGTGGCGCACCCACCATCCCCTCAAATGCGCAGCGGAAACCCCGGGAGTTGAGATTTTATTAATGGTCGACGCGTGATAGAAGAGGTAGCCTTTGATGAAGGCCTGGGTCCTGTCCAGTTTTACTCCGGGGGGTAAAGCGCTCTGCCCGGCAAGGGTATGTCCCAAAACAAGTTGATGTTGAAAGACGCGATCCAGTTTTAGATCCAGTCTGTCGCGTGCGCCCGGGCCAATAAAAGCGCGCTGTTCAGCCAGTGGCTCAAGCTGCAAATAAAATTTGACTGCGGCTTCCCAGTGGCAAACCGCGGTGCTGAAATCGCGAAACAGAAAGTCGTATTCACCCAGGGTGCGCAACTCATCCTGAACCTGCAAATTGCTGGCAATGATTTGCGTATCCGGCATGTGCGTCAGCCAGAATTTAATGAGTGTCTCAAAGTAATGGCCCAGGCGGCGCGTGGGGTGGGCAGCGATAAAGCTGTGCAGCGCATGTGGGGCCATGTCTAGCGCAGCAAGCCACGCGGTGCTGGCCTGCAGTTGAGCACTGCACCAGGCATCGTCCACCACCAGCTTGAGGTAGGCCGGATGTGATGCGTCAATTAAGCCCGGTGAGCCGATTACCCAGGCAAGGTCGCGCACTGCCGGGTCGTGCAGTGTGTCGATGAAGTCGGCTGGCATGTAACTGGAATCTGCCGTGGTAATGTGCAGCCTTAAATAACGCTGCAAGCCTCGTCGAAAGACAGGCGCGGGCTGCGCGGGAACAGGCCCGCCGGGTCGCCATAGCCGAGGCTGCATAAAAAGTTGGACTTGATGCTGGTGCCGGCAAAGAATAATTCGTCCACTTTGGCATTGTCGAAGCCGGACATCGGGCCGCAGTCGAGGCCATAGGCACGGGCAGCGAGCATCAGGTAAGCACCCTGTAAAGTGCCATTGCGGAAGGCCGCGCTGAATGCTGTCTGTTCATCCTTGTCGAACCAGCTGCGTGCATCAGGAGCGTGGGGAAATAGCTGGCCCAATTTTTCGTAAAACTTCAAGTCGTAAGCGATGATTGCTATTACCGGCGCTGTCATGGTTTTGGTGATGTTGCCTTCCATCAATGCCGGCTTGAGCTTTTCCTTGGCTTCTTTCGATGTCACAAACACAATGCGTGCAGGACAGGAGTTGGCTGAGGTCGGCCCCATGCGCATGGAGTTGTATACGCGGGTCAGCAGTTCATCCGCAACAGGGCGACTTTGCCAGGCGTTATGCGAACGTGCAGCGCAAAAGAGTTGGTCCAATGCAGATTGATCAAGAATTGAGGGCATGATTTGTTCCTTGTTGGTAATTTATTTGTGAAAGGGGAGCTGAACAGGTGCGAGAATAACATTTCTTGGCGCTATGGACTCAGTCACTGCCAGTGTGTATGGTATTTTAAAATAGTTCAAAAACCTTCTCGGGCGGCCGCGCCACCACGGCCTTGTTACCGCGCACCACGATGGGTCGCTCGATCAATACTGGATGTGATACCAGCACATTCAGCCACTCGTCATCGTTCATGGTGCGCCCGGCATAATTCCGTATAAAAACCTCTTCGCCTTTGCGCACCAGTTCAAGGGGTTTCATGCCGAGCTTGTTGAGCAGGCTACGCACTTCATCCTTGCCAGGCGGTGTGTCGAGATACTTCACCAGCTCCGCGTCATAACCGCGTTCGCTCACCAGTGCCGCTGTATCGCGGCACTTTGAACAGCGCGGATTGTAGTAGATACGGATTGTTTCTTTACTCATGTGCGGCAGGCGCATCAGGGGTGTCATCGATGGGCGGCTTTTTCGCCGCGGCATGTTGCAACAGCATTGCCCTGCGCGATTCGGGCGTCTCCAGACTGATGCGGCCTATGGTGCCATCGCGATAATCCTGCAGCAGCGCCAGCGCGGCCTTTTCATGGTCGTAGTCGCCGCCCTTGAGACGGTAGCTGCGGCGTTTGGCAACCGCTTCAACCAGATCGGCACCGTCCATTCCTTCCAGCGAAATCTTGTAACGCGCAACCAGCAACTCGGGATAGCGGGCAATCAGAATGTCGCCGAGAAAGGCCGCAACCTCTTCGTCGATCACCGCGTTGCGGCCGATGGCGTGGCTGGCGGCCAGCATCATGCCGTCGGTATCGTGCTCAATTTTCGGCCACATCATGCCCGGGGTGTCAATCAGGGTCATGCGCTCATTCAAATCCAGGCGCTGCTGATTCTTGGTCACCGCGGGTTCATCGCCCACCTTGGCCACGCGCTTGTTCAGCAGCGCATTCATCAGCGTGGATTTGCCCACGTTGGGTATGCCCATAATCATCATGCGCAATGGTTTGATAGTGGTGCCGCGATGCGGCGCCAGCTTCTCGCACAGGCCCGGTATTCTGGCGACATCGCTGGCTTTCTTGCAGGATAGGGCAACAGCAGTCACATCTTTTTGCGCGTTGTAATACTGCAGCCACGCTTTGGTCGCTGCCGGATCGGCCAGGTCAGCTTTATTCAGAATTTTCAGGCAGGGGCGCTGGCGAAACAGACGCAGCTCGGTGACGATGGGGTTGCAGCTTGCTTCCGGCAGCCGTGCATCGATTACCTCTATCACGACATCGGTACGCTCCATGGTGTCGGCCGCATTCTTGCGCGCCGCCACCATGTGTCCGGGAAACCATTGAATTGCCATGTTTTTACTTTTTGATCAAAGGCGCATTCTACTCTTCGCTACACGCTGCGTCATGCTCGAAATTGCACGATTGATCGTACATATTTCCCTCAAATGGGCCAGGGATGTCATTTGGTTCAGTATGCCAGAAACGTGTGTTGTGCAGCCTGTATACATGGACATTTCTCCCCGTCATATTGACAGGCAAAAAACCGCCGCTTGTACGAATAATATTGAAACATGCAAGAAAAGTGCAAACTTAATCAGTTTTACCCCGCCTGTTTGACACGGGCAGTAATTCGCCAATTTTAAACAGCAGCTCATCCATTTTCAGCGGTTTGTAGAAAAACCCTGCGATTCCTGTTTGATCGGCTAAATCAGGCGTTGCATTCTCGCTATAGCCGGTACACAGAATGATGGGCAAGGCGGGTTTCAACTTCAGCATATGCTCCGCAAGATGCATGCCGGACAGGCCGGGCATGGTCTCATCTGTGACCACAATATCAATGCTCTCGACATTTTGTCTGAATGCTTCCAGCGCGAGTATCGGGGAGGTGAAACAAACAACACGTGCCCCATGAAGCATGAGAAATTCTTGCAGCATGGCGGACATCGATTGCTCATCATCCACCACCATTATCGTGATGCCATTGATATGTCCCTGCGGAGTATAGTTTACATTCTCTAATGGTGAGGTATCGGAGGTAGACAGTGGCAGCAATATGTTGATGGCTGTCCCGCTGACAGCGTCCGATTCAACCTGAATATGCCCTCCCTGTGCATGCACCAAACCGTGCACTACCGACAAGCCCATGCCGGTACCCTTGCCCACACCCTTGGTGGTAAAGAAGGGATCAAAAATTTGATTCAAAATTTGTTTTGGGATGCCGCTACCGCTGTCCTTTACCGTGATCCTGGCATAGTCACCGGTGTACACCTTCTTGCATGAGCCGCACAACCGATTGTCGCTATGGTATTCGGACAGTGAAATGTCGATCTTGCCATACTCACCCATGGCATCACGCGCATTGATGCCGAGATTAAGAATAATCTGGTGCAGTTGAACGGGCTGTATACATGCTTTCAGGTCTTCATTTTCGATGTGGTAATTCAAGTCGACAGTACTGGGAATGGTAGAGCGCAACAAGGCGACTACCTCCTTAATAATCGGCCACAAGCGGGTAGTCGGGGTATCTGCACCCGCACCCGGTGCCAGACGGCTGAAGGTGAGCATTTGGGCAATCAGTTCTTTGGCGCGGGTGCCTGCCTTGAGTATTTCTTCCTGATAGAGGCCAATGTCTCCAGCCTTGCCTGTGGCAAGTACGTGCTGGGAAAGCTCACTATAGCCCATCATAGCACCCAGCATATTATTGAAGTCGTGCGCGATGCCCGCGGTTAAATGCCCGATGGATTCCATCTTGGTCGACTGGTTAATTTGCTCACGCAATGCGTTGGCTTCTTTTTCATTCTGCTTGCGCTCGGTGATGTCATAAAGAAAAACCAGATTTTCTGTTTCGCTCAATTTCGCAGGATGCGCAAGCACTGTACGAACCTCGCCATTTTTGCACCTGACCCTGACCTCTATCTGCGGAAATGGTTTGCCATGCTGCATGTGCTCCAAACCCTCTCCCCATTCGCGGATAACCAATTCGCGATAGGCCGGGTCTGGATAAGCGAGTAACCACCACTGGTTTACAGTGGGGATATCTGCCCGAACATAGCCAAATGTCTGGACAAAATTCTCGTTCAAAAAAGTGATGTTGCCATGTATATCATTGATGGCAAGCGGCAAAGGCAAGGCTTCTGTCACAGTGCGGTAATACAGTTCGCTTTTGTGCAGAGACTCTTCCATTTCCATGATGCCGGTTATTTCAATCACCACCCCTTTGGTACGAACCGGCTGCCCCAGGTGGTCGTACTCGGTAACCCCCGATTCTCTAACCCATTTAATGCGACCGTCTTTCATCAGCAAGCGATGTACAAACTCATAAGGAATGTGATCCCTGACCGATATATTAAAATTTTCGTCTATCCTTTGCCTGTCATCAGGATGGCATAAATCCAGAAAATCATCATAAGAAGCGCCGAACCTGGTCTCATCAATTTCGAAAAGTTCAAAAACTCCTTTAGACCAGATCAGATGCTGATTCAAAAATTCCAGTTCCCACTGGCCCAGATGAGCAATTTGTTGTGCTTCAAGTAATTGGTTTGACGTATGCTCCTGCCTCTTCTGCATACGCTGAATTTGTCGATAGGGCTCACGCACTGAAATAACAAACACCGCCTGATAGACAATACCGTAGGCGATCACCTTGTACACATGGCCTAACAGATTGTAGGTATCGGTCACCTTTGCGTACAGGGTGAAATAAAATTCCGAAAACATCATGATCAGCGCTGCGGCGCCCAGATACAGCCAATACCGTTTGCTGGCGCGCTCGCTCCGGAAAAACATCAAGCCGGCTGCAATCAGATAAAGGGCTGATATAAAATATTCCACATCGATCTTGTATTCGGTCAAGCCTTTGCCGGGAATGAAGCTCACAGGCACCGCTTCAGGGTGGTACAGCTGCGCCCATGCCACCAGACCCACCACCGTCACAATTATCACCAGCAGCAATAACTGCCAAATTCCTTTTTTTAATCTGTTGCCTGTCCACAGCACAGCCCCCAGCAAACCGACAGCGGCCATCAGACGCGCCGCCAACCAGAAATGTATGGCCTTGCCAGGTGCGCTGGGGGTCACAAAATCGGGCATCCCCATAAAGGAAAGAGTGTGCAAAAAATCCAGTAATGCGACCCCGAGAAACAGCGATGCCAGAAACAGAGTACTAACGTCCTCGTGTTTTTCACGGGTATGCCAGACGATGGCAAAAATCAGGATCGCGACCGCGATGGAGAAAAACTCCAAAGCTGTGTGTAAAGGGAGGTAAGTGACAGGATCATCGAAGAAGTGTCCCTCCGGAAGCAAGCCTGAAAATGGAAGGACCAATCCGCAGGCCATGACAATCCAGATGACAGGTTGCCTTAACCAGGGGGAAAGCGGATTATTTTTCGGGAGCACGAATATATTTGCCATGTCATTTTTCGTTAATTGGACCCTGCGGTGCAGTTATGCCTGTACTTGATTTGTTACCGGCAGCAGTTCTGCAATTTTGCACAGCAGTTCATTCATTTTTAGCGGCTTGTTGAAAAATCCGGTGATGCCGATTTTTGCCGCAGATTCAGGAGTTGCATGCTCGCTAAAGCCCGTGCACAGGATGATGGGCAATGCCGGGTTTATCTGTAACATGCGCTGTGCCAGATGCATGCCGGATAAGCCGGGCATCGTCTCATCCGTAATAAGCAGATCAAAGCTGCCGGAATTTTGTGTATACGCCTCCAGCGCGAGGAACGGGTCATTGAAGGAGACAACATGCGCCCCATATGCCGAGATAAATTCGTGCAACATGGCGGACATGGACAATTCATCATCCACTACCATGATCGTGGCCCCTTTGATATTGCCTGCGGGTGTAACGTCGACAGTATCGGATGGGGCCGCATCGGCGGTAGCCAGTGGCAGCAAAATATTAAATGCTGTCCCGCTTTCCGCGCTCGATTCGACTTGAATATGACCGCCCAGAGCGTGCACCAGGCCGTGCACTACCGACAAGCCCATGCCCGTACCCTTGCCCACATCTTTGGTGGTGAAGAAGGGCTCGAAGATTTTGTTCAGAATGTGCTCGGGAATACCGCTGCCGCTGTCTTTTACCGTGAGTTTTGCGTAGTCGCCGGTATGGGACATTTTGCAGGAGCTGCATATCTGCTTGTCGCTATGATGCAAGGACAGTGAGACGTCTATTTTTCCATATTCACCCAGGGAGTCACGCGCATTTATACCCAGGTTAAGGATGATCTGGTGCAGATGCACAGGCTGGATGCGTGTTTTTAAATTTTCGGCTTCTATGCGGTAGTTCAGGTCAACGGTGCGGGGAATGGATGAACGCAACAGGGAAACAACTTCTTTAACGACCGGGGTCAATGAGGTAACCGGCGCCTGTATTTCGTCGGTGTCGGGTGTAAGCCGGCTGAAGGTAAGCATTTGAGCAATGAGCTCCTTGGCGCGAGTACCGGAAGACTTGACCATACCCAGGTAACGCACGAGTTTTTCAACAGGGATATCTTTGTCGTTGACCAGCAACATCTGCGAGAGATCGATGTAGCCCAGCATGGCGCCCAGAATATTATTAAAATCGTGTGCGATACCGGCGGTGAGATGGCCCACCGCCTCCATCTTGATCGCCTGGTTCAGTTGTTCGCGCAGTTGCAGGGAGAGTATCTCGGCCTCCTTGCGTTCATTAATTATTTGCATGGTGCCGATGATGCGGACAGGAAATCCATCTGCATCTGTTTCGACCACTTTGCCAGACTCGAGTACCCAGTCCCAGCCGCCTGCGCCATTCTGTTTGCGGTGCTCAGATTGGTATACCGTGGTTTCCTGATCAAGCACCGCGCGCAGCTTTGGAAAAGCTTCATAATAGTCATCCGGGTGTATCAGCAAGGACCACGACACCCGGGTAGGATATGGATAGCCCAGCAATTTACACCAGTTTTTGTCATACAGCGTTTCATTCAGACTGACATTCCATTCCCACAAGCCGGTATTGGTTGCTGACAGCGAAAGCGATAAACGTGCTTGTTCCTTGTCCAATTCTGCGTTCAATTTTTTTAGCGGGGTAATGTCAGTGCGTACGGACATGTACCGTATTGGCAGTCCGTAATCATCCAGTATCGGGAAAATCGATGACAAAACAGTATAAAGTTGCCCGTTCTTGTTACGGTTGGTAATTTCTCCGCTCCAGATTTTTCCTGCAGCAATAGTGGACCATATCTCCTGATAAAAATCCGCCGGGTGCAGTCCCGATTTCACGATACGGTGGTTCTGTCCGATCAATTCATCCAGGGAGTACCCGCTGATTTCTGAAAATTTTTCATTGGCATAGGTGATACGCCCGGCGAGATCTGCGATGCTGACGATGGAGTGATTGTTTAAGCCTTTTTGTATGTAATTGAGTTCACTCAAAGCCTCCTGCAAACGAAATTCACCCTGGCGTGTGACGCGCACCCGCGCCAGACGGGCCAACAGCAGCTGGCATAGAAAATCAGTGTCCAACGATTTGCTTAAAAAGTCATCACCACCCAGTTTCATGGCGGCGAGATGGATTTTATCTCCCGAAGCCGCACTCAGATAAATAATCGGGATATGGTTATATACAGGGTACTGGCGGATCAGCGCACCCAACTCAAGGCCGCTTATTTCAGGCATGGTAATGTCGAGCAAGATCAGATCCGGTGAGAATGTCTGAATTTTTTCCAGGGCGGCTACTGGTGAGTTAATCACGCTTACTTTAATACCCACTCCCTGTAAATTCAGCTGATATAGTTGACTCAACTCGACATCATCATCGATCAGCAGCACACGGTAAGGGTGGGCCGGAAAACGGGTTACGAGTTGTTCCAGCAGCAAAATCATTCGTTCTGGATCGTCCTGTTTGATAAAGTAGCCGCTCGCGCCGGCACGTACTGCAGCCAGGCGTGCCTCGATATCGTCGCGTACACTGACAAATACCACCGGTACCTTGTGCAGTCGCTCAAGCTGCAGTGCCGCGTCAGCACCTGCCATCTGCCCTTCGGGCAACATCATGTCCATAATGACGGCGTCGGGCATGGCTTGCTGTATTGCCAGAATGAAAGCGGATTCAGAGGGGTAGGTTTGACAAGCAAAGCGGGAACTCAGACGCTCGGTGAGGAATTGGCAGTAAGCCTCATCATCGTCCACAATGTACAGCAGGGGTTTGTCAGTAGCTTTGAGGCTGGTAATTTTGCGCGAAGGTGCAGGGGTATTTGTCAGGTTTGTGCCATGCGCCTCACATACTTTTGCAACAGCGGCTAGACTATGCAGAAAATCAGCGACTTTATGCTTGATATCCTTATTGATTAAAGTTTCCGGGAAACCGTGAAGTTTGAGTAGCTCTTCAATCTCTGTCGCAATTTCACCCAACTCGGGGCATCCGAAAGTTTTGGATGTGCCGCGCAGATTATGAAGCTGTCGGTGAAAACTTTGCCTGACTTCCAGTGTCCCGGATGCATTACAAATTTCTTTCCATTGCTGCCGGATATTTTCGATATTGCCCACCAGTTGCGAAATATAATTGACTCGCAACTCGAGCAACTTTTCCTGGACAGCATCGTAATCCATCTTGCGCATCCTTTCGGTTTCTCAGGGGGTGCAATCCACTTTGCAGTTTGGGTTGAGCAAGGCGAATCCCAACGTGCCCACTCACAGTTAAGCCAGGGTGGCTTTGACTGCCGCCAGGAACTCAAGCATGTCAAAAGGCTTGGCAAAAATTTTATCCGCTCCCAGCAATTGCACAACGGGCAAATAGTCAAAGCGGCCGGTAATGCCGCCGCCGCCAGACATGGCGATAATTTTTTGATTGGGAATTTTGTTTTTTACGGCGATGACCAGTTCAATGCCATTCATTTCCGGCATCACCAGGTCGGTGATAAGTAAATCAAAAACAGTTTTATCAGCCAGTGCCAGGGCTTCACGACCATTGGCGGCAAGGGATACCGCATAATCCGTATTCAGAAGATCATCCAATACAAATCGTATGTTTTCTTCGTCATCCACCACCAGTATTTTCTTCATCATGACCTTCTAAAAGAAATCAACACCACCCTGTGACATGTCGCTTTGTGTTACCGACACACCTGAAATCAAAATTTTGCGCATATCCTCAGCTTTATTTGCCAGAATTGCCTCGGCTTCTGCCAGCAGTTTAACATCAGCCCCTTGTTGCAGGTCAACCGTCCTGATTGATTCATGAATAGCCCCAAAGGCACCATGCAATTCATCTACCCGCTTGCTGGTTCGTTCCGACAATTGCCTTACCAGGTCTTCAAACTGCAGCGACCTTATCGAGTCACCCACGTCTGCCGAGATTCTGTCTGCCACTGCAAATATCTTGTCGAGTTGTGCTGCGGTATGTTTGTTCAGATTATCCAGTTCGTTCACGATCTGTTTTACACGGCTTTGGGTACTGAGTGTCAGGTCAAGATCCTGGGAAGCAATGCCACCGATAACCATACCGGCACGGCCTATCGTTTCTTTCATCACCTGATGTTTACTGCCAATCTGGGTGGCAAAATCACTGCTGCGTTGCGAGAGCACCCGAATATTGTCGGCCACTACTGCAAATCCGCGTCCGGCTTCCCCGGCTCGCGCGGCTTCAATGGCAGCATTTAAAGCCAATAGATTTGTCTGCTTGCTAATGCCCCCAATTTCGCCCAGCAGGCGTTCTATCGCCAGAATTTGCTCGCGCATGATGTTCAATACCTCAACCAACTGGATGCTTGATTTGCTGCTGGCTTCTATATTGCTCGACATCCGCTGCACGATGGAAAGCATCTCTTCAAGATAATTTTGGTTGTTCGCCCCTGTTGTTGTTTTTACCTTTTCTGCGGCTGCTATGAGTTCTTGTACCAAACCGGCTTGCTCGCGGGTCGCGCCTTCAATGCCGGTAAATCCGTTAACCAGACTCTTTATGGCATCACGTTGCAGGGTACGCTGCTGCTCCATATCCTGTTCAATCGCATCGACCAGCGTATTCGAGGCCGTGACAATATTATCGACCCCAATTTCTATGCGCCTGACTATATGGACTGCCGACAGGTCTTCTGCCAATAACTTACGATTTGCAGTCGTAACTTTGCCTGAAAACAGCAAGGGAAATATCCAAACCATTCCCATCCCTGCGACAGTCAAATATGCCGACCAAGCGCTGCTTGTCAGATATAGAAAAACAAAGCCAAAAATCAGTGTCAAAATTGGCCATAAAAAACGATAGCGGCTCAGGTTCACAGCATCCCCTCAAGGTTTATTGGAGCGATTACAATCAGTTGCGCCGACGTCCACAATGGATGAGAAAAAATATTCAGCACAGGCTGTGAGCTGTGAATAGGGTTGTCCTGCACGACTAACGCTATTCTCCACGTCAGCAACATGCTTGAAACACATCCACCAACTCTTTGTCACGCCACCCCTTATCGGTTTCCTTTGGGAAAACTTCAATATTATGCTGCCAGGGAAACTCAAATTTGCATGGATGCATTGTGGCAAGTGCGGCTCAAACGTCCATATTCAGAAACACGCGCGCCAGTTTACGTTATGGATAGGACGCAGAAGCCGTGCGGAAATCCGCTCCCCATTGCCCATGGCGATGCAGGGGGTGCCCCCATGCGCATAGTGGTTTACCCTTCCATGGTTTTGTACCTGTCCGGGGTGTGCCGACGCGCCACGAGACAGACCCATGCTCCCACATCAATCACCTTATTCTTGATTTAGGGCGTAAGTATTTAGTCAATCCTTGAAAACCGATGGAGGAGTTGTGGATTTAAAAGCTTTTATGCTTCGAGGTCAAATTAAAAATTCCCTTTAGAATCTAACAAATGACTTCTGGCAGTGATAGTTTGCTCAGTCAACAATCTCCCCATGCCCTGGCCTGCTTTACAGACTGCCCCCACATCTGGATAATCCGTATCCTATGAAAATTTTCTTCGATCTATTCCCCGTTATCCTGTTTTTCGGTATTTTCAAGCTTGCCGGAAGCAATCCTGAAGCAGCTCAAGCATTTGCCAATACCATCGGTTATCAGGCTGATCCATTGCACTTGCCGGTCTTGTTTGCCACTGCAACCGCGATTTTTGCGACAATGGCGCAAATTGTCTGGGTCAAATTTCGCCATGGCAAAGTGGACACCATGCTCTGGGTGAGCTTCGCTATTATTGTTCTTTTTGGCGGCGCGACCCTGCTGCTGCACGACGAAGCATTCATCAAGGTAAAACCCACTGCCCTATATTGGCTGTTTGCTTTAGTACTGCTGTTTTCAAAGGTGCTGTTCAGGAAGAATTTGATCCGCAGCCTGATGCAGGAAAAAATGAGCCTGCCGGATCGCATCTGGGGTCAATTAAACCTGGCTTGGAGCGGGTTTTTCATCGTTCTTGGGGTACTTAATTTGTACATCGCATGGAACTTCCCTACCGATACCTGGGTCAATTTCAAGCTATTTGGCGTCACCGGTATTATGCTGGTTTTCATCATTTTACAAGCCGCCGTGGTGGCCAAACACATAGAAACAGACAAGAAGGATAATAATTAATGTTGTACGCAATTACCGGACAGGACACTCACAACAGCCTCGAAAAACGCGTGTCAGCCCGAGCCGCACACGTTGCGCGTCTGCAAACGCTTCAGGATGAAGGACGTCTGATATTGGCCGGCCCTTTCCCTGCCGTGGATAGCATTGATCCCGGTATTGCGGGTTTTAGCGGCAGCCTGATTGTTGCTGAATTTCCCGCGCTGGCGGTCGCCGTAGAGTGGGCACAAGCGGATCCTTACGTGGCTGCCGGGGTTTACGCCAAAGTTGAAGTCAAACCCTTCAAGAAAGTTTTTCCATCATGAGCCGGCCGGATCAGATGCGTACCCTGCTCGCAGTGTTACAACCCACGCGGATTGAAGTTATTGACGACAGTCATCTTCATGCGGGGCACGAAGGCGCTCGCTCGGGCGGTGGCCATTACACCCTGCAAATAGTCTCTGCACAGTTTGCGGGCAAGCCTACACTGGCACGGCATCGTATGATATATTCCGCACTCGGCGAAATGATGAAGCACGATATTCATGCCCTGAATATTCAGGCTTACGCTCCGCAAGAGATTCAAACCGTAGTGAAATAACCAGAAAGTTTCATAATTTACTATTACTTAGGAATTTAACCATGCTGAAATATTCAAAATTTGCTGCGCTGGCTTTGTTGAGTGCGATCGCCAGCAACAGCGCTTATGCTGATACCCAACCCGCGAAAACCAACTCTGTAGCAACAGTCAACGGTGTAGCAATTCCGCAAGCGCGTCTCGAAATGCGCATTAAAGCCGCCTTGGCACAAGGACAGCCAGACAGTCCAGAATTACGCAATGCGGTGAAGGATGAACTGATCAATATCGAAGTCCTGGCACAAGCTGCAAGCAAAAAAGGTTTGGGCAAACAAACAGATGTTGTTCAGCAAATTGAACTTTCCAAACAAACTATACTGGCTAGTGCATATGTTCAGGATTACGTAAAAAGCCATCCTATCAGCGATGATGTGCTCAAGCAGGAATATGAAAAGATTAATAAGCTGCGCGGCAACAAGGAATATAAAGTTTCACACATTCTGCTGAAAACAGAAGACGAGGCAAAAAAAGTTGTTGAGCAACTGAAGAACAGCAAGTTTGAAGATGTTGCGATGGATAAATCACAAGACCCCGGTTCCAGTGTAAAAGGCGGCGATTTGGGCTGGGCTGTTCCCAGCAACTTCGTCAAACCATTTGCAGATGCAATGGTAGCCATGAGCAAAGGCCAAATCAGCGCACCGGTGCAATCACAATTCGGTTGGCACGTGATCAAGCTGGAAGATACGCGCGATATGAAAGCACCTGCATTTGATGAAGTTAAGCCCAACCTGACTCAGCACTTGCAGCAGCAATTGGTGCAAAAAGCGATTGCTGAACAACGCGCTAAAGCTACCATTAAATAAAGTAGCGGCTTACGTCAAAAAAGGCCCCTCGTTTCCTGCTGTAGACTAACAGTATTGGATTTTAACCTGGGGCCGCGCAGAACAAGCACCGCACGATATTGGGCTTTGCATAATTGAAGACAATGTTAAAACGCGTGCAAAAGTATGCGAAACCCATCACATTGTCATTACCGCCTATGCGGGAAGCAGGCTAGTCCAACATCTCCGCGTAACGAACTATGCCGTGATCGAGGTTTTGTCCCGCTTTGTGCTTGTGCCAGGTCTATATGGATAGGGCGTGGCAAAGTACACTATGACTTTGTGGCTTGGTGCACAGAGCGCAGAGTAGCCCAGCATGGTCATGATGGTCATTTATGGCTTCCGTATCCCTTTATTACACTTTCCAGCTGTGCAATCAGGCGACTTTGGTCTATGGGCTTGCCCAGCCAGTCTGTGACTGAAAACCGTCCATTCGCTTCCGCACTGCCTTCCGCTGCCATTGCTGAAACTACGACGATAGGTAAATTCAGCGTCTCTGCGTGTTCTCTTAATTCTCGAATCAGGGACATGCCATTTTGCCCGGGCAGGCCCAAATCAATCGTCATGGCGTCATATTGTCGCTGATGCAGCATAGTCTTTGCTTGTGCCGCATCATAGGCAATATCAGCATCAAATCCGCCAGCTATGAGCATCATGCTTAGTAGCCTTGCAATATCCCTGTCATCCTCACACACCAGAATGCGGGGTAAATTGCTGGTATCCAAATTTTCAGGTATGTCACTCAGTGCATCGATACTATCTTTGCAATACTCAGGCAATTCAAAATAAAAGCAGCTGCCCACGCCAACCTGGCTATCGAAACCCATGCTGCCGCCCATTTGTTCTATCATGGCTTTGGTGATGCTTAAACCCAGGCCGGTCCCGCCTTTTTTCTTGGTGTCCGAGGCATCTGCCTGGGAAAATTTTTGAAATATTTTGCTACGGAATGCGTCGGGTATACCTTCGCCGTGATCGCTTACACTGACCCTGAATTTGCCTTGTGATGAAGTCACGGAAATTTCAACCCGGCCATTCTGCTGGGAAAATTTTGCCGCATTGGATAAAAGGTTGGTCATGACCTGGGTTAAACGGTCATGGTCGACATAAACCTTTGCTTCAGGAAGAGTGGCTACCAGCTCAAATGACACTCCGTACTGGTCGCCATAGGCACGGCTGGTTTCGATCGCCTGCTCAATAATCGGCATCAGGTATTGGGGTTTCATCTCAAATGACATTTTGCCGGATTCAATTTTTTCGATATCAAGAATATCGTTGATCAATCGCACCAGACGCTCGGTGTTTCTGTAGGCGATATCCAGCAAATTTTTGGACGGTGCGGGCAGTTCACCCGTGACGCCACCCAGCACCAGTCCGAGCGAGCCGCGTATCGAAGTCAGCGGTGTGCGCAACTCATGGCTGACGGTGGAAACAAATTCACTTTTAAGCCGGTCTATTTTCTTGCGCTCGGTGATATCACGCACCATGCCGGTAAATTTGCGCCGGTTTCCGCTGTGCATTTCCCCTACTGAGAGTTCCATCGGAAAGGTGCTGCCATCCTTGCGCAAGCCTGTTACTTCGCGGCCGATACCAATCACATGTGCTACACCAGTTTGTAAAAAGCGCTGCAGGTAACTGTCATGCTGGTTATGGTATGGTTCGGGCATGAGCATGCTGACATTTTTGCCCAGCAATTCTTCTGGTGTATAGCCAAATATGTTCCGGGTTGCCGCATTGCATGACTCCATGATGCCGCCATCGCTGATGACGATAATGGCATCCACTGCCGTATCAATCACCGAACGCAGGCGCTCTTTTTGCTCCATCAGGCTGGCGGTCATGGTATTTGCCATGGCCTGTGCACGTGCCCTGGTGCTTAATACTGACCACAGCAATAATGTTATCAGCAGCGTCAACGACAGACCGGAGGCCGCGACCACGACAGGCGTAACCCGATTGACTGCGGATTCGAACAGGGGCAGGGAGCTAAAGTACAAAGTCCAGACACGACCATTAATTTCAATTTCCTGCATGTCGGAATACAGTGACACTTCCTTTGCATGCTCGGGATGGCTGTTGTACATCAGGGTGCTTTCTGTGACGCCGGCATCATCGTAAATTCGTAATGCGATATCGGCCGTGCTTTTTCCCAGCACGCCTTGCATCAGATCATTCATACGGAATTGACCGTACACATACCCAAGTAATGCAGCCCTGCGCTGGGCCGCATTTTGCGGCAAGGGGCCGCGATAAACGGGCAGATACATGAGAAAACCTGCCTGTAAATTCTTGCCCGCCTCCTGTACCAGTTTAACCTTGCCTGAGACGGTGGTCTTGCCGCTGTCTCGCGCCCACTCCATGGCTGCACGCCGCGTGGGTTCGGAGAACATATCAAAGCCGAAAGCACGCTGATTGAGCTGATCAAACGGCTCCAGGAACAGGATGGAGGTGTACTCTGCGCGGTCTCCTGCGGGTCTGATGGCGTAGTCCGGGTGACCCTGTTTGCGAATTTCTGCTACATGGCCGGCTAATTCTGCAGGCAAAATACGCCTGGAAAATCCCAGTCCCAGAATGCCTGGATAATTTTCATTGATATTGAGTGTGGCCGTATAAGTTTGCCATGCTGCCTGATCAACCTTGTTGCCGGACGAGGCAAACAGGCCGACCCCGCCGCGTAATACATGCTCATAGGCCAGCATGCGGTCATAAATTGCCGCCTTGGTCTGCTGTATGCGAAATTGAAACCTGTCATTAGCCTGCGCTTCCACGTTTTGTTTTGCATAACGCCAGGCTGTAAATGTGGCGAGCAGGGCGATGACAAGCAATGCCAGAACGGCCCATCGGGTTGACTTTTTGCTGTCCAGGTTCATCTGTCGTCACCTGTTTCGTCAATTATTTTGCTGCGAATTTTAATGAGGCAGAATTAATGCAGTAACGCAGCCCGGTTGGTGGCGGGCCATCTTCAAATACGTGGCCGAGGTGGGCGTCGCAGCGGGCGCACAGTACTTCGGTGCGCGTCATGCCGTATTTACTGTCGCTGCGGGTAGCGATGGCATCAGCTTGAATCGGTTGCCAATAGCTTGGCCAGCCGCTGTGGGAATCGTATTTTTCGCTGGAACTGAACAGGGGGGTGTTGCAACAGGCGCAGTTGTAAATTCCTGCTTGGTGATTGTTCCAGTATTCGCCGGTGAAGGCAGGCTCTGTGCCACATTGGCGGCATATTTTATATTGCTCGGGTGTAAGCTCTGCGCGCCATTCGGCATCTGTTTTTTTGCTTTGTTCGCTCATCGCATATCCTTTTTTTAGTTCACCCTCTCCCCAGCCCTCTCCCGCATGCGGGGAGAGCGCAGCGAGGGGGCGCAGCCGAGGAGCGCAGCGGAGGGAGAGGGTTGGGGAACGGGTGATTTTAAAAATTACAAAACCTCGCCCGCATAATCAGCCAGACGCGAACGTTCGCCGCGTTGCAGGGTAACATGGCCGCTGTGTTCCCAGCCCTTGAAGCGGTCCACTACATAGGTCAGGCCGGAGCTGCCTTCTGACAGGTAAGGGGTGTCAATCTGCGCGATGTTACCCATGCACACCACCTTGGTGCCGGGGCCGGCACGGGTGATCAGTGTCTTCATCTGTTTCGGAGTCAGGTTTTGCGCTTCGTCTATAATCAGGAATTTATTGAGGAAGGTGCGGCCGCGCATAAAGTTCAGCGACTTTACCTTGATGCGGCTGCGGATAAGGTCGCGTGTGGCCGCACGTCCCCAGTCACCGCTTTCATCGTCTGACTTGTTGAGTACGTCCAGATTGTCGTCCAGCGCACCCATCCACGGATTCATTTTTTCTTCTTCGGTGCCGGGCAGGAAACCAATGTCTTCACCTACAGGGACGGTTACGCGGGTAATGATAATCTCGGAATAGAGCTTGGTTTCCAGTGTCTGCATCAGTCCAGCCGCCAGCGTCAGCAGTGTTTTCCCGGTACCGGCCTGTCCGAGCAAAGTGACAAAATCGATCTCGGGGTTCATCAGCAGGTTGAGCACGAAGCTCTGCTCGCGGTTGCGCGCGGTGATGCCCCAGACGGCATTTTTTTGGTGGCTGAAATCGGTGAGCGTGCGCAGCATGGCGGTGTCGCCGCTTTGTTCGGTGACTACAGCATGAAACGGGGTTGCACCCTCATCCTCCTGGTAGACAAACTCGTTCACCAGCAGGTCGCGGCATAAGGGCCCTTTGATATCGTAAAAGGTGTGCCCGTTTTGCGAGCCGGATTTCATATCCTTACCATGCGTCTCCCAGAAATCGGGCGGGAGTATCTTTACACCGGTATAGAGCAGGTCGGAATCTTCCAGTACCTTGTCGTTGAAATAATCCTGCGCATCCATACCCAAAGCGCGTGCCTTGATGCGCATATTGATATCTTTGCTGACCAGAATGATCTGGCGCTTGAGATGCTGTTTGTTCAGGAACATCACCACGCCAAGGATGGCATTGTCTGCCTTGCCGTTGGCCAGGGTTTGCGGCAAGGCCTGGTCGATAAACTGGGTCTGCAGGAACAGGCGGCCCAGAGCAGCCTTGTTGCCCAGGGCCTGCAAGGGCACACCCGCATCGATATTAGGTGAGGCGGTGCTCACCAGCGAGTCGAGGAAGCGGCTGGCCTGACGGGCATTGCGCGCGACTTCGGTCATGCCCTTTTTGTTGTTGTCCAGCTCCTCCAAAACATACATGGGCAAATACACATCGTGTTCCTCAAAACGAAACAGGCTGGTGGGGTCGTGCATCAACACATTGGTGTCAAGCACAAACAATTTGATGGGAGATTTGGTTTCGGCCGGAATGGTGTTGGTAGGCATATGCTTCCTTTAAGTGTTAATGGTGCGGACGAAATCGAGAACTTGTTGTGCGTGGCCGTCGGCTTTCAGCTTGCGCCACTCCTTAAGGAGTTTTCCTGAGGCATTAAGAACAAAGGTGCTGCGCTCTATGCCGCGCACCTGTTTGCCATACATATTTTTTAGCTTCATCACGCCAAACTGTTCGCATACCTTCTCATCGCTATCGGACAACAGGGCGTAGGGCAGGCTGAATTTGCTTTTGAAATTCTCGTGCGACTTCATGCTGTCGCGGGAAATACCCACAAGCTCACAGTTAGATTTTTTGAACTCGTCATGCAAATCGCGGAATTGTTCGCTCTCGGTAGTGCAACCCGGGGTGTTGTCTTTGGGGTAAAAGAAAATGACTAATAATTTGCCGCGAGCGTCATGAAGCTGAAACGTGCCGCCATCGGTGGCGGGGAGAGTGAAATCTGCTATTTCATTTGTGGGCATTTAGCTGACTTCCTGTGTGAACTTGTTGCCATTGTTTACAAAATTAACATGCATGGCAAGCGCTTCCGTAGCGAGTGTCTGAAAGCTTTGATTTTCCAGTGTGTTGAGGCAAAGCTGCGGTGCTTTTTCATAATCCGGATAATGGCTGTAGATAGATTTGGTGTAAGCCGGGTCGTAATGCAGGGTTAATAATTCGGCGACAAATTCATCCCAAAGATGTTCGCTATACATGGTTTGCCATTTTGCCAGCTGCTCGTTGCTGTACATGCCGCGCAAGCGGTCCAGCTGCTGTTGCAGCAATTCGGGATTGTAGAGGAAGTGCTGGTACTCCTGGCGCAGCAGGGCCACGCGCAAAGCGGTTGACGTTTCGAGTCGCAGGCAGGGACTTTCCCACATTTTATGTATAAGCGCATCGGGGACGCGGATCGTGCCGATTTTTTTGCTTTCGGATTCAACGTAAACGGGCAGGGCAGGATTGAAAGTCTTGAGCCTGGCCAGCAACAGGCTGTCAAAACCTTTCTGTGCCGGTTGTGGCATATCGGGCATATCACCCAGCACCGAGCCGCGATGCCTGGCTATCTCCTCCAGATCCAGTACCTGTGCACCCGCTTTTCCCATAGCATTGAGCAGCAGGCTCTTGCCGCTGCCGGTGAGGCCGCACAGCACAGTGTACGAGAGGGTTGCGGGTATCAATTCCAATTGTTCGAGAACATGGTGGCGGTAGTTTTTATAACCGCCTTCGAGCCGCTCTGCAGCAAATCCGATGGTGCGCAAAATATGCGTCATCGCGCCGCTGCGCTGCCCCCCGCGCCAGCAATAGATCAGCGGATGCCAGCTTCTGGGTTTGTCCAGGCAATTTTTTTCGATGTGATCCGCAATATTGCGTGCGATCAGTGCGGCACCGATTTTTTTGGCTTCGAATGAGGATTGCTTGTGCAGTGTGCCAACCCGCACGCGCTCCTCATCGCTCAATACCGGGAAGTTGAGTGCACCGGGAATATGATCCTCGGCAAACTCGGATGGGGTACGCACATCAATGATGACGTCAAACTCATGAAGTTGTTCTATGCTTGCCAGACCTGTAGATCTCACTGAATACCCGCTTATGTGATTTAATTAACGAGATTGATTATCCTGCAAACTGCGATGGAACGCATCAGATAGTGCATGTGTAGATGTTTATTTGAGCGGGATTGTTTGACAGGCGGTTCACGGTATACTTAGCCTTCAATTCAATCCTAGACAAATTTTATGCGAAATTTACTCGCCTTTATGATGACCCTGATTTGTCTGGCAGGATTTTCGGCACCAGTCCATGCCGCCAAACCGAACATACCTATCAAGACCGACAAAGAACGCCTGGTTTTAATGCCGTTACGCGTAGGTGCAGCAGATCAAACCCGGCAAGCTGCGATGGAAACGGCATTGGTCGAAGGATTGCAGCAGAAATATGAAGTTTTTTCCGGCGAGCAAGTCGCTCAAAAGGCCAAACAAATCTTCCTGAAAGAATCGCGAGTTTCCACCAAGAAAATATGCGATGAGACACGCTGCATGCAAGACATTGCGGAAGCATTTCAGGCCGAACTGATCGCCACCGCGAATGTTTCCAAGCAGGAAGATGGTTATTTCCTGGTATTGAGCATCCAGAATATCTTTGACAACAAAGTGGTGTACTCCAGGTCTACACCGTGCCAGAACTGTAATGCCTACCAGGTTGTAGTCAAGCTCAAGGAACTGAGTGGTGTCTCGGCTCAGGTGGCACAACAAGAGCTGTCCCCAGTCGCAAATAGCATGAATGCTGTTCCAGGAAGTAACGCACCCTATCCTGAAAGCGCCCTGCCGGCAGAAGCGAAAAAAGGTAAAACATTCAAAGAATGTGCCGACTGCCCCGAGATGGTCGTCATACCTGCCGGTAGTTTTGAAATGGGTTCGCTTGATTTGGGACGTGATGAGAGTCCTGTACATCGCGTGACAATCAGCCATCCCTTTGCAATGGGCAAGACAGAGGTCACCCAAAAACAATGGCAAGCCATCATGGGCGAGAATCCTGCGGAATTTAAAAGTTGCGGCGACGATTGTCCGGTTGAGCAGGTGAGCTGGGACGACGCACAGGCATACATTCGGAAGCTAAACAGCAAGACTGGGAAACTATACCGCCTGCCGACAGAAGCAGAGTGGGAATATGCGTGCCGGGCGGGAGGGCGGCAGAAGTACTGCGGCGGCGATAGGGAGGAAATTGTGGCCTGGTACAAAAAAAACAGCCGAAATACCACACATCCGGCAGCCGTCAAGCAGGCCAACGCCTTTGGCTTGTATGATATGAGCGGCAACGTTTGGGAATGGGTCGAAGACGGCTATCACGACAGCTACGCATATGCCCCGACAGTGACAGGTGCTTTGCTGGCGAGCGTTTGGGAAAACGATCACGCCAGTTTCGCTTCCGCTCCGGTTGATGGTAGTGCATGGTTGGGCAATGACGAGACACGCGTGCTTCGCGGCGGTTCCTGGAATTATGTTCCACAGTTCGTGCGTACTGCTAGCCGCATGAGGTATGGGGCCGAGGGCAGCTCTGACGATATCGGTTTTCGTCTTGCCAGGACGCTGCCGTAAATCATCACCAGGCCAGAGTCAGTATGAGGTGGATAAGCAATTGTTTTAAGCTGTTAAGCGAGATTGGCCTAAGGAAGCTCTGAATAAGTAACAAAAAATGAGAACGACTCGCGCACAATCTGCTGTGGAAATTCGAATTGGGCAGAAATTACCCTGGCAAGGATCATTTCGTCGACCATTCCGGTCGATTTCCCGT
>Ga0315272_10000134_pt1 | contig 33231 bp, 31 predicted proteins | sample C3_middle_MG_FD_203918 | JGI IMG/M metagenome (GOLD analysis project Ga0315272, IMG submission 203918) | Sediment microbial communities from Yellowstone Lake, YNP, Wyoming, USA - C3_middle | ecosystem: Environmental > Aquatic > Freshwater > Lake > Sediment | place: USA: Wyoming | collected...
ACCCACGGTACGTTGCCGCACACACGCGTTCCAGGCGTGCACCTTAAGCCACTCGGTCACCTCTCCAGCTTTTTCAGATCAAACTGGCGCGCTGGCCAATGGGGGACCACTTTACATCACCTGCTGCCTCTTGCAAAGAACAAAATTCCCAAGAGGACGAGAGGACCGCCTCATTCAATAATTTCACAAACTATTTCAATAGATAACCCATCAAAAGCAACGATCACCCCTTACGCCGACTTACCATCACGATGGCAAACCGGAATTATCATGGATGCCCCCTTTCTTTTTCGCTTTGATGACAAGAAGATGTTATATTATGAACCTTGATGCGATTCAAACTTTGGAGAACGACCATGGAACAAATCATCAACCTTCATATTGAAAAATTGCCGGAAGGGGTTTACCTCGCCACTTCCACGGAAGTTCCCGGACTCGTTGCCCAAGGCCGAACCGTCGCCGAAACCTTGGAAATTGCCCGCGACGTAGTCAAGAAACTTCTGGAAGCTCAAGTCGAGAGGCAAAAAACTTTCAACTTTCCTCCGATGAAAGATTCCTTCGATTATCCATTAGTGGTTGGTGTCTAATATGGGCCGATTAGCCGGGTTCCGCTATCGGGAAATAATCAAACGACTTAAAATGCTGGGATTTAGCTTCGACCGCCACGCCGCTGGAAGTCATGAAATCTGGTATAAGGAAAAAGCAAATCAATACACTACAATCCCAAACCATCCCGGTGACATGCCAGAAGGAACCCTCCGCGCCATTCTCAAACAAGCGGGGATTTCTCCCGAAGCGTTTTTGGCGATAAAATAAATCTGCCCCCCATTTTCCTCGTTCCAATTTTCAGCGCAAGCAAAGAAATGAACAGAAAATCGAAGCGTATTCCTCTGGCTGCTGAGATTACTTGGGAAGCAGAAGTTTAAAAGACGCCCCACAGAATGAGACGTCACCCCCTGGGCAAAACAGCTTCACCAGCCTGGGCTATGTATTCGGGGATCACCTTACCAAGTTCGGCTTTGATTCCCTCGGCGTCATGAGTTGAAGCGAACTGCTTAAGATTTTCCAAGGATTCCTGCAGATCCTCCAGACAAGCACTGTTCCCACGCAACACCATAATCTTCTCATGGCCGGTCGGTACGATCCCCTCGCCCTCGGTGATCAATTCCTCATACATCTTTTCGCCGGGCCGGAGCCCGGTATATATGATCTCGATTTCCGTATCCGGCTCCTTGCCGCAGAGCTGGATCAAATCCCGGGCCATCTGCCCGATCCGCACCGGCGTCCCCATCTCCAGGATAAAAATTTCCCCGCCCTCGCCCATGGTCGCGGCCTGGAGAATAAGCTGGCTCGCCTCCTCGATGGACATGAAGTAGCGGGTCATATCTGGATGGGTGACAGTGACCGGACCGCCCATCTCAATCTGCCGCCGAAACAGAGGGATAACCGAGCCCGAGGAACCAAGAACATTGCCGAAACGCACCGCCATGAATCGGGTCCCCGCCCTGGAGTCCTTGCCCTTCTCGCAAAATCCCTGCATGAGAATCTCGGTCATCCGTTTGGTGGCGCCCATGACGTTAGTGGGCCGCACCGCCTTGTCGGTGGAGATCAAAACGAAGCGCTCCACCCCATACCGCGCCGAAACCTCCATCAACCGCTTGGAGGCAAAAATATTATTGTACACCCCCTCCCAAGGATTACGCTCGACCATGGGCACATGTTTGTAGGCAGCGGCATGAAAAACCACCGTTGGCCGATAGTGCGAAAACAACGACTCCAACAGAGCCTTGTCCTGCACCTTGCCAAGCACAGCCACATAATTCCTGAAGCCGTATTCGTGGAGCAACTCCATCTCGATTTGGTACAGGTTCTGTTCGCTGGCATCCATAAGGATGAGGGTGGAGGGCTGAAACCGGACAATTTGGCGGCAGAGTTCCGAACCGATCGACCCTCCCGCCCCGGTGACAAGAATCGTCTTTCCCGCCAGGATATTGCCGATTTGTTCCAGTTCAAGGCGCACCGGCGGCCGCCCAAGGAGATCCTTGTACGAAACATCGCGGATGGTTTTGATGGAAACCTTGTCGCTGATCAACTCCCCCAACCCAGGCAGGGTCTTGAACGGAATCTCACAAGCCCTGCACAACTCAACGATCCGCTGCATCTGGTCACGGCTGGCCGAGGGAATGGCAATGAGTACCTCCTGGGCCTTGGTTTTAAACACATACTCCGAAAGATCCGCAATGGGGCCGAGAACCGGAATACCGTGGATCTGCTGGCCGATCTTGGCGGCATGATCATCCAGAAACCCGGCTACCATGTAAGGCAAGGCTTTGTTATCGTTAATTTCCCGCGTCACCTTCTCGGCTGCGTCCCCGGCCCCTATGATGAGCAACCGCTTGCGGCGCTGCCGTTTGCCGGTATCATCACGCAGAAAAGGCAGACAAAAAACACTCTGGCAAGAAAGCCTGAGGCTAATGCGAAATCCAGCGATAAAAAGAAAAGTCAACAAAGCATCGAGCACAAAAACCGACCTGGAAAACCCCTCAAAACGGTTCAACAACAGAATCCCGCCCAAAGTAATAAACCCCGCAACCACACAGGCCTTGAGGATGTTCAGCAGGTCCGCCAAGGAGGTATACCTCCACATACCGCGATACAACCCAAACAAATGAAACAGCACCAGCTTGGCAGGGAGAAGGAAACCAAGGGCAGTAGCAATGTTGGCCCGCTGCTCTTGGGGCACAACACCATCGAAACGGATGGCATAGGCTAGCAGATGCGCGGTGACCAGCAGCAACAGATCAACCCCGAACACGATCCAAAAATTCAGCTTACGAAACTGGTATTTCATGCTGGATGACCTTTGTGCATTTCCAGTTCTTTAACTCCATGTGCATTCCTTTGCTTTGTTGATTGCGAACTTTGTCGCGCCGGAAGGTTCATTGTGATTGCGAGGCCAGAAAATGCCGCGCCATTTTCGCCAAAGATTCATCCACGCTCACCGGCGGCTTCCAGCCCAACAGCTCCTGCGTCTTAGAAATATCCACCTGCAAAGAACCACACAGCCGCTGTGCCATATCGCGCCTGCCCAGCAACGAAGCCCCCGCCTGCAAAGCCCACTCCGGCACCGGCAGCAAACGCGCAGGCACCCCGACTGCTTGCGCCATGCCACGCACCAGATCGGTGGTGGACAAGTCGTGCCCGTCACTCACCAAAAAAGTCTGGTTGGCCGCTTGGGGGTGGGTGATACAGGTGACGATGAAATCGACCAGATTGTCCAGCGCCACCAAGCTGCGCTGGTTGTGCACCGCGCCCAGAGGCAACGGCCAGCCGCGCTGTACGGCGCGCATGAGCGCGGCAAAATTGGCCTTGACGCCAGGGCCATACACCAACGGTGGGCGGATGATGACGACGTCCATGCCCGTCTCAACCGCTAGTTGACGCAAACCCTGCTCGGTTTCGTGCTTGCTCTGGCCGTAGGCGTCTTGTGGCGCGGGTGCATCGACTTCAGTGAACGCGCGTCCGTTCGGCGTGGACTCGCCATTGACCTTGACCGAGCTAATAAACACAAACCGCTTGACCCCAGCGGCGGCAGCTTGGCGGGCCAGATTAAGGGTGCCGTCCACATTGACGGCGCGAAAAGCAGTGAGTGGCTCGGCCTCAGTGTCGTGCATGACATGGACTCGGGCGGCGCTGTGAACCACAACCGCAACCCCCTCAAGCGCAATAGACCAGTCCGCAGAGGGTTTCAAGTTACCCGTCACGATGGGTATTACCCGCTCTGGCCATGGCTGCCCATCTATACGTACAGCTACTACCAACCGCCGCGACTCGTCGTCAGCCAGTAAGCGTTGTACGAGCGCTTTGCCAACAAAGCCTGTTGCACCGGTAACTAAGATCACGTTGCCACCTTTGCTTGTCTGTACAGGTCTACGGCTTCATGCAGCAGCATTTCCAATCGGTCCATCAGCAACCCGCGTCCGAACTCTTTCTGAGCAAAAGCACGGCCATTCACGCCAAGCTGGTTCCGCTGATCGGCACTCATGGCACACATCTCAAGCACCGCTAAAGCAAGACCGCCGACGTCACCCGCTGCGCAGACCAAGCCGGCATTTGCCTCTGTGATGACCTGTGCCCCCTCACCATCTAGCATCCCCAGAATAGGTACTCCTGCCATCAAGTAAGACTGCACCTTGCCCGGAATGGTCATGCTAAACACCGGGTCTTTTTTTAATGACACCAGTAACGCATCTGCATGCGCATAAAAAGAGGGCATACGCTCTACGGGAAACCGGCCCAGTAAAAGCACGCAGGCCTGTAATCCACGACGCAAAACCTCTTCGAGAAGCCAGCCAGACCGTCGTCCATCTCCCACAATAAGCCAACGAATGGCCGTGTTGTGCCTCAACGACTCGGCAGCGTCTAGAACCGCAAGTAAGTCCTGCGCCTCGCCAATATTGCCAGCGAAAAGCACATTGAATACCCCCGCCTGCACGGGTACTTCAGGGGCTGGCACTAAGTCAGGCTCATTAAAAACTTCTTCCGCCCAGCTGGGGAAGTAGCGGATTTTCTGAGTGTCTGAACAGTACTTGGCAATGCTCACCAAAAAGCCGCGCGATTGTCCCAGCACTAATGTGCAGCGCTCATAAATGAACTTCACCAAATGCCCGACCCAAACCAAGACCATCGGTGAACGCACAGCACCTATGGCGGCTAGTGTCTCCGGCCACAAGTCCAACGCCCAAAATACAACCGGCGCTCGCTTGATACGGCCAAGCATGATGGCAGGCAGCCCAACCGTCACCGGTGATGGCTCAAAGACAAAAATGACATCCGCTTGTTGGCCCCGCAACCGCAATGGCCCAAATAGGCACGCCCCAATCACAAAGCTCAGGTAATTCAAAAACAACCGCATGGCACCTTTACTGCGCGCCAACATGGGAACCCGCCACACCTGCGCCCCGCTGAAATATTCAAATGCCTTAGGGTTTTTTCGATACTCTTCAACTACAGTACCGCCCGGGTAATTAGGAATGCCCGTCAACACCGTCACAGTGTGTCCACGCTGAATGAGCTCTTGCGTGAGATCATTGATCCTGAAATTTTCGGGCCAGAAGTATTGACTGACGATCAGAATATTCACCAGGTAATCATCTCAATATTTTTTCCAAACCACACGGTTCACATAGTCGGTGTAGCTGTGAATGATGCGTACCACCTTGTCTGAAACATTCGGCATGCTGTAATCGCCCACCTGCCGCAACAAGCGATCCCGTCCTCGTGGCTGGCTGTCCAGAATCGCCAGTGCCTGCATCACACGCTCTACTTCCAGCCCCACCATCATCACGGCAGCTTCTTCCATCCCTTCCGGTCGCTCATGCGCTTCGCGCAGATTCAGCGCCGGGAAGTTCAGAATCGATGACTCTTCATTGATCGTTCCGCTGTCCGACAAGGAGGCCCGCGCCGAGAGTTGCAATTTCACATAGTCATGAAAACCCAATGGCTTCAGCAGCCGAACCAGCGGGTGAAACACTGAGCCAGTTGCATCAATACGCTTTTGCGTGCGCGGGTGGGTGGATACGATCACTGGCAAGCCATAGTCTTCAGCCACGGCGTTCAGCACCGCCACCAGCTTTGTAAAAGATTGCTCGGATTCAATATTTTCCTCGCGATGCGCACTCACCACAAAATAGCCACCAGCCGCCAACCCCAAGCGCGCCAGCACGTCAGACGCATCGATTTGGGGCCGGTAATGCGTCAACACCTCATTCATCGGGCTGCCGATCTTGATGACCATATCGGGCGGCAAGCCCTCGCGCAGCAAATATTCGCGAGCGATCGAGCTATAGGTCAGATTGATATCCGCTGTATGGTCAACAATGCGGCGGTTGGTTTCCTCTGGCACGCGCTGGTCAAAGCAGCGGTTGCCTGCTTCCATGTGAAAGATAGGTATTTTGCGGCGCTTGGCAGGTATCACCGACAGGCAACTATTGGTGTCACCCAGCACCAGCATGGCCTCGGGCTGCACTTCAGCCAGCACTTTGTCCACGGCAATGATCAGGTTGCCGATTGTGTGGGCCGCGCCGCTGGTGTCTTGCGCGCTGTTTAAAAAATGATCGGGCTTTCTCACGCCCAGATCGTCAAAGAAAATCTGATTCAGTTCGTAATCGTAATTCTGGCCGGTATGCACCAGCACATGGTCGCAATGCTCATCAAGCTTGGCCAGCACCCGCGACAGGCGAATAATTTCTGGCCGCGTACCAACCACGGTCACCACTTTTAGTTTTTTTAAAGTCATATATTCACGTAACTATCTCAATGGTTTTCGTCAAGCAGAAGCCTCATTGATCCTGCCACAATTTTGTGGAGTAGGGGTTAGCCACTTTTCTATTGTTCCACCATGCCAGCTCAAAATGAGCCGGAGACCTATAGCCATTCGTCGAATGCTTCCGTTGCCGATTGTAGTAGACTTCGATGTAGTTGAAAAGCGCCTGCTCAGCCCCGGCAACATTCTGGAATCTACAGTGATGAACGAGCTGAGTCTTTATTGTGTGGAAGAAGAATTCTGCCCCTGCATTGTCCCAGCAGTTCCCCTTCCGACTCATACTTTGCATGAACCCGTGTTTTTTCAGCACTGCCCTGAAATCCCCACTGGCATACTGAACGCCTCGGTCACTGTGAACCATCAACCCTCGGCCAGGGCGGCGGCGCAAAATTGCCTTGTTTAATGCCCTGATTGCAGAAGACCTCTCGAGGGAACTACTGAGATCCCAGCCCACAACGACCCGGGAAAACAGATCTATAAAAACCGTCAGGTAATGCCATTTTCCTCCAACCTTCAAATATGTGATATCCGTTACCCAGACCTGGTCCGGGGAGGATACTGTAAATTGACGGTCAAGCAGGTTGGGCGCCACGGGCTCATTGTGTTTTGAATCCGTGGTTACTACAAACTTCTTCACGGTACGGCATTTCAACCCCATCTCCCCCATCAAACGGGCCACACGAGGGCGGCTTACCTTCGCCAGCGCTGGATCGTCATGAATATCTGCGGTAATAATCGGGCTACCTGCCATACCGTTATGCCTTGCAAACAGATCTTTTATACCGATTTTCAGCTTTTCATTCTCAATCCGCCGTGGAGACAACGGTGCAATACGCCAACGATAATAGCCGCTCGGGGAAACATCCAAAACATGGCACATCTTCTTCACCGGAAATGAGGAGCGGTTTTTCTCTATGAATTGAAATCTCATTTCGGTGCCCTGCTGAAGATGACCATGGCTTTTTTTAGAATATCTCGTTCCATTTCCGCATCTTTGAGCTTCTTCTCAAGTTCTCTGATCCTCTGCTCTTGAGGGCTCATTAGCTCGCGGCCATATCCAGGGAAGGCAAGCCATTCTCTGGCACGATGTTCTCTCCGCCACCTGTAAAGAAGATCTTTTGTGATGCCGAGGTTCGCGGCCACTTCGGTGGCTGTCCGGCCCAGCTCTTCTGACAACCCAACCGCATTACGTTTAAAATCTGGATCGTATTTCCTGCGTTCTAAATTCATGGCACCCTCCTGTCATTGTCTCTAACAATGACTTAACCGAGTGTCCACTATTTCATAGCAGGATCAAACCATGCGGAATGTAACCGAGTCAGAACTTACGCCAACCCATCACACAGGGCAAGCAAACGTATCCGGCCGCTCCCGGTCAAATACCTCGTTCGCCCACAACATCACCACCATTTCATCATCACCTACGTTGGTAATGTCGTGCGTCCAGCCAGGCACGGTTTCGACGATTTCAGCCTTGTCACCACGGGTCACCCGTTCGTGCGTTTCGCCGGTTTGCATGTGTCTGAACTTGAACCGTGCCTGGCCTTTGATGACCAAGAACTTTTCGGTCTTTGTGTGATGGTAGTGACCACCGCGTGTAATGCCAGGGTGCGCGGTGAAGTAGGAAAACTGGCCGCAATCGGGTGTTTTCATCATCTCCACAAACACACCGCGCCCGTCGCCATGCTGCGGCACGGCGTAGACAAACGCCTCCACAGGCAAGTAACTTACATAGCTGGCATAGAGCGCCCGCACCAAGCCGGCGCCTACCCGCTCAGTCATCAGCGTGCCACGGCTATTCTTGAAAGACTGAATCAACCGGGCTAACTCACCCACCGTGCTGGTGTATTGCTGCGGTGCCACGGTGGCAAAGCCCTCGGCATCTACAGCGGCATCAGCGCCGTCCATCAATTGTAAAAAGCGGCTAATTACATCATCCACATACACCAGCATCACCGGCGCAGCCGGGTCGTTGATCTGAATGGGTAAGCCACGTGCAATGTTGTAGCAAAACGTGGCCACGGCCGAGTTGTAGTTAGGCTTGCACCACTTGCCAAAGACGTTGGGCAGGCGGAACACATGCACCGGCACACCGTGGCTGCGCTGCAGCGCGAACAGCGCATTCTCGGCAGCACGTTTGCTATGACCATAAAGGTTGTCGCAATTTGCATGAATGGAAGAGCTGCAGACTACGGGAACCTTTTTACCCGTAGTGGCCGCCACGTTCGCAACGGCATCGCACAATGCCTGGGTCAGGTTCGTATTTCCGAGGACAAACTCCTGCGGATCCTGCGGGCGGTTGATCCCTGCCAGATGAAACACAAAATCCACGCCCTGCAGCAACTCGGGCAGTTGATCGACCGCATGATCGCGCGTGAAGCAGACCACCCGCACATCCTGCCGCGCGGCCAAGTGCAGCTGCAGGTTCTTGCCGATAAAACCATTGGCACCCGTGATCAATACTTTCAGTAATTTTTTGACCACACTCATCACTCCTCGGGCTCGGCGTGCTCGCCTCGCGAAATCGCCTGCATAAACTGCAGCTTCATCAACAGCGCCTGCATTCCAGCCACATCCAGGCGCGTCGTGTTGTGCGAGTTGTAATCCACCGCCTCGGTAATTCTTGTCTCGCCCTGTTCAACAAACTTGCCATAGTTCAAATCACGCAAATCTGGTGGCACCCTGTAATAATCGCCCAAGTCTTCCGCCGCAACCATCTCTTCCCGGCTCAGTAGCGCTTCGAACAGCTTCTCGCCATGGCGGGTACCAATGATGCGAACCTCATGCTGCGGCACGCCCAGCAGGTCTGTCAGCGCATGGGCCAGCGTTTCAATCGTAGCTGCAGGTGCCTTCTGCACAAAGATTTCCCCCGGCTTGCCGTGCTCGAATGCATAGAGCACCAAATCCACCGCATCATCCAAGGTCATCATGAAGCGGGTCATGTTCGGGTCGGTAATCGTGATCGGCTTGCCGGCGCGAATTTGCTCCACAAACAACGGAATCACCGAGCCCCGCGAAGCCATCACATTGCCGTAGCGTGTCGCGCAGATCACCGTTGAATTGCTGCTTCGAGATTTGGCAACGATCACCTTCTCCATCATCGCCTTGGAAATTCCCATCGCGTTGATCGGGTATACCGCCTTGTCGGTACTCAGGCAGATCACCCGCTTAACCCCGCAGGAAATCGCTGCTTCTAAAACGTTTTCAGTGCCTAGTACGTTCGTCTTCACTGCTTCCAGCGGATGAAACTCGCAGGAAGGCACCTGCTTCAGCGCGGCAGCGTGATAAATGAAATCAACGCCACGTACGGCATTCAGCGCCGATTGATAATCACGCACATCCCCGATATAAAACTTCAGCTTCGGGTTGTGGTACTTCTTCCGCATATCGTCTTGCTTTTTCTCGTCACGGCTGAGAATACGAATTTCACGGAGGTCTGAATCCAAAAAACGACGCAAAACGGCGTTGCCGAAAGAGCCGGTTCCACCGGTAATCAATAATGTCTTATTTGCAAACATAGAAACTCCCAATTCATAACCCATTTCATCGACGACCCACACTATGAAAGTGCCTTGCGGATCAATTCATCGCGTTGCGCCAAGGTGGGGTAGTTGATCAACACCGCCTTATACACACCCTTGAACACCAACAAACTACCGGCTGAAGCACCTATAACACCACAGGTACGTATCAAGGCTTCAATATCATCCAAGCTGCCTGCCCCACCAAGAATAGTGATGGGGATATTTACTGCCTGTCTGATTTTCTCCGCCAAGGCCAAGTCGTATCCCTTCATCGCACCATCCAGGTCTATCGAATTGATGACGAATTCACCAACGCCTAATTTCTCAATCTCAGCCGCTAGATCAAAAACGCTTCGTTTCGTGTTATTGCGGCCGTTTTTGGTAAAAACATCGTAGTCTTTGCTGAACATCCGCTTTCTCACATCCAACACTACAACTACACTTTGACGCCCGATCTCATCTGCAATCTGTGTAATCAATTCCGGGTTCTCAACAGCAGCAGAACTGATAGCGACCTTCTCAACTCCCAAGCTGATTATTCTCTTGGCCTGCGCAGGGGTCTTGATGCCGCCCCCATAGCAAAGTGGCATCCTGCACTCGACCGCCAAATTGGCGATCATTCGGTAGTCTGGCTCGGCATTGTTTACCGTTGCATCGATATCTAGAACAATGAGCTCGTCCGCTTCCTTCTCATTAAAAATCTTGACCGCGTTGATTGGGTCGCCCACATATTTGGGCGTTTTAAAACCGACGGTTTTAACCAGGCCACCCTTATGAACCAGAAGACAGGGAGTAATTCGTGGACGCAGCATCTCAAAACACCGCAAAATTTTTCAGCAACTGTGCGCCGAAGTGATGACTTTTTTCAGGGTGAAACTGCACGCCATGGATATTACCCACAGAAACGGCACAGCTGAAATCAAGACCATAAGATGCAATAGCAGCGGCATGTGACGGCTCGTCGCATTCAAAAAAATAGGAATGCAGAAAATAAAATCTGGCGCCAGATTCAAGTCCTGTAAATATAGGTAAGCCTGATTTTGGCTGTACATCGTTCCAACCCATATGCGGCAGCGGCAAAATTGCTGATTGTTCGTTTGAACGGAATGAGCGCACCTTACCTGGCACCCACCCTAATCCCGCTAACCGTCCTTCCTCGCTAGAGGTTCCCATTATCTGCATTCCCACGCAGATACCAAGCACAGGCACCTTGTCTTTCAAAACCAAGGTTTCTAAAACCGGACGCATACCTGATTGGTCAAGCAATTCAATGGCATGGTCGAATGCGCCAACGCCCGGAAGAATGATCTTGCTTGCTCCAATTAGATCTGAAGCAGTCTTGGCACGGATAGCATCAAATCCTAGCCGTTTGAAAATCGTCAAAAAGGCTTGAACGTTGCCGAGACCGTAATCAACGACATGAATCATCGGAAAAACCTTTTCTCCAATCCAAGCCAGCGCAAGACATTGGTGCCAAGGCCTATCAGCCAACGCTTATTGCGGTAATCACGGTAGGTTTTGTTTTCACCTTCAAAAATCTCTTGCAACTCATTGACGGTGAGATCCAGCTTATTGGCCACATACTCGAATTCTTGCCGCAAGAAATGTTCATCCATCTCCGGGTGAGAAATCCGCTCTAATGCTTGATCACGCGTCATTTGCCCAGTCATGACCAGACTGGAAAAATGAGCCCGCCGCTTATGAAAGCCAAATTTACGCGGCAACCAGTAATCCTCATAAAATCGGGTGAAGCGCGATTCGTGGTGCTTGTGCTGGAACCGCTGCCAGCCAAACCGGGTCTCAAGCTCTTTTTCCGCATCTTTCTTGACGAATGGAACCATGTTTAATGGCTTGACGATCTCCATTCCCAGTATCTTCTGGTAAAAGCCCTTGGAGACTAAAATATCAACCAAAGGAAAAGACTCCATTGGCCGTTTTCCAAAGCGTGAATGAATGTCTTTGAAAAGCAATTTATCAATTCCTAGATAACCGCCCCACTCTTCAGGCTCACGACAGCACTCCGTAGAAAAATTGGAGCCGGTAATCACATATTTAATTTTGTGTTTATGTGCGAACTTGTAGAGAACTGAGAAAAAAGCAGCATCTTGAGGTAGGTCCTGATCTGAAATTTGAGAGCGCAGGAATGCGACCTGAAGATCTTTCATTTCCTCCCAGTTAATGACCTCTGTGTAAAGGTCAAGCCCCAACCCATCCACCAGCTTTTCAATATTCCCCACCGCTTGGTCAGTATTCCAACCCGCATCGACATGAAACAAAAGGGGGCGCAAGCTCATTTTTTCCTTCACCACATAGGCAACATAAGAACTATCCAAGCCCCCGCTAAGCCCAATAATGCAATCGAAGTCTTTGCCTTTACCCTCTTGCCGAATTTTGTCAGCCAACTCCTGAAGCGAATCTCTCCCTTTTTGATCTGTATGCCAATTAGGCTCGATTGTGGATTCAAAGTTGACGCAGTAGTCACACCAACCGCGCTCATCGAAAATGATGTGTGGATCGGAGGTATCCATAATGCAATGGGTGCAGATTTGATAAGGTCGAGTGTTCATTCTTTTGGTACTCAGATAGATTTTAGCGACAAATGCCAAAGCATCTTCGGAACAGCGCCCCAGTTATATTGTTGCAAAAGGAACTTTGTTCCTGTAACCCGTTCTTCTTAAAACGGTCATTATGCGTCCCTCTTCAGCAGTGCCGCAAGCAAGTTTTACTCGAACTGCATCGGGCCGATGTATTTCTATGCCAGCAAAGTCTTCTGTAGTTGTAGTCCGCCAGCCTGTCAATCACCTTACCCATCGTCTGACGCTGTGTTTCATATTGCATTTCATACTGCGCCCGACTTTCAACATCCCCACATACTTTCCTCCGAGCCTTTGTCCAACAGCGGGGAAGTGTCAGTCTGAATTCAAAAGTCTTTCGAAGAATATTTTCGACATTCTTAATTCTCAAGGAGTTTTAAAAACAATTGCCGATTAGTCTCTAATACTTGAGGATCGAGCAAGCGTCTCGCAGCGTTTTCTCTTACCTTCGTCCTTTGCTTAACCTGCTGGTCATAAGTGACCGTTGCGTATTTGTTGATCACATCAATAAAAGCGCACTCATCCTTTAAGTCAATATCCCAACCTAAATCATCATCCAGAAGATTACGCCAAGGTGTATGTGTGCTAATAAGCACGGGAGTCCCTACGCTAAGTGATTCTGCTATTACATTCCCATACGCCTCACCGCCCGTTGGGAGAAACAACAAGTCATATTGCTCGATAATACTCAAAACCTGGTGCGGACTCACGCTGCCCATGTAGCGCACAATAATATTGGATGGCAATTTAGCGATTAGACCTTGGCACTCCTTCCAGTACGAAGCGTTTTCTGCCGGCCCGTAGATATCAAAATTGACCTTGCTTTTTACTTGACTTAGTACGCGCAAAGCATAATCCAGATTTTTCTCACGAGAGATTCGCGAGAGGAAAAGCACATTTAGCCCCTCAGAATCCCAAGATACTTTTAAATCTGGCCACGAAGTAACACCACTAGAATTCTTAATTGGAAGATCCCCAGTGACATGAATGGAACCTGTAGCGACTCCAATTACATTAATCAGGTCATTAGCTTCATATTGGCTAGAAACCCGCCAAGTGACGCTTTTATACAACCCCAGCAGGCGAGAGGCTTTTATGAATATAAATTTCTTAATGAATTTCTGCCCCAAGGAAGCCCACGCAAACTCACCGAAAGGTGCCACTACAACAGGACGAGATTCGCCCCCATGAATCCACCGATTAAAAAGAACTTTTATAGTTAATGACTCAAAATAACTCGTCAAAAACAAAATATCATGAGGAGTATCCTTGATCAACTTATACACATTACTTAGCGAACCAGCTTCCGGAGACAAATAGAACACCGATGCATTCCCTACCTTGTTCCATTTATTTGAAACAACATCCTTATAAGGTTTATCGTCACCTAAATCGCGATCTCTCGACACAACCAAAAAATCAAATTCTTCGAATAAGTTATCTATCGTATTAATTACATTACGCAAGATTCCACCTGCTTTGTATCCAGGCACATAATAGCCTGTAAATATCATAATAATCGGCTTTCTGTCCCGACAATTTTTTTCTGAGTTCATATCAGAATTCGCACTAATCTAAACACAGTGTTTTTGCAAAAAAACATTTTTAGTGATCCAATGATGCGAGAATTTTTATTCTAAGAGTCTTTGCTTTGCAGAAAGTTGAGCACACGACATCATGCCAACCATAAAAGCGAGCATAAAAGCCCCCTGACTTTCCTTAAAAGTTTCATGAAACATACCGTAGATCAAAACCCCAACGTATCCATAAAACAAACCTAAGTGATCCTTATAAAGATATTGCCCAAGCTTATAAAGGATATACAAATATATTCCAAATCCTAATATCCCTGTTCTGAAAAGAACGTCTGCATATTGGTTATGGGCCGCACCCTGACCACCCTCATCAACTGCAATCCAAACCCCAAGATATCCCGATCCAGTAAACGGGTTATGCATTACGAAATCCATTATTTTCTGAAACATCCACACTCGATAGCCTTCTGATGCATTCGGATTTACAAAATCGTACACTGGATCCCCTGCAGCCGTTGTATTGGAAAACAACCTTTCAGCAAAAAATTCAAGTGGCACAGGGAAAAAGACTAATAAAAAAGCAACAAATAAAAATATCATTACAAGGATATTTAGTTGGGATCGACTCAAGAAAATCTTATGATCACGCCATCTTTCGTACGAGTGCAACATATTGTATACAACTAGACTGCCAACCAAGGCAACAACACTGGCCCTCGAAAACGTTAGAATTAGCCCAAAGAAGATACACGATATCGCACTAATTTTCATAAAGCGCATCAGTATTGTTTGTGTATTGAAGAGAAGTAATAACCAAAACGCAACGATATACACAAACCCAATGCGCTGCGTTCCGACGACATCCTTAGCTGAGAATCCAAGTACCGCCGCCCCTTCTACTATGTAGGCATATATTGAGTATATTGAAAAATATAACGATACAAGAATCACTGAAATTTTGAAACTAACTACCATTCTTGGCGTAATCTTCACAAACATGAAGACAAACATCCCCATGAATATAGTAAAACTTATCAATCTTCTGCCAAATTCGTCCAGTAGTGGATATTGATATACTGTTGCAAAACATAGTATTGCTATGTAAATAGCAATAAATTCCACATATAAGCGTTGCGGAAATATCAGACTTTTCCCTCCCAATAAAATTAAAATTGGGAAAAGAAAAAACAAGTAATTAGCAGAGATGCCCTGTCCGTTTAGGTCAATTGAGAATGGAATAAGCGCTACGGTAAAAAATACAATCATTGGCCAGCTGGTCAAAGTTAATACAGATCGAAAATTCAAAAAACATCCCTCCGAACTTGAGTTCTTTTACTCATAACATAGTCTCCAAAAATGACTATCTGAACCCATTGAGATGACCACGCTGCACATAGTAGATGGAAGTGGCCCCACTTGTTTGAACAACATCCTGCATTTTTTAAGTGGAATCTCTGCTGATTTTTATGCTGCCAGTTTAACCGTCGGCAGCATCACGGTATAAGCATCATCAGGTGTTCTCTTTTTCAAGCTCGAATGCGGCCTGGATCGATTGTACCCGCCCATGTGTTGCATGATCGATCTCCTGGCTTCGGTGACTGAGTCATAAGCATACAAATAGACTCTCTCATATTTCACCGACTTCCACAGGCGCTCAACGAATACATTATCCAGGCTCCGCGTCCGTCCATGCTGACTTTGCATCCACGGCCCTTGACGGCTTGCCCAAACTCATGTGCGGTGAACTGGCTGCCCTGGTCGGTATTCACAATCTCGTGTGTCCATGGTGGCTGAACGCCTCTTGCAGTATATCGACCGCATAACAGGCCTCCAGAGTAATCGCCACCTTTGCGACCAGCCAAGACCTTACGGCTGGACCAATCCACAACGGCGGTTAGGTAGACAAACCCTTTGGCCATTGGAATGTAGGTTGTATGGTAATCCTCAAGTCAACGTCGTCCCACGCTTTGCATTCTGCTTCACTGTTTTGCCTAGTATCGAGAATCATTAATTACCAAACATAATGCTTTGCCATTTTCTGATCTGCATCCAACTTTGCGAGTCCCCCGGCAAAGCCGGGGGTTTACCTGTTTGTTATTATATCCAACTTTACCGGTGAGTTTATTTCCACGTTTGTATTCAATTTTCTCCCAATAATCTGGTCTATATACTTCGGTTCTAGTCCAAACCCTGGTCTAACACTCCTCACCGCATCAGCCGTGATCACATCCCCCGCCTTCATTTTCTTAACAAAGTAAAGTGATCGCCGGTACTTCACATTACCCTGCTCGCTGGGCTTGCGGCCGTACTCCACCTGTCCCAGCGCTTGCCATGCCGTCTTGGCATCTCGGCACAAAGCGGCCAATTCAGTAGGCTCTAGTGAAAAGCTGTCATCTGGCCCACCGCCTTTGCGATCGAGGGTAAAGTGCTTCTCGATGATAGACGCGCCTAAAGCGACAGCTGCAATGGCAGTGGCATTGTCCAGGGTGTGGTCAGAAAGTCCAGTCACTAATCCAAAGCGCTGCATCATGTCTGGAATGGTGAGCAGGTTGTAGTCAAGAGCCGGCGCGGGGTAGCCGCTGACGCAGTGCAGGATGGCAAGTTCTTTGCAACCACCAGTGCGGGCGGCATCAATGGCTTCCCGAATTTCTTCTACGTCCGCCATGCCTGTGGAAATAATCATAGGCTTACCGGTGCTCGCCACATACTTGATAAGCGGTAAATCCACCGCTTCAAACGATGCAATTTTGTATGCGGGGGCGTTCAGATCTTCCAGTAAATCGACAGCGGTGTTGTCAAACGGCGAACTGAAGATGGTGATACCGAGTTTGCGTGCATAATCGAACAGCGGTGCGTGCCATTCCCATGGCGTATGAGCTTCTTCGTACAACTGATAAAGCGTCTTGCCATCCCACAGGCCGCCATGAATCTGAAATTCTTCTGCATCGCTGTTTAGTGTGATGGTGTCAGGGCGATATGTCTGTAGCTTGACTGCATCGGCACCTGCCTGTTTGGCCGCTTCGATGATCTTGAAGGCGTTATTAATGCTGCCGTTATGGTTGGCTGACATTTCCGCAATAACAAAGGGCGAGCACCCGCTTCCAATTTCACGATTTTCAATTTTCATGACGACACTCTTCAGAATTACTTGGTATTTTTTCGCCAACTGCTCTAGGCGAACGCCGACCTGATCGCATTACCTCACCAGCCGCTGGGCCAACGTTAAATATGAGATCCAGAGCACTTGCAAATGGGATGAAGGGGGTAAATCGTTGAACGTACTCGGGATGCTCGTACACATGAATCAAAACCTCAATCCCACGCCGCTCAAACGCGTGCTTGTCCTCAATAAGATAACTTTCAGCACCGGCAGGGGATAGATAGCGATCTGCACCTACACATTCACAAAGGGCGGCAACATGTTCGCCACGCTCTCCACCGACATTCAGTGTGCTGGCACGGATCATTGTTGTTGTAACTCCTAGCCTTGCAGCCATCCAGGAAAGGAGTGCACAGTTCAGTTCTACCAGACGATTCGTGCTGGCTGCGGTTTGCAGCGTAGTTGCCAACTCACCAAAGGTGGTATCGAAAAATGGAGTCTTCGAGTAATTGGCTTGGAGAGACTTAACCATCTTCACTACAAATGATTGGTCGACTAACTCGCATTCAGCAATTCGCTGACCAAGTCGACCAGACGTTTTTACTGGCACAGTCAGAAATTCAAGGCCGTTTCGCGTGCGGATGCGGTTGCGCTGCTGCCACGACTGCTTTGAAAATGCAACGTCATCTAGAATGATAAAAAAGTCGACCTGATCCGCAAGATCGAACCAGCCAGCCCATGGGAGAAAGGTGGGTTGTGCGATTGCCACAATCATGACGTTCACGAGGCAGCTCGATTGAACGGAACCCATCGGCGAAAAATCATTTACTCCACCACCGCCATACCAAATCCGGTCCGCCCGTAGCCATTTCCGCAATAGAGCATAATTTTCCGCCCATCGTGGACAAACACATGGGGGTAGCACACCATCTCGGAATCCCAGCCCGACGGCGAGACTTGGATCGTCAGGCTGTCGTCCTTCCGCTCGAACTGATAACCGTCCGCAGACTCGGCGTACCCCATGCGATACCCGCCGCTGCTCATCGCATAACAGTGCCACATCTTATAGATGCCGTCTTCCTTGATCACCGACGCGCGGGAAACCCGGCTTTCGTCGCGAGACTTGTAGTCGACACTGATAATGCCCTTGCGGATCCAGGTGATACCGTCGTTAGACTCGGCGTACTTGATGTTGTAGCGCGGCAACTCAGGCGTCTGCCATTCGTCAGCGGAGTCGTACCACATCCGCCATGTGTTGCCTTCCATAAGAATGCATGAGATCACCAATATCTGATACGGCTCTGCATCCGTCCGATCGATCACCGGCGCTCGCGAAAATCGCTGGAACGTCTCCCCTCCATCCCTGCTGATCGCGAGCCCTGACACTTCGGCTGCGCGAACCAGCGAACCCTTGTTCCATCCGAAATAATAGAGGTACTTCTCGCCTTTTTGATTCACCATCCAGGTTGGAGAGACGCCGTTGTCGTCGAACGCACCCAAGCTGCCAAGGCCCAGTATAGGCTCGGGGGAAAGCTTCAGAATCTTCTGGGGATCGTTAATGTCGATTTCAACATATCCCGTGAGCGACCGATTGAGCTTATCCCGCCCGGAGAAATAAATCCTGTACAGATCACCGCCAATACAGTCCGCGACCGGAAGCATTGCATGGGTCGTCACCCACTCGTGCTGGCCATTAGGCGCGAAAATCAATCCTTTCTTCACCCATTTCATCGTTTCGACCTCGTTGGTAGACGCATTATCACTTCCTTCAATTCTTGAACACCCTCTCCAATCTCCATACGAGCGATTTGTTCGTCATCGGGATAAGTATAGTCTCCCTTCTCAATCATGCTTCCGAGCTTCCACAGTTCATCGCGTTCGAGCATTCGCATAAATCCTTGGTAGGTGTCCCGTTGTAGCGTGTCATGCGGGACGACAATAACCGGCGTTCCGACACGGAGAGCTTCGAACGCCGAGAGTCCCGGAGATGCAAGGACGAGATCAGCACCATACATCAACTCTGCGACGTTCCGAATGTCCCGGTAGACGGTAACGTTCACACGCGCCCCCTCTCGTCGCTGGAGGGCTCTCAATACATCGTCATCGTGGCAGAAATGGGCACCGAGAACTACGTCGATCTTGAACGTTCGCTCGAGCAGAAGCAGTTGCTCCAGCGATGCCGAGGTCAGATTGGCCGGGTCGCTGCCTCCGAACATTAGGAGCACCCGTTCCGGGCTAGTAACACGGGCCTTCCCCCGTCGCTGGTACTCATAAAATTCCGGCCTCAGGACCCAGTACCTCGGACCGTAGAAATATAGTGTTTTCGTTTCTTCGTCGACGAAACGGACGTTCTCGAAGCGACTTCCGATATCCGCCGTCACGGCGATGTCGGCATATCTGTTGGCCGCCGTGAGATTGGTGAAAATTACTAGTCGAGCGCTCAGCGTCTGCCTGATATCCCTTGCAAGCCCCTCAGCGACGTCAAGCTTATCGAAGATGACGATGTCGGGATTTGTCGCCTTGAGGTGACACAGAATGTCTGCATCGCTCTTGTGCGATATTGCTTCAAACCCACTTTCGAGAATCTTGGCAAGAATGGTCTCGTCGCTTTTTGTCAAAAAGTAAACATTGGCCTTGGGCAAAAGCTCTTGGGCAAAAGTGATCGATTGTTGGACGTGCCCTAAACCGAGGTGCTTGCCTCCGTCCGTAATGAAGCAAACTTTCAACGCATGGAGCCCGATTGACAATTTATCAATGTGTTCACACAGCACGCTTCTTACTCAAGCCCTTTTCCTTTCACCGATTTTTCTTGCCGGGTTGCCGAAGTAAATGCTCCAAGGCTCACAGTCCTTACGTACAAAGCTGTTAGCACCAATTACGCAACCCTCACCGACTGTGACGGGCATGATGGTGCATCGGGCACCAATATAGACGTCGTTACAGATTTCCAGGCGACCGCCCAAAATCGCGCTTTCGCCCTCTTCCATTCCATCCACCATCTTGAGACCAGCAGCATGCGAATACGTTGCCGACAATAAGACCGTACCCGGCCCCGTAGACACGCGATCCCCAATGATCGTCAACCCGCCGCCCCAGATAATCGTATGTGGTTGCACATCGGTATATTCGCCAATTTTCACGCCTTCGCCAGCAAATATGAAAGCGAAATCACGAATCTTACAATGACTGCCTAGATCAACAACGTGAGGAAAAGCGATCTTGGCCATGGGGTAAATCTTCACATCCTCGCCGCATGATCTGAGTTTATCCCTGACGTTGTTACCCATTAATTCAAGGCCTTCAAGTTTGTAATCTTCCATTTTCCCTCCTTACGTTAGCTGAAACATCGTCTTACGCTTAGTTAGCAAATATTCGTATCTCTTGCTTTCCATCTCTTTTTTATAGTCTATCAACATATCTTCAAATGTGAATTTTGGAATCCACTCCAATTCCTGTGCTGCTTTATTATTGTCATAAATAAAAGAGTCCATTCCATTCGACAATTCTGGTCGTTCAATGAAAATAGGTTGCGTAGTCGCCCCCCAGAATAGTTTTGCAATAATTTCTGCTTGCGCACGTAATGTTAAATAATTGCCAGACGTAATATTAAAAAGTCCTGACACCGTTGGGTTGGTTATTGCCTTAATAAAAGCAGAAACAACATCTTTTATGTAAATAATGTCTCGGCCAACATCACCGTTACCCCATATTTCCAAAGGCTGGCACGCCATGGCTTTTTCTATGAATATCTGAAACCCAGTTTTTATAGGCTTGCCATCTTTGAATATCTCGGTGTGCGGGCCATAACCATATACTGGCGGAAGTCTAAAAATAACCCCAGTTAAACCATACTGAGCCTGGTAATGCATTACGCAGTCTTGTGCAGCGCTTTCAGAAATGCTAAACATCGCGTACTCGCCGCTGTACTTGAGCCCTCTTCCATCCTCTTCGCGAATAGCTTTGTTGTCAGACCACAAACCCTGTGTGTTCCTGTGCGAACTAGCATAGATTATTTTACCAACTTGATTTTGTTTACAGAAATCAAGAATATTCAATGTACCGATGACATTGACGTTAATATAGTCACGCGCATCGTATTGTTCTTGGCCAACATTGGCGGGTTGACAAGCGGCCAGATGAACAACTGCATAGTATTTACACTGCTCCAATTTTTCGAAATCGCTTTTTTTTGTGATGTCTACATTGATGAATTTTACATTCTTGTTTTTATAGTATTCCCGTCCGATATCATTAATATCAGATGCGGTTACTTTGAATCCTTGGTTAAGCAACTCATCTATGAGATAAGTTGCAATAAACCCTGACGCCCCGAAAACTATTATATTTTTGCTATTCAAAAAACCTCCTACTTGACTAACTTGTCACTTTAATTTACGGATACTCTTACCAACTTGTCCAGCCGCCATCTACGGCTATATTTGCACCATTTACAAAAGATGATGCGGATGAAGCTAAAAAAAGGATAGTCCCCTTAATTTCATCAGATTGACCAATCCGCCGCATAGGAACTTTATTGGCCAGTATTTCGATAAAGGCAGGATTACCTTTCTTTACTGTCTCGGAAGGAAACGGCCCAGGCGTAACAGAATTTACACGAATACCTTCAGCGCCAAATTCACATGCCGCATATCGTGTCCACTGCAGCAACGCAGCTTTTGCAGCGCCATAGAAAGGTGGATTAGCCAATTGTGGCGACGATTCGTAGATCCGCAAATCTGGACTTACCAGCGCGTACATCGTTCCAATATTGATGACCGAAGCCTCGCCATTTTGCTTAACTGCGTTTCTCAAATTAGGCAAGGCTACAGTAAGAAGATTGTGTGCCGCAATTAACGTGACGTCGTAGCTATCGGCATATGCTTTAGCATTTGATGTCTCGATATTTCCACCTTGTCCAGCACAAGCGTTGTTAACAAGAATGTCCAACGCCCCCCCTTTTTTAGCAGAAAAAAAACTATTAATTTCTTGGACGTTTGTCACATCAAATACGGCTGGCTCAGCTGAATAGCCGAGGTCGGTGAGTGTTCTAACCAGAGCAGCACTAGTTTCTTGTGAACGCGAGTTAACCCAAACATGGGCACCAGCTTCCGCAAGTATATAAGCCATAGCAGTACCTAAATAACCCGTAGCCCCCGTGATCAAAGCATTCTTTCCTTTGACGGAAAATATTTGAGTACCTTTATTCATGAATTTGTTTTTCTCCAAAGGGCTGGGTTACGTGTAGCCTCGCTCAATTTTGGCCGAGTGTTTTGTATTAGTAATTAACTGGCCCACCACACGTCGCATCTAAGTCATCTCATCAATAATATCGACAACTCGCTCTGGCATTTTTTCTGCGGGGAAAGGTCCAATGTTCAATTGGATCCATTTGGTCAAATTATCAAGATTTAGGCTTTCAACATCACTAGCTAGAATATCAGAGACGCTGCCAACATCATCAAGCAAGTACCCCCTAGGATAGCTTGTCAGCACCGAACCGTAGTTTAACGGACTTAATTTGCCAAATTTTGCGAGGAAAAGCGGCATTCCAAGAGCTGCAGGCATCATAGCTAGAGTAGTGGTTTCTGTTATACAGGCCGAACATAAATTCAGTTTTTGCAGGAACTCTTTATTTGACACCAGCTCAATTTCAGATTCTTTTAAAAGTCTCTCGAGTCTTTCTGTATTTACTTGGCGTGGTTTAAGTTTCACGCACATCTTGTAACCCTGCTTAGATAAATCATGCGCCGCATTAATTAAGTGGGTAGCGAAATCTTGAGTGCTTGAAAAGTATACTCCTATAGATGAGAAGCCAGTTTCAATATACATGACCGACTTAAGAGATTGATCATCTGACGGGACCCATTTCCCAACCAATTCTTTGTGCAACCCAAAATGGATAAAATCTGGAATTCCGACCACATAAACATCCTCACGGTTAAACCCAAAAGTGCCTACGGCGTGCTCAACATCTGCCTCGACATATACTGCACACTTCGTTGTTTTTGAGTCTGACGCTCCTTTCCAGAATGACCCAGCTCCAACAGCCAAATCGACCATGTCTGACAGAAATCGTCTCCACTCCGAAAGCGATGCATTTGTTTTCCATAGCGCTCGCGAGTAACAAGGTAAAGTATGCCGAATTAATTTTCCAATCCTTGCAACCACATATTTGATGTATGAAATACTCGGAACACCACCAGAAGAGGAAATCTCACCCTCTATGTCTTGGACGTTAACAAGGCCGTGATAAAGATTTAGAGTCGGGATAGATCGTTGCCTGCAGTAGCGAATAAAAGCGCGATGTGCAAATGTTTCAGTTGATGTCAGAATAACCGCATCAGGCTTTTCAATATCTAAAATTTTTTCTAGCGCATCGGTACCATAGTAACTAATATCTCTTACTAACAGTCCGTTAATCTGCTCCTCGCGAGGGCAATTCGGTTGATTCCCCCAAGACCCGATATGGATCAACATTAATTGCATTGACCGCTCAGATAGAGACGGCATTAGGCGTGCAAAATGCTGAGCCCCTCCAGTCCAACTGTCAAACCCGATAATTTTTTTCATAAAATATTTTCATTAACAAATTGTTTTGCAAAGATAGTTGCGACCAGTTCAATCAATTAGCTGGTTACAATAAGCCAATATATTAAGTAGCTGTCTTCCATAGAGCAGGGTTGAGCGTATCCCCACCCAATTTTGGGCGCGTAGTTTTAATAGAATCAATCTGCTCTTCCGACAACAGCGGCCGATTAAAGTAAGCTACGTTCTCTTTCAACTGATCAAGCGTCTCCATACCCAACACAATTCCATCAATCCACGGTAATGAATTCACATAGCTCAAACACAAATCGGTCACATTAAGTCTAGCGCATCCTTTTACCTTCTCAATTAACCACTTTTCAACTACCGCTTGATCCTCTTTTGTTACGTTTGCTCGATGCCAATGCCTTTCATCTGAGCTAACGAGCAAGCCCTGCAAAAGCGCGCTCCGCGAATGGATAATCAGCTTACGTGACGCCTTTGTTTTTAGTATCTCAGGAATTACTTTTTCCCAACGCCAGTCCAAAATGTTGAACGGTATCTGAATAAATGTGATCTGTGAATTTTCTAGTGCCATTTCAAGCTCTTCTGGACTCTGGACGGACACGCCTAGTTCACCAATTAATCCTTCAGCCTGAAGCTCTATAAGTCTTTTCCAAACGGCTCCACTCCAGTCAGTTATATGAGACGCGCGATGCAGCATTAAGATATCAATTTCTTGAAGGCGCAACGAATTGCAAGATTGGAAAAAACTCGCATCGACGAAAGCGTTCGTGACCTCTTGAGAGGCTTCTTTAGGGCAGTCTTGCAGTGCCGATAATTTAGTTATAACCGTCACCCGCCCAGCCCAGCCTTGGCTTAGTGATTGACCAATCACCTCTTCGCTCTCACCATAGCCTCGCGCAGTATCCAAATAGACCACTCCATTAGATATCGCTGATTTAATAATTGCTTTACCAATTTCCCAATTAGGCTGCCCAATGGTATTAGCAATACCATAATCAAAACCTAATTGTGCCGTTCCAAGAACAAGCTTTGGTATTGGACGAGTCGCCAATGGCTGAAAGACGGAGTTTTTCAGTTTAGCAATTAACTCAGATGTGGAAACATTGACCGGATCAGATATTTCAGAAAACACTTGTTGGTTTACATAGTAATCATCAAGGCAATCAATCGTACACCTGTAGTGCCCCATACTTAACAATTTATACTTTTCAAAGGCCTTGAAACCGAATTTTCTGATTATATATGGTGTCACATGCTCTTGATCATATTTCTTAGTACTGGCACGATTCGCCTCCCGAAGATGCTTAAGCCAAGTAACTTCAGCGCTTACACCATACGGCAGACCTGAAGCCTCTCCATCACACCCCATATAATCGATTTGCTTTTCCAGAAATTCATTTTCAACTTCGTCAAGAAAAGCGCCATCGGGAAACAAGTTATCTCCGGTGAGCCGATAAACTATCGTTTTATCATCCCAAGATGTAAGAGCGCTGACAAATCGATCTAAAGTATTATCTAAACTTCCTCGGAAACAGTTCAGCCCGTAGTTTTCGATAATTGAGGCCAAGCCATCATCACTTTGCTCCACGGATGTAGCAATGATTACCTGCCGTCCCGTATTTGCGGCGCGAAGTGCTGCAAGTACAGCGATAGGGTATCCATTAATAGGCAACAAGACTTTTCCCGGAAGTCGAGAAGAGTTTGTTCGAACTTGAAGCACGACAACACTCTTCATAAGATCACTTGAGAGATTGCACCAACCACTTTGTCTTGTTGCTCCTCAGAAAGGGTTGCATACATGGGAAGACTGATGGCCTCAGCATAAAAACGCTCTGCCTCGGGAAACTGACCAACTTTAAACCCAACGCGTTGATAATATGGCTGAAGATGCACTGGAATGTAGTGCAGGTTAACTATTATCCCATTTGCACGAAGACCCTCAAATACCTCGCGGTGTGTTTTCTTTATTTGGTTAAGATGCAAACGTATTACATATAAATGCAGCCCCGAATACCCATCTGGATATTGCCAGGGAGTAGTTAACGGCAAATCCTTCAGAAGCTCGTTGTATCGACTCGCCAATTCGTGGCGACGTGCCACAAATTGCTTAAGGCGGGTCATTTGGCTTACACCTAGAGCGCCTTGCAATTCTGTCATGCGATAGTTGTATCCTAAAGCCACTTGCTGGTAATACCAAGGGCCATCCATCTCTTTTGTCATCAGTTGTGGATCACGAGTGATTCCATGGCTGCGAAACAACCTCAACCGTTCAGCACAATTATCATCGTTGGTCAGAGCCATGCCTCCCTCACCGGTTGTAATGATCTTGACCGGATGAAAGCTAAAAACAGTTACATCACTATAACGACAGCTACCTATTGGCTCTCCAAGATATTCACCACCAATAGCATGTGCCGCGTCTTCGATTATCTTGAATCCGTAGCGCTTACTTAGGGTATGGATAAAAGACATGTCGCAAGGCTGTCCACTAAAGTGAACCGCAACCACCACCTTGGGCAACTTATTTTCCCGCTCAGCTCTCTCCAGCTTGCTTACCAATGCTTGAGGGCTCATGTTGTAGGTAATTGGATCAATGTCTACAAAGTCGACGTTCGCACCACAGTAAAGACCACAGTTCGCCGAAGCAACAAAGGTGATCGGTGAGGTCCACAACCAGTCCCCAGGCTCCAAACCCAAAGCCAAGCACGCTATATGCAGGGCTGATGTCGCACTATTGACTGCCACAGCATGCTTGGCACCGCAATAGCTCGATACCGCATTTTCGAAATTAGGTACCGCAGGACCTTGAGTTAAATATTCCGAATGTAATACCTCAATTACCGCATCTATATCTTGTTGGGTAATGTCTTGGCGAGCGTATGGAATGTCCTGCATTATTTAGAATGCTCCGTTAATTTGTATACTAACACCCGAATTTTAAATTGAATCATGATTCAGTTGTTTCAACGGAAAGTATAGAATCACCCTGATCCATAAACCACTGCCAAGTAGCAGCCAATCCTTCCTCTACTCTCCATTTTGGCTGAAAACCAAGGTGCTCTTTTGCTTTGCTGAAATTAGCAAAATTTCGCGTAACTTCTCCTCGTCTCCCAGGTTTGAATTCTATTGGGTGATTTGGCTTTCCCGCGATATTTCTCAGCATATTTGCCAACTCCAAAACCGTAGTCTCCCTACCTGAAGCCAAATGGAATACCTCTCCTCCTTCTAATGGTGCATCAAGCGCCGTCGCAATTCCGTTGCACAAGTCATCTACATGAATGTAATCACGCGAAGCCATACCGTCACCATGAATAATGATAGGCTGATCGTTCATTAGTGCCTTTATGAACACCGTAACCGCACCTTTTTTGTGAGCGCTGTGGTGACCATATACATTCCCAAAGCGTAGGCACACAGTTTCGAGCCCATAAGACTTTGCGTAAGCGTGACAGTAAGCCTCACCACAAAGTTTACTAGCTCCATACGGAGAAATCGGCTTGGGCAACGAACGTTCATCAACTGGTGGATTCGCCTCCCCTATAAGCGCGCCACCTGTTGATGCAAAAACTAATCGGCGCACACCGGCATCTACAGCCGCCTGCAATACGTTCAGAGTACCTTGCGCATTAACAGAAAAGTTAGTCCGAGAATCTGCAACCGATTCTACCACGGAGCCATATGCTGCCAGATGGACCACATCCGACACGCCGTCGAACGCCTGCGTAAGAGTGGCCGGCTCGAGAATATCGGCTTGAAAAAAATCCGCCACGCCATTCAACCACCCGGTAGGCGAGGATCGGTGCAGGCTGTCCAGCACCCGGACATTACGAGTTGGCGACAGCGACTGTATAAGGTTGACACCAATGAAGCCGCGCCCACCTGTAATCAATGTTTTCTTATTCTTAATCATAATTAATTCCTCTGATCTTAAACCACCCAACGGGGCTACTCTGTCTTGACAATCGCGGCGTGTTGCTTGATGGTTATGATTTTCTGCGAGGCTGACTCCACAGCGACACGCAAGGTATCTTGCTGCGGTCACAGCGATCCGCGTACTTGCTTGCGATCTCGGAGACTTCTTCCATCAGGCCGGCATTCAGGGTGATGGGCTCCAGACCCAACGCAAGGAAGCGGTCGTTTTTGACGTGCAGATCGTTTTCATCCGCCTCTTTGCGCGGGTTTGGCACAAAATCAATTTTGGCACCGGTCATGTCGGAAATCATCTTTGCCAGGTCACGCACACGATGCGTCTCGGTCATCTGATTGAATATCTCCACGCGGTCCCCCGCCTTGGGCGGATTTTCAAGAGCGATTTGAATGCAGCGCACAGTGTCCTGGATATGAATAAAGGCGCGGGTTTGACCGCCAGTAGCATGGACGCTTAGGGGATAATCAACTGCGGCTTGCATAAGAAAGCGGTTTAGCACAGTGCCATAGTCACCGTCATAGTCGAATCGGTTGATGAGCCTTACGTCAAGCCGCGTCTCCTTCGTCTGCGTACCCCAAACAATGCCTTGGTGCAGGTCAGTCACACGCATGCCGTCGTTCAAGTTGTAGAAGTAAAACATCAACTGATCCTGGGTCTTGGTCATGTGATAAATACTTCCAGGTCTGGCTGGGTAAAGAATTTCGCTGTCAATCAGTTTGCCCTCGTCAGTCTCGGTTTTGACATTCAGATAACCCTCCGGGATTTTCATTCCCGCCGTGCCATACCCGTAGACACCCATGGTGCCCAGGTGCACAACGTGTATGTCTTGCCCGCTCTCGACAATTGCTGCCAGCAGGTTATTGGTAGCATTGAGATTGTTGTCGACCGTATAGCGCTTGTGGGTGCTACTCTTCATCGAATAGGGTGCCGAGCGCTGCTCAGCGAAGTGCACAACGGCATCAGGTTGCCATTCCTTGATCAAGTCCAGCAGGCGTTGGTAGTTTCTGGCTACATTGAAATTGTGAAATGCGATGTTGTTGCCGGAGATTTCACTCCAAGCCCGCAAGCGCTCACCCATCGGCCGTATCGGAGTCAAGGAATCACACTCCAACTCAATATCAATATTTCTTCTCGACAGATTATCGACAATCGCTACGTCGTGACCCAGCGCAGAAAGATGAATACTCGTCGGCCAACCACAAAATCCATCACCACCCAAAACTAGTACTTTCATAAAGTTTTCCTCACTTCAAAAGATTATCCGAGCTAGCGTATCCTAAGCGTTGCCCTGCCTTATTTACAGATCAGGCAGGAAATCCGAATTGAAAGAATGTCACTTCACCTACAACGTATAAAAAGACTCATTGCGTCTCACTCTAGTAATGCGCTATCGCGCCGACGTTAGATTTCTAGTACGTTCTGAGATTGTATTAATAACGAATTGTTGAATTCTCTTAGCTCGACTAAGAACGGTATTGTCGCTCTGTAGTAACCGAGCATAACCCGCGGCGCGAACACGCTCGCGTTTTATTGGATTATTTCTTAGTTCATTTACTATCGCAACCAGTTCGTCGATACTAGAGAAAAAATAAGCCTCTTCCCTGTCTTTGAAATATTGCATCGCCTCTTCGTTACGCTCACAAACGAGAAGCCCCCCAACAGCGACAATTTCCAAGGCCCGACGGGTCCAAGTATCATTGTTTATTTTAGAAAAAAAACACAATCCGGCGATTACGTTACTATAGATATGGCAGTATTCTGCGCCGAATGCATGCGAAACTGGAGCCGACGCACCAATTCGCCTACCTCGTATTGCCTTATCCCAACCGCCGCCTTTCAATATGACGCGCAGCCCACTATTCACCAAAGCATCTAGGCAATCTACTCGCCAATCACCCTCCCAATGACCGATAAATGCAACATCTGCGAGAAATTTATCGGATTCTGGCAATCTGACTGATAAAGGAGTTCTTTCTGGATCGTAATATGGCGGACTATGTTCAACGTAGGCCGCTCCCGCTTTCCGATAATTTGCTATATCACGCGCACGCCAGACGAAATGTGCATCATAGGCAGTAAGAGCATGACGAAATTTCCAATTTATTCCAAATGGCGCAGAGCTTGAGAACGGATCATCATTAAAATACTGCGTCACCACAATATTCATATCTTTCAATGTTTCGATCGTTTTTCGATCAAAACCGAGGGGCAATAGAAAATGTACCCAATTCGGCTTCTCACGTTCTGCAAGCTCTAGCAGCACATTCTGCAGTTTTCTATTGCGAGAACCAATATTTAGACGCCTAAACACCCTAAAGACAATTCCCTCAAATAATCCAGCCTTCGGATATTCAACATGTGAGCTAATTGGGATAACCGTACACCCCAATTTCTCAAAAGCCGAAATCCAACTAGAGTCCCGATCCGGCCCTTTCGTTAGCAATCCCACGTATATCATTTTCATGTGATATTCAATCCCAAACCATCCCCCCGTATCCGTGGTCTCTTCCGTTGACACCTGCTCCTGAGCTTTCGCCCATGATTCTAACGCTTCACCTATCTCCCTAGCTCACGCGAAGGGCGTTTTCGGTGTTCCGCAAACTGCATTACCCCGCTCGCGGAACTTGAATCGGCTCAATTTCGGCTCTACCGAAGGACAGCGAACAGCACTTCGTCTTCTGTTGTCCTGGAATTCCCGTCCTTCCGTTTTGTTATCAACCGCCAGGGGGTCGATCATGGACTTCGTGCCGCCAGTAGGCGGCATCGGGATTCCTTCAACTTAAATCGTGGCATTTCAAATTGACCAAAGAGCAACAATTGATATTGTTATCAATATCATCAATATGATGCGCGCCATTTATGGAAAACTCAGACGGATTCAGGAATTATTTCGCGTTTTTTACCGCTACACACTGCCAAATAAAACATGCTAAATCGTCAGCAATTATCTTCTTGCGAAGCTTAAAATAAGCAATACCTAATAATGCATAGGCATACGCTAGCGGCCACGTCCAATTACCACGTTGACGCTCCATACCACCCAAACGAGTAATTTCCTGTAGTAGTAATGAATACCAATCACCATTCGGCGTTAGCTCAATAATTGTAAAACCGCACTTAACCAGATGATGCTCATACCAATACCTTGAAAAACCGGAACAATAGTGGTACGGAGCCATATGAACATTGCTAAAAAAGGGCGCAGTCAGAATTATCATGCCCCCAGGCTTTAACAAGCGCGAAAACTCATCTAATGCCAGCATCGGCTCGGGAATGTGCTCAAGGACTTCAGTACACAAAACAACGTCAAAACTTTCATCTGGCGCAGGGATATCGAGGATGTCACAAACTAAATCAATGCGACTAGTGTCCCACTCACTCATATGCATACCCTCTTCACCATATATGCCGCCCTTATACTGGCAGAAGTCTTGAGAGACATAATCCAAGTGCATGCAATGTTTACGACTTTGTAGTTCTCCTGCGCCTGCATCGAGAATCCGCATACCTGAAGGTACAGAGGCCAAAGTTTTCTTAAGCCAAGCTTGACGATTAAGCGCGGAAGCATGAATAAGCTTATAAAACATGCATACTATCCTTTGTAATATTATTTATATTCAAAAATCGAATGACAGCATATATCGATATTAAATCGATATATGATATAATAACCTTAACAAGTTATAATTTTCGCAAAATAATAGTGCTACCGCTTGCATAGAGATCTATAGTTTTCAATTTAAACTTCTCTTTGAACTCAATAAGTCTTTTAGGATATTTCTTGAAATATCGATCTGCAATGCTGGATATATTAATAATTGACAATAGAATTTCAAATCCGGCCGATGCAAAAGCCTCTAAATATTCATTCGGTCGCAAGTAAGAATAATAGCCCCTTTCGAGCAAAAATGTACCATCATTACCGTTCTCCGAATGGGCCCATTCACCTATTATTCTTTCAACGTATGCTTGATACTCGTTATCACCAAGAAGTAAATGGTTGTAACAATCATCTTCTGATTTAGGAAATGTATGATCCCCATGTGGGCCATACCAAAGAGGCCCGTATGAAGCAACAAATAAACCTTCTGGCTTTAGCGCATTCTTGGCACGTTCAATAACCAAGGGCAAGTCAGAAAGATGCTCCAGAACTGCATAACTAAAAATCACATCGACAGAACCGGGCACAAGGAAATCCCAATCATTGGCAACTAAATCAAACTGATAAAAATCGAGCTTAGTTTGCTCGGTTGAATACAAAGATATTGCCTTTTGCCAACAACTTTCATAATTGACAATATCCACAGCGATAATTCTGGCTGGGGCCAAAGAAACCCAGGCCAAAGCATCGCCGCCATATCCACACCCAAGAACAAGCACTGTTTTACCCTTTAGTCCACCCAGAATTCTAGAGCAAAACAATCGTTGGCGCTGTAATGACATGCTCCATTCTTTGGCTATCAAACCAAAGCTCATTGAAGCGGACTCCGGGTATTTCAGCTTAAGTAGTGGCGACATAATCCGCTCACGCACAATGCACAAGAAGTCTTTTAATCGCCTATCCTTTTCAAAATTGAATGAGTGTCCAGGGAGACTACGATCAGTGACATCTAATACACAGGGGAGTTCACTATTCAATGCTTGCCTATTTCGCTTATATTTAGCCATTACCTAATTTCCACAAGTTAATATAATCCACACTCAATAGATCATTTTATCAAACAAGCGCATTATCTTCTGCAATTTTTACACAATAATATTTACCGGAGTTTTTAGCATTTTATGCTTAACACGAATTCGCAAAGAGCGTAATAATTCTCCAGTTTTTTCTTTTATTTTCACAAAAAGTGGAATTTGTTGATAGGTGATCAACGCTAGAAACTTATCACGCTCTTTTGTAAAGATAGACTCTTCTGTTTTTTTCAGTACCACACATATTAAATGATTGATCGTAGTAATTGACTTTAATTCATATTTACAGTCTGCCGCCAACACCTCAAAAAACTCTTGAGAATAATAATTACTGCAATGATATCTCCAAGCACCATATTTTCTAAGCTCATCTATATCTGGAAGCAGATGTATCATAATACCACCAGTCTTCAAGCAATCATGCAAGATACCAAAACATTCATATTGATTTGATTTCGGGTCAACATGTTCAGTTGTTCCAGAATTCGTTATGATATCAAAATGATTATGAAATTCCACAAACTCTTCTGGCTTTCTTAAATCGAGCATCAGCGATCCATTCAACCCATTGAAGTCAACCGAAGTGTGCTCGATATTCCGATTGCTGAAATACTTTTTCCCTGTTTTCTCCTTGACATTTGTATCATTAATTATTTGATCCCCAAGCTCTAGCATTCTTAAATTCAGCCTCTCGACAGGATAATTCTCCTTAATCGCTTTTTGAATATACTCTAAATAGACGGAATTTAAGGCCATCGGTAACTGTCCTTTTAACGTTTTACAATAGGTTGCCTGCTCTAAAGTGAGCCAATGTGGGCAGACACATTAGAATATTGCGGGGATTACATGAACATGTGACCTTGCCCCTAAAAACTGAGCCATTGCGAAGTTAGTGATTTCGGTCTAGAACCTCACCGAGGAGACGGACATGAAATCGAAACGATTCAGCGAAGAACAGATCATTGGCATTCTGAAACAGGC
>Ga0315272_10000135_pt1 | contig 33206 bp, 27 predicted proteins | sample C3_middle_MG_FD_203918 | JGI IMG/M metagenome (GOLD analysis project Ga0315272, IMG submission 203918) | Sediment microbial communities from Yellowstone Lake, YNP, Wyoming, USA - C3_middle | ecosystem: Environmental > Aquatic > Freshwater > Lake > Sediment | place: USA: Wyoming | collected...
TTGGGTTAGTGATCAACGTTTATGCGGCCGTGCTGCTGGCGTCGGGGCAGTTCCGGGCTGCCGCGCTGGTCATCGTCGGGGCGGGCATCTTCGACATGGTGGACGGCCGCGTGGCCCGCGCCACCAACCAGGTGACTCGCTTCGGAGCCTTCTTCGACTCGGTTCTGGACCGCTACTCGGATCTCGCCCTGCTGATGGGGCTGCTTGTCTATTTTGGCAATATCAACCGTCCCTTTTACGTGGTCCTGACCGCCGTGGTGATGACCACTTCGGTGATGATCAGCTATACCCGCAGCCGGGCCGAGAACGTGATCCCGCTCTGCAAAGTCGGCTTTCTGGAGCGGCCGGAGCGCGTGGTTCTGCTGATCATCGGCGGGTTGTTTGACCGCATGGCGCCGGTGCTGTGGGTGATTGCCTGCCTCGGCACCATCACCGTGATCCACCGCATGATGTTCACGTTTACTGCGGCCAAGCAACTCGACGAAGTGAGTCAACCGGCGGCCTGACCGGGGCCGTCAACCTTCCAGAAGAACCCACGCCAACGCCTGTTCCGAGGTGTGGGTGAGCGACACATGGATTGTCTGGACGCCAAGACGGTCGGCAACAGCGCGCGCAACCCCATGCAACGCCAGAGTGGGCCGGCCGGAGGGCAGGTTGGTGACTTCCAGGTCTTTCCAGGTGATTCCTCCGCTCCAGCCCGTGCCGAGCGCCTTCATGCCCGCCTCCTTGGCCGCGAAACGGGCCGCATAGCGCTCATACTTGTTCGCCTTACGCTCCGCGTAAGCGATTTCGCGCTCCGTGAAGACGCGGTGCAAAAATCGATCGCCGTACCGCTCGATGGATGCGCGGATCCTGTCAACCTCCGCCAAGTCCACTCCGGTGCCTAGCATCACGCAGCAGTCACTCCTTCGTTCCAGGATAGCGGACCGGCTGCGGAGGTCGTCGTCTCGCAGGCCTCGCACTTCCGCAAATTGCCGTTGCCACGCCGTGCCTCGCGGGGCAGCGCGAGTCGAACCGATCAACACGGCACTTTGTTGGCGACCTCAAGACGTCATTCTTGATCGCGTGGAAGCGCCGTGAGGTCTAGAATTCTTAACTCGTTGGCAACCAATTTGATTGAATTCACCGATGAGCTGAGCCGCTTCACAATCTCTGGACTGTAAGGGAACTCGTCGTCAGTGGCCGGCAAGGCCAGCGCCGTGTAGGCTCCCGGACAGATGCCTCTGATTGCGAAGGATCCATCAGAGTTTGCCTTCGCTGTCTTGTAATGATCGGAGCGGCCGGAGTCGGGAATAAGTGCGACGAGTGCATCGGGCACTGGATGGCTGTCCAGATCCGTCACACGTCCCTGAACCGTCGCTCCGGCGTCGCTGATCGCAATTTCCAGTCTGCGATTCGCGAAGCCAGCTTGGAGATTGATCGGAGTAGAACTCACATCGTCCCCGTCCAGGCGCGCCGAACGAACGTAGGTGGTCTCCGGCAGGCCATACACCGCGACTTGGAATCGCCCGGGCGCGATTTGCGGGATCCTGAATTCCCCCTCCGGAGTCACTGGCACTGTAGGATACCCGGACAGGAACCCGTCCACTGGGCGTAGTTGCACTGTAATACCGGCAAACGTGCTCTTCTTCTCACCATTCTCCAACGTTATGGACCCCGTGATCGTCGCGGTCCCTCCCATCCGCACCGTTACTTCCACGTCCCGATCGCCAACTGTCACAGGCACATTCGCTGACATGTTGTCCGGCTGCCCGGATGGCATAACCATGACGTAATATGATCCGCTGGTTGTGGCCATGTCAAAACTGCCGTCCGCGCGGCTGCGCGTGACGTTGTCTGCCGTCATTGTCACCGAGGTTCCGTTTTCGTCTCCAACGACCACAACCGCCGAAGCAACGGGCACGCCGTCGGTGGTCACGACGCGTCCCTTCACATGCACAACCGGCGCAACCTGTAGCCGGATCTCGATCCCCGTCACGTCGGCGCCCGCGCTCAGTCGAATAGGGACAGCGCCAATGGTATCGACGCTGTTCGGGTAGAATGTCGCTGCGTACCCCAGTTCAGGTGGAGCGTTGCTTTTGTCGGCGCTCTGATGCCGGAAGTGCCTGTGCAAACCGGCCTTGACAAGGTAGCGTCCCGGAGCGAGAGCGCCAATTCGGAACTCACCGTTTGATCCCGTGGTGGCTCGGCCAGAGTCCACAAGCTCCCTCTGCCCCCGGCGGTAGCCAATTCGAAGTGCGGTTGCCTCTGCACCTGCGGCAGGCTCACCATCCTCGTCAGTCACACGCCCGGCAAGCGTAGCTTGCGGCATCAGCGCGATGGTCAAGGGTGCATTCGGCGGGTCCGCGGGAATCCTGATCAGACTGCCGGATTTACCTGATCCCGGCGCTGCGTATTCCTGAGCAAGATAAGAAGGATGTGACACCGTCAAACGATAAGCTCCGGGCGGCAACTGATTGAATCGGAACCCGCCATCGTTGTCGGTTGTCGTGCTCAGGAACTCACCTTTCACATCGCTTCTTACCAAAATGACCGTCGCCCTCCTGATTCCCTCCCCACTGCCCCGTCGCAAAACATGGCCCCAAAGATCGGAAGCCCCGACCGGATCCGGGCTCTGTCCGAAAGCCGCAAGCCACAAGGCGCCGGAAATAATCAGGCAGCAGCGTGTCGCGACGCCACAGAACTCGCTCCATGTGACCCTTCGCATACCTTCGGTGCAAATTATACTTGACATCCTAGTTCTGCCGCAATAACCTGTTGCCGCAGGAGAGTCCCATGAGGCAAATCTTGTCGCTGTTGTTGGTGGCTGCATTCTTACCGGCCACGTTTGGTGCAGCACGAGTTAGGCAGGTACCGCTCGGTCTGGCTCTCTTTCAGCCCGGTTCTCCAGTCAGCATCGTTCAGGGAGAATCTACCGAAGACTACATCTTCGAGCGGGTTGGCGTTAAAAATACTTCCGATCGTCTTGTGACTTCCGTGACCTTCGGACTGATGTTTATCTCCACCGATGACAAGGCCCAATCGATAAAGCCTAAACTCTTCACCGCCCGCCCGGTCGCGACCAACTTACGTCCAGGAGAAGAGGCATCTTTGAGTGCGTACGTGCTCCCATATAGTGAGATCTTCGAGCGGGCTAGCGAGTTGAATGTCGATTCGGTGATGGCGCAGCTCGGGTTGCTTCGGGTGGAATTCGCCGACGGTACGGCTTGGTTGGCTGAGCGATCGGCGGACGGCGGCTTTTTAGTCAACGCACCGAAGAGCGCCCGTGGTCCGCAAGGCGTGAGCGCGGGTAGGTGTTCCGGCGACAGGTCAGGCTCCGCTCAAAGGGACGCACTGCCGAATGGCGGCATCCTCAAGCGTGCCCGTTTCATGCAAGTCCACTTCACTTGTAAGGCTGAGTCAAGCTGCATATATTGCTCAAATAGCTACACATCGTGCACGGTAAATACCTGTCCGGTAAGCCAGACAGGATGCACTCTCGATTGCCCACACCAGACCTGCGCGCCGAGCCAGTAGACTCGTCCGGGGTAACTTCCCTCGCGGGCGTTTTGCAGAGGCAAGAACGTACGCTCAGCGGTGCTGGCCGGACCTGTGCGTTTCAGAAGCGCGCATCATCGTCGGCCTCCCGCTCATTGGAGCCGGAGGCAGGCTGCAACACGCTGTCCGCCGCCTTGGAGGGTGGCGCGGCCGTGGCCCCTGCCTCATCTTCGATGGAAAGACATGTCCTGTCTGAGGGCGGCGGTCGTGGCTTGGCCAAGCACTCTCGACGGGTGCGTAATCATGAGGCGACCTCGAAGCTATATACTTTCAGTCACATTGCTTCTGATTGTCTTCGCGGGCATCGGCGGCGCGGAACCGAAAGAGCGAAAGGAGCGCGCTAGGCAGCTCAGTTTCAAAGTAGTCGCAGTGTACCCCCACGACTACACTGCATTTACTGAAGGACTCGAATATCGTGATGGATTCTTGTTGGAGAGCACAGGGCTGATGGGTGAATCCAGTTTACGAAAGGTCGACCTGACAACCGGCCACGTAGTCTCAAAGATCGCTCTTGAACCGCATCTGTTCGGTGAAGGGTGTACTGCTCTTCGGGATAGGTTATTTCTTGTTACGTGGCGGAACCGGATCGGGTTTGTTTACGATTTCGCCACCTGGAATATAGTTCGTCGATTCTCGTATCAAGGTGAAGGCTGGGGCTTGGCGAATGACGGAAGACGAATTTTCATGAGTGACGGCACATCCGTGTTGCGGCTGGTAGATCCCGGCTCTCTCGATGTAATTGGTGAAGTGGCGGTCCATGATGGAACCGAGCCGATAGAACATCTCAACGAACTGGAATTCGTCGATGGACAGATTCTTGCAAATGTCTGGCCAACCGACCAAATCGTTCGAATCGACCCTGACAGCGGGGAAGTGACTGGGCGGATTGATTTGCGCGGTATCATCGAAAAGACCGACCGCGTGGGAGTGGCGAATGGAATAGCGTTCGATTCCATCAAACGCAGGCTCTTTGTAACTGGTCAGCGGTGGAACCGCGTGTTTCAAATATCTCTGGACTAGAGTGCCGGCGCGTCAACTTGTCTGGTTGAGTGTGAAGGTAGCTTCTCAGGACTGACAAGTGTGGAGCGTGCCGCCGCACTGACGGTTTGCGCGTGAGCGCTACGACGGTACGAGTTGCTGTCTTGGCCGTTGGCGCATTCCGGGTCCGGCCCAACGCCGCGCCGTTGGGCTTGGTCCTGCGCTGATGAGCATAGACCCGTGGCAGTGTTCGAGAACCCGTTGTGGGGCGCGCTGTGGCACGTTCGCGACCAACGCAAGTCGCGGCGCCACAGGTTTCGCTTCAGGTGCCGATTGATGCGCCTCGCTTCGACCGCCGCTAACCAGTGGGGTAGTGCTGTCGACAGGCGCATGCTTCCGTCGCGTCGAGGGTGCCCTCTGATCAGCGCTTTGCCCGGACGTCACGACCATCTGCCCACTTTCGTTGTGCTGGCTCATCGAATCGCGCCAGGGCGCCGTTCAGGCCTCCGTCACGACCGCTTAACTGACGCGAATCGACAGATATATAGACCCTTTGATACGATTAAGGTTCTTCGAGCCCCCATGCGAAAAGTGTCATTGTCCCAATCGCTCCAGGTTATCCGCCAGGGGAGTCTGAACTGGTTTACGGGCCGTCCCGTCGTGGTGTCCTTCGAGGTCACCGATTCCTGCAACTGTTTCTGCCGTCACTGCGACCACGGGGGGCCGAAGGACGAATCCCAGCAGCTCAAGCCGCATCAGTATCGCGAGTACATGCAGGCCCTGAAGCCCTGCGTCGTGCAAATTTCCGGCGGCGAGCCGATGTTGCGCGACGACGTCCTGGATATCGTCAAGAACATTAAGCAGCCCAACGGACTACCCTATATCATCCTGGTTTCGAACTGGGCCTTGATGACGGAAGAAAAGTATGTCGCCCTGCACCATGCCGGCGTGACGCAATTTTCCGTCAGCCTGGATTTCCCCGATCGCCGCCACGACGAGTTCCGCCGTTATCCGGGCCTGTTCGATCATCTTTCGGACCTCATCCCGCGCTGCGCGAAGCACGGCTTCGACGACATCGTGATGAACACCTGCATCCACAGCGAGAATGTGGGTGAGATCAATAAGGCGGCGGATAAGGCGAAAGAGTGGGGCGTCAATATCGCCTATAGTGCTTACTCGGCGCGCCGCACCGGCTGCCAGGAACTGTTCCTCACCCGGCCGGTGGACCTCGACACGCTGCGCAAGGAGTTCGACGGCATCCGGCGGCGGCAGGACTCGACGCACACGATCGTCACTCCGGACAGCACGCTGAACCAGACGCAGGAATACTTCGAAAATGGCAGCGCGCCGGGTTGCCGGGCCGGGCACCGCTTCCTGGTGGTCACCGCCGACGGCAAGCTCCAACCCTGCTCGATGCAGTTCAAGAAATACGAGCTCGGCGAGCAGAAGCGCATGGTGGAGGAGTTCACCGAGCACAACCACTGCGACGAGTGCTACGTGGCGATCCGGTCGAACCTCGACAAGACATTCCCCCAGATTCTCGGCGAGAACGTGGCGCGGTACTTCTCGTTCGGTTCGGGCAACGGCAAGAACGGCGCCTGCTAAAGGTGCGCCTAGGAACGCCGATCTCCAGATCGGCACCCATTGCCGCGCCAGCGGCGAGTTGGCGCGACACACTGCGTAGCGGCTGCGCCTCCAGCCGGAACACCGATATCCACCGCACTCCCTGACGCCGTGGTTCCGTAACTCTGTCCGGCGGAGGCGGGCGGCGTGTCACAACTACGACAATAGAGATAATGGCAGGAAAGCAAGTTCATCCCCCGATCGCGGCGCCCCGTCCGCACACCATCGCGCAGCACGGTGAAACGCGCGTCGATAATTACTTCTGGCTGCGCGAGAAGGAGAATCCCGAAGTCCGCGCGTACCTGGACGCCGAGAACGCCTGGACCGCGGAGCAGATGCGCGACAGCGAACAACTGCAGGAGAGGCTCTATCGCGAGATCGTCGGGCGCATTCAGGAGACCGACCAGTCCGCGCCAGTCCGCGGCGATGGATGGCTCTACTACAGCCGGACCGTGGCGGGCCAGCAGTACCGCGTCTATTGCCGCAAACGCGACGCGGAGAACGGCGCGGAAGAGATTCTGCTCGATGCAAACCAGGCGGCCGAGGGCTGCTCCTATTTTCAGCTCGGCGTCTTCGCGCCCAGTCCCGACCACAAGCTGCTGGCCTACTCGATCGACACCGAAGGCGACGAGGACTTCACCGTCTTCTTCAAAGACCTGAGCACGGGCGAACTGCTGAGCGACCGCATCGCCAACACTTACTACTCGCTGGAGTGGGCGTCCGACAACTGTACCGTTTTCTATAACGTTCTCGACGCGGCGCGCCGGCCACACAAGGTCTTTCGCCACATGTTGGGCAGGACGGAGCAAGGCGCGGACAATGATGTCGAGGTCTATCACGAGACCGACGAGCGCTTTGAAGTGGACGTGGACCACACGCGCGACCGCGCCTTCCTGCTGCTCAACATCCACAGCCACACCACCTCCGAGACGCGAGCGCTGCCGGCGGGCGAGCCGGAGGGCGAGTTTGTGCCGGTTGTCGAACGCATTCAGGACGTCGAGATGGACGTCGCGCATCATGCGGGCCGCTGGTATATCCGCACCAGCGACGGCGCGCCGAACTTTCGCCTGGTCTCGGCGCCTGTCGGCAACTCTTCGAAGGAGAACTGGCGCGAGGAGATCCCGCCGCGCGGGGACGCGACCATCGAAGCCGTCGATGCGTTTTCCGAGTTCCTGGTAGTGAGCGAGCGCTTCGACGCGCTGCCGCACATCCGCATCCGCGGTTTTTCGGACGGCGCCGAGCATTACGTGCAACTGCCCGAGCCGGTTTACACCGTCGAGGCCGAGCCCAGCGGAGAGTACGCCACGCCATTTCTGCGTCTGACGTATTCCTCGCTCACCACGCCCGAGACGGCCTACGACTACGACATGGGCCAGCGGACGTTAACCGTGATCAAGCGGGATGCGGTGCTGGGCGGCTTCGACCGCGAGGATTATGCGACGGAGCGCATCCAGGCGACGTCACCGGACGGAACGCGCGTTCCGGTTTCTTTGCTGTACCGCAAGGGGCTCGTGCGCGACGGCTCGCACCCGGCGCTGCTGTACGGCTATGGCTCGTACGGAATCAGCATCGACGCCAGCTTTTCGCACGTGCGGCTTTCCCTGGTGGACCGCGGCTTCGTCTACGCCATCGCGCATATTCGAGGCGGCGGCGATCTCGGCAAGAGCTGGCACGAGGCCGGCCGCATGGCGAACAAGACCAATACGTTTCACGACTTCATCGCCGCCGCCGAGGCGCTGATCGAGGCCGGCTTCACGAATCCATCCAAGCTCGGCATCATGGGCGGCAGCGCGGGCGGCCTGCTGATGGGCGCGGTCCTGAACCTGCGTCCGAACCTGTTTGGCGCGGCCATTGCCAAGGTCCCGTTCGTGGACGTGCTGAGCACCATGTCGGACTCGACGCTGCCGCTCACCATCGGCGAGTACGAGGAGTGGGGCAACCCCGAGCAGCTTGAACATTACCGCCGCATTCGCGCCTACTCGCCCTACGACAATGTGCGCGCGACCGCATACCCGCACCTGCTGGTAACGGCGGGCCTGAACGATCCCCGCGTCAGCTATTGGGAACCCGCGAAGTGGGTGGCGAAGCTGCGCGCGTTGACGCCGAACTCGAGGCTGCTGCTGCTGAAGACCAACATGGGTGCGGGGCACTTTGGCGCCTCGGGCCGCTATGAACGCTACCGCGAGACGGCGCTCGACTATGCGTTTCTGCTGAAGGCGCTGGGAGACGGAGCGTCCGGATAGGGGCGCCGGAAAACCCGGCCTCTCGATTCACGCGACCATTACCCCAGCAGCCGGTATTCCTTCAGTTTTCGATACAGGTTTCGCTCGCTGATCCCGAGTATGCGCGCCGCGTTTCCGCGATGACCGCGGCTGGCCTCCAACGCGCAGCGGATGTGCGCCAGCTCCAGCTCCACGAGCGTGGGCAGCCGGCCGCCTTCCAGCGCGGGCACGGTAATCGCAGGCTGGGAAGAGCCATCGCGGAGAGAAGCAGGCAGGTGCTCCGCCAGGATCTCTTTACCTTCGCAAACTACGGCCGCGGCTTCGATCGCGTGCAGCAGCTCGCGCACATTGCCGGGCCAGGAGTGCCTGCGGAGCGCTTCGAGCGCACCTTCGCCCAGCACTTTGCCGGAGCTGTAGCGTTCGTTCAACATGCCCACGAAGTGGCGCGCCAGGAGCTCGACGTCCTGCGTGCGCTTGCGCAGCGGCGGGATCTCCACGGTGATAGTGCTCATGCGATAGAACAGGTCCTCGCGGAACAGTCCTTTGTTCACCATGACCCGCAGATCGCGGTTGGTCGCGGCCAGCACCCGGACATCCACGCGGATCTCGGCTGTGCCGCCCACGTGGCGGAACGCCGAGGTATCCAGGACGCGCAGCAAATTCACTTGCGTGGCCTGGCTGATTTCGCCAACCTCGTCCAGAAAGATCGTCCCGCCGTGAGCCACCTCGAACAGACCCGGCTTGGCTCTTTCGGCGCCGGTGAAAGCGCCGCGCTCATGGCCGAATAGCTCGCTCTGCAGCAGGCTCTCCTGCAATGCGGCGCAATCCACCACCACGAAGGGCTTGTTCTTGCGCGGGCTGCGCGCGTGGAGCAGTTTTGCCACTCGCTCCTTGCCGCTGCCGGTTTCGCCGGTGATGAGCACCGTTGAATCGCTGGGGCCCACCAGATCCACCAGGTGCAGCATGCGGCGAAACTCGGGCGATTCGCCGACAAACGAAGCCGCCGGGTCGGCCGGCGTGAGCGCGCGCTCCAGCAGGCTGGCCCGCTGCCGCAAGGCGCGCCGCTCGATGGCGCGCTGCACGCGGATCTGGATCTCGTCCAGCGGGCACGGTTTGGTGACGTAATCGAAGGCGCCGTCGCGGATGGATTCGATGGCAGTGTCGATCGAGCCGTGGCCGGTGAGCATGATCACCTCGGCCGATGGGACGCGGGTGCGAATCGCCTTCAACGTGGCGAGGCCGTCCATCCCGGGCAACCGCAGGTCCAGCAGCACGATCTCCGGCTCCTGCCGCTCCAGGGAAGCAACCGCATCCTCGCCCGACGCGGCCGTCGTAACCTCGTAGCCCATGCGCCGCAGCTCGCCGGACATGACGTGGCGAAAAGCAGAGTCGTCATCCACGAGCAGGATCGAGACGGTACTCTTCATGACGGCACTCCCAGCGATTGGGCTTCAGAGGGTTGGACAAGAGCCGGCAGCACGATCTCAAACGTCGAGCCGCGGCCCACTTCGCTCACCATGTGAAGGTCGCCGCCCCAGCGGCGCACGAAGTTCAGCGAGAGGAACAGGCCCAGCCCGGTGCCGCCCTGCCGCGCGCTGAAGAACGGTTCGAAAATGCGCTTCTGGTTTTCGAGCGTGATGCCGCAACCGTTGTCGATGACGCGCACGCGCACCTGCCCGGCTGCGTCGCTTTCGACCGTCACCCGGCCTCCCGCCTGTGACGCCTGGACCGCGTTGAGCAACAGGTTGATGAGGGTATGCTGCAGTTCGGCCTCCTCGGCGCGCACAAGCAGGCCGGCGGGCAGCGGCCGCACCTCGACCTTTACCATGTGCTCCCGCGCGGTTGGTTCGATGAGTCTTACGACGGCGCCGATGACTGGCGCCAGGTCCACCACCTCGCCCTGCGAGCGATGGCCGCGCGACATGCGCAGGAAATGCTGCGTGATCCCACGACAGCGCAGAAGCTGTTCGCGCGCGATCGAGGCGCTGTCCCGGACCCACTCCGAATCGGTCTCGCGCAGGATGCCTTCCACGCAGGTCAGCACAGTGGCCAGCGGCGTGTTCAACTCGTGCGAAAAGCCCGAGGCCAGCGTGCCCACCGAAGCCAGCCGGTGCGTCTCGGCCAGGTGCGCTTCCGCCGCACGCCGCTCGGAAATGTCGCGCCACACCTCGACCACCTGCTGCAGATTGCCGGAGGCGTCGAGGATCGGCGAGGCGTGCACCTCCTCCCAGATCACCTTGCCACTGGGAGACCGGCGCTCGCAGATGCGCACCTGCCGTGCGCCGGTTCTCAGGCAGGCCAGGGTCGGGCAGTCGGCCACCGTACAGCCGCCAGGCGTGAACTCGCGGCACTGGCAGCCCAACACCTCCTGGCGCGAGTGCCACGCGCGCACCAGGAAGGAGTCGTTCGCGGCGATCACATGGCGCTGCGCGTCCAGCACGACGATGCCGTCGTCGATGCTGTTGATCACGGTCTCCAGCCGTTCACGCTGGTTGCGCACCTCGCCCACCAGCCCGGTAACCGAATCGGCCATCGTGTTGAACTCGCGCGCCAGCCAGGAGATCGTATCGCTTCCGCCAGCCGGGACGCGCTGGGCCAGGTCACCGTCCGCGATCTGGCGCGCCGCGGTTTCGAAGCGCTGCAACCGGCGCAGCACCGCTACCCGGATGACCAGGCCGATGGCGCCTACCAGCAGGAGCGTGATGATCGAGGTCCCCGCCACCAGCCAGCGCAGGTCGCGGCTCATGTCTTCGCTCAATTGTTGAGTACGGTAGTCCAGAATCAGAATGCCGTTGATCTTGTGGCTCGGATCGTGGCAGCCAAAGCATTCCGCCCGGTTGCGGATCGGGATCACCGTGCGCAACACCTTGCCGCCGCGGGTCTCGATGACGCGGCTGGAGCCTCTCTGGCTGGGCGGGTAGCGATGACAGGCCTGGCAGGTCGGCGAGGAGATCTGCAGTTCCGCATCCGGCGTTCCGCTGCCGGCGGGGTAGCGCTCGATGCCGTTGCGGTCAAGCAGCACCAATCTCTCCACGCGCGCCTGCTTGCGGAAGCTCTCGATCATCCCCGCGACAAGCGTCCGCTCGTTTTCGATCATCTGGTGTTCCAACGCCACCCGGATCAGATCGCCCTCGGACAACGCGGTCGCACGAGCCATCCTCAGCAGGGACTGCATGTGGTGCTGCGAATACAGGTAAGCTCCGCCCACACAGGCGAGCACGACGGCCGCGGTAACGCCGGCAGCCAAACCAACGGTCGTGCTAACGAAGGACGGCTTCATGTCCCGGGCCGGAAGGTCGGTTGAATGATGTCACACCCTGACGAAACCGTCAATGACTGCTCATATGGCAGTGACATTCTGTCAGTCTACCGGCTTTAGGAGCAGCGACGCCTAGCATTATCAATCATTTAGGCTTTGGCAGGCCGCTTGCTTCGTAGGTCGTCACCTAAAGGAGACCGACCGATGGAAATGTTGCTGATGGGTGTTTGTTTGAGCATATTCGGACTGGCGGTTGCCTGCCTGGCCTTCGGCGCGGCAACTCGCGACGACGAAGAAACCGTGGCGGCGGCGCCCGCAGTTGAGAAGGAAGCGGTAAAGGCCGCGGCTCTGCCGGAGCGCTTCTTCGTCGAGCCGCCGGCGCTCCCGGTGGCGGCTTACACCAGGGTCCCGATCGAAGCGCTGCTGCTGCAAATCGAGAATCATGTCCGCCTGGAACACGCGGCGGCGGAGTGCTTCCTGGAAGCGCCCACCGCCTCGCTGCTGCATAGCCGCACGAGCTCTCCGCTCATGAACTGAAAGGATCACCATGGTCACCACGGACCTTCTGGATGGACTCTCGGCAAACGAGGCCGTTCGAGTATTGGCGCTGGGCCACAGCATGAAGCTGAATTCGGGCGCGGAGTTGTTTCACCTGGGCGATGCCGCGGGCAGCATCTACCTGATCGTGCGCGGGAGGCTGCGGCTGACTCTGCCCATGCAGGTGCGCGGCCAGGAGGAGAACGTATTCGTTGACGAGTGTTCGAGCGGACAGACCGTCGGCTGGTCGGCCCTGATTCCGCCCTACAGGTTCACCTTGACGGCTACCGCGTCGCTTGAAACCGAAGTCGTCGCGCTGCCGCGAGGAGCGTTGAACAGCTACTTCGGCGCGAATCCCGGCACGGGCTACACGGTTTCTTTGAATCTGGCGAGCGTGATGGGCCAGCGCCTGCAACTGTTCCAGGCGATGTGGCTGCGCGAGATCCAACGCATGGTGGAACTGCGCTGTGCATAGACAGTCCGATTCGCATGGGAAACGGCCCGCGGCCCGATGGAGGGGAGCTGGCGCGGGTGGAGCCGCATGTTTGCTGTTGGGACTGCTTGCGTTGGCCCTGCCGGCGGCGGATAGGGGACAGCCGCCTTCCGTCTCCGGCGGGGGGGAGCGTGTGGAAGTGCCGCCCCCGCCATTCTCCGAAGGCATTTTCCCTTGCACGTCGTGCCACGCCGGCATGCCCGTAAACCGCACCCGGCGCACGCTGACCGAGATGCATACAGACATCGTTCTCAGGCACGACGAAGCCCACCGCTGGTGCCTGGACTGTCACGACGCCACCAACCGCGACGTGCTGCACCTGGCCGGCGGCGAGCGTGTGCCGTTCGAAGAGTCCTACCGCGTCTGCGGCCAGTGCCACGGCGAAAAATATCGCGACTGGCGCGCCGGCGTCCACGGCCGCCGCACCGGCAACTGGAACGGGACGAAGGGCTACCTGCTGTGCGCCCACTGCCACAATCCGCACCAGCCGCGTTTCCACGCGCTCGCCCCCAAGCCGGCGCCCCGGCCGCCCAGCCGCGACATCAACATCAAATGACCAAGGAGAGACGCTGATGCTAACCCGCCGCCAGGCCGCGCCAGCCATCGCGGGCATGATTGTCACCGCCTGCGGTCCCAAGCGCCTCTACGAAGCGCCGAAGGACCGGCTCATGACGGCCGTCGCCGAGTTGGAACGCAAGTATAAGCGGGAACATTCGAAAGAGATCAAGGTCTCGGATGCGGGACCGATCCCGGGCGTGCACTTCGCCTACGCGCTGGACATTTCGCGCTGCATTGGCTGCCGCCGCTGTGTCTATGCCTGCGTCGCGGAGAACAACCAGTCGCGCGACCCTCAGATCCATTGGATCCGCGTCTTCTCCATGGAAAAGGAGAAGGGCGTGGATTTCTCCCACGCCGACCCCTACTACCACCCGGCCGAGGTGCCCGAAGACGGTCACTTCTACGTGCCTGTGAGCTGCCAGCAGTGCGAGAATCCGCCGTGCACCAAAGTCTGCCCGACCGGCGCGACCTGGAAGGAGAAGGACGGCATCGTGGTCATCGACTACGACTGGTGCATCGGCTGCCGCTACTGCATGGCCGCGTGCCCATATGGCGCACGCCACTTCAACTGGACCCAGCCCGGCATCCCGGAGAACGAGATCAACCCCGACACGCACTACCTGGGCAACCGGCCGCGGCCCAAGGGTGTGGTCGAAAAGTGCACCTTCTGCATCCAGCGCAGCCGCAATGGCCGCTACCCGGCCTGCGTGGAGGTGTGCCCGGTCGGAGCGCGCAAGTTCGGCAACATCCTCGACCCGGATAGCGAGATCCGCTACATCATCGAGCACAAGCGCGTGCTGGTGCTCAAAGAGGAATTGAACACCGTCCCGAGGTTTTTCTACTTCTATGCCACATAAGAGCGTAATCGAGAGCATCCAGCTGTTCTTCGGATTCACGCGCGGCAGCCTGCGCCTGGTTCTCCGCGGGAACCGAGCGTACTGGATGTGGCTCGCGTTTCTGGGCGTGCTGATCGTTTCCGGCGCGCTGGCCTACGCCGCGCAGGTGCGCGCCGGCCTGGGCCTGACCGCCATGCGCGACCAGGTGAGTTGGGGGTTCTATATCGGCAATTTTACGTTCCTTGTCGGTGTGGCCGCCGCGGCGGTCGTCCTGGTGATCCCGGCCTATATCTACAACTGGAAACCCATCCGCGAAATCGTGATCTACGGCGAGCTGCTGGCCATCAGCGCCATCACCATGTGCCTGATGTTCGTGCTGGTGGATATTGGACGGCCCGACCGTTTCTGGCACCTGATTCCGCCCTTCGGGTTCCTGAACTTCCCGCGCAGCATCCTGGCCTGGGACGTGCTCGTGCTGAACATCTATTTCGTCGTGAATCTCGTGGTGGCCACCCACATCCTCTACCGCGCTTTCCACGGCAAGCCCTACATCAAGCGACTGGTGGTGCCACTGGTACTGCTCAGCGTGCCGATGGCGGTGGGGATCCACACGGTGACCGCATTTCTGTACAACGGCCTGGCGGCGCGGCCATATTGGAACAGTTCGATCCTGGCGCCGCAGTTTCTGGCCTCGGCGTTCTGCTCGGGCCCGGCGATCCTGCTGGTGGTGCTGCAACTGCTGCGGCGCTTTACGCGCTTCGAAATTCAGGACGCGGCCATCTGGAAGATCGCCGAGCTGATGGCCTACGCCATGTTCCTGAACCTGTTCCTGCATGGGGCCGAGGCGTTCAAGGAGTTCTATTCCGACACGGAACACCTGTTGTTCACGCGCTACTACTACTTCGGCATAGGCGGGCACCACACGATGGTTCCCTATGCGTGGAGCGCCGTGGCGCTGAACCTGACCTCGTTTGCGCTGTTCATCTCGCCCCGCATGCGCCGCAATCTGATCACGTTGAATCTCGGGTGTCTGGCGACCTACGCCGGGGTATACATCGAGAAGGGCATGGGGCTGATCATCCCGGGCCTGACGCCGGACACGCTCGGCGAGATCTACGAATACTACCCGACCCTCACGGAACTGCGCGTAGCCGCGGGGATCTTCGCCGTGGGATTCCTGCTGTTTACCCTCATGCTGAAGGTCGCGGTGCCGATCTCGCTCGGCGAGTTCATGGGTCGTCGCAGTGACGTCCAGGCTGCGACTCCCGAAGAAGATCTCAGCATTGCCTTGCCATAGCGCGGCGAGGCGGCGACGGGTCGGAGTGGGGCGGCTCTCCCGGGAGGTCCGCGGGCGACCCCTTGGTCGGCCAGACGCCGCTGGACCATCGGTTCTCAATCACCTCTTCTTCCTCACACGTTCAGCCCCGTGTTTTTCATCACGCCGCTTGCCGCCCTTACTGCGCGGCCGCCATGGTGTAGTACCCCGTCCGCGCGTTGATCTCCACCTTCCCCAGCCGCTCGCGCGCCTCGTCGGACAAGCGCACTTCCAGGCGCCGGAACGATCCCTCCGCGCCCGTCTGCGGCCGGATCGCCAGGTTGTAGCGCAGCCGTACGCGTTCCATCATTTCGACGAAACGTTCGCCCGCCTTGTCCGCCGTGAACACCTCGCCCCCCGTCTCGTCAGCCAGCTTGAAGACGTTGGGTGGTGTGAAATCGGGATTCGCGCCAGTGTCCTTTACGTCGGCCTTGGGAGGCTTTGCGCCTGGGGACACAATCGCGTTCAGCGTCACATCCATCCCGGCGAGTGCGCGCAGGACCTTGTCGTCCGGAGTCTGGTAGTGCATCCCGCGGTTGTCCGTCAGAACAATCAGCGCACGCCGGCCGGGAAACTCGGGCTGCCCCGCCATCCACCGCAGGGTCTCCAGGATCGAGCCATTCAGATTCGTGCCCGCGCCAACCTCCCGCTCCAGCGGCGCTTCCTGCACCATCCGGGCCGCCGCTCTCATATCGGATGTGAATTCGAGCAAGGGCACGATGTTTCTTCCGAACACGACCACCCCGACCTGGTCCTCCGGCTTCAAGGCGGCCATGGCGCGTCCCGCCACTGCGGCCATCTGCATTAGAACCTTGTTCATACTGCCGGAAACGTCGAACAACAGCGCCACTTGCAGCGGCGCGCTGTCGCGCCCAAACGCCGCAATAGGCGCCGGCTGGCCTTCGTCCAGCACGACGAAATCCGCCTGGGTGAGGCCCTCGACGGCTCGTCCGCTCTTGAGCACCTGGGTGTCGATGCGAACCAGCGCGGAGGATGAACGGAACACCGGGCTCTGCGTTGCGCTCTGTTCGTCGCCCCACTCTTCCGCCTTCTCCGGCTTATCGGCGCTTGGATCGTGAACAGTCGCTGGCCTGGTCTCGGCGGGCGCCGTTGGCGCGGGCTGAGGCTCGGGCTTCACCCTGGGCCATTGTGCCGAAATGCCTCCGCAAGCGACGATCAAAAGGAGCAACGACCGCATGAAGAATATTATCGTCGGCACGGCGGGCCATATCGACCATGGCAAGACGGCGTTGGTCCGCGCCTTGACCGGCATCGACACCGACCGGCTGAAGGAAGAGAAGGAACGCGGCATCAGCATCGACCTCGGCTTTGCTCATTTGGAGCAGGACGACGTCCGCCTGGGCTTCGTGGATGTGCCCGGCCACGAGCGCTTCGTGCGCAACATGCTGGCCGGCGCCGCGGGCATCGATATCGTCATGCTGGTGGTCGCCGCCGACGAGTCCATTAAGCCCCAGACGCGGGAGCACTTTGAGATCTGCCGTCTGCTCGGGCTCCGTTCCGGCGTGATTGCTTTGAATAAGTCCGATCTCGTCGACCCGGAATTGCTGGAGCTGGCCGCACTCGAGGTCGCCGAGTTCGTACGGGGCACCTTTCTGGATGGCGCGCCCATCGTCGCCGTGAGCGCGAAGACCGGCCAGGGCCTGAGCGACTTGCGCCGCGCGCTGATCGAATGCGCGGAGCGAGCGCAGGCTCGCGAGGCCGGCGGCGCTTTCCGTCTGCCCATTGACCGCTCGTTTACTCTGCGCGGCTTTGGAACGATCGTCACCGGTACTCTCACCTCGGGCGCGATTCGTGTCGAGGATGAGGTTGAGGTTCTGCCCTCTGGCCGCCGTCTGCGCGTGCGCAGCCTTCAGGTCCACGGCGAAAAGACTGGCATTGCCACGGCGGGACGACGCACCGCGGTCAACCTGGCCGGCGTGGAATCGGCCGAGCTGCACCGCGGCATGACCCTGGTTCCGCCCGACCTGTTCCGCACGACCTCAGCGGTGGAGTGCCACTTCGAACTGTTGTCCGGCGCTCGGCCTCTAAAGCACCGCGCGCCGGTCCACTTCCACTCGGGCACCGCCGAGACTGAGGCGGAGGTGCGGCTGCTGGACACGCTGCAGCCCTTCCAGCCCGGCTCGACCGGTCGCATCCGGCTGCTGCTGAAGGAGCCTCTGCTCCTGCTGCCCGGAGACCGTTTCATCGTGCGCATGTTTTCGCCGGTGGTGACCATCGGCGGCGGAACGATTCTCGAAAACACCCCGCAATCCCACATGCGGCGGCTGGCGGCGGCCAGGCGTTTGCGGACACTGGAGACGCTCGACCTGCGGGGGCGGTTGGCGCTCTATGCGCAGGAGGCCGATCCAGGCATTCCGTTGCGCGAAGCAGTGGCGAGGACGGGCGCGCCGCCCGAAGCTCTCCTGCTGGAAGCTGGTCACGCCGGCTTGGCGGTACTGAAAGCCGAGGAACCGCTGCTCGTCCCGACCGAACGGATTCAGGGCACCGCACGCACGCTCGCCTTGCGTATTGAAGAATTCCACCGCTGCGATCCGTTGGCGCCGGGTATGCCGAGACGCCAGGCCGGCCTGGCCCCCGCTCTTCTCGAAGCCGTCCTGACAGCATCGCCGGAAATCGTCGCCGAAGGCGAGATCCTCCGCTCGAAGAGCTTCCGCGTCCAATTGCAGAGCGAAGAGGACGACGCGCTGCGCAAGATCGAGTCGCTGTTCCGCGACGGAGGACTGGCGGTTCCGGCGGAGGCCGAGGTGCTCGCCGCCTCGGGTCTGGATCTTCGGCGCGCGCGCTCTATCCTGCAGCTCCTGCTCAAACAGGGCAGCCTCATCCGCGTGTCGCCCGATCTGATTTGCCACGCCGGCCCGTTGGCAAGTCTCAAGGCGCTGCTGCAGAGCCATCGCGGACAGCCCTTCTCAGTGCCCGAGTTCAAAGAGTGGACCGGCGTCTCCCGCAAGTACGCCATCCCGCTGCTCGAATTCCTCGACCGGCTTCGCGTGACCCAGCGCCAAGGCGACAAACGGATTGTTGTATGAGTGGGGCACCGCCCCACACGCTTACTTCGCTCTCGGATGAGCCTTGTCGTAGACCGTCATCAGATCGAGCAGCGATAGCTGCGTGTACTTCTGCGTGGTGGACAGGCTCGCGTGCCCCAGCAATTCCTGGATCGCGCGCAGGTCCGCGCCGGCTCGCAACAGGTGCGTGGCATAGGCGTGGCGCAGGCTGTGCGGGTGCATGGCGGAGTCACCGAGCAAGGCTATCGAATACATCTTCACAATCAGGCTCGCGCCGCGATCGGTGAGACGCTTCCCGCGATGGTTCACGAAAATCGCGTTCTCGCCGGACTGCGCGCTGCGTACCTCAATCCACGACTTCAAGATGGAGAGCGCCTGCGCCGGGATCGGCACCTGACGTTCCTTCTTGCGCTTGCCGCGAACGCGCACCCAGCCTTCGCTGAAGTCGACATCGCCAATGTTCATCCCCACCAGCTCGCTGATGCGGACTCCGCAGCCGTAAAGGATCTCGAGCAGTGCCTGATCGCGTTCGGGCGATGGCCGCGGGAGCCGCCCCGATTCCGCGCCGTCCAGCAGCGCGTTGGTCTGCTCCTCACTCGGCACGTCGGGTAGCTTCTTAGGGATCTTCGGCGTCAGCACGAGCGATGCCGGATTCACCGCGATCAGCGCCTCGCGCACGCAGTATTCGAAGAACCCCCGCAACGCCGAAAGCTTGCGCCGGATGGTCACTCGCGACAGGTCCGCCGTGTAGAGCGACGCCATCCACTCGCGAATCAGCAGGGCATCGATTCCGGCCGGTCCCGGCGGGTCTCCGGCGCGCGCCAGGTAGTCGTGAAAATGCGCGAGGTCGGAGGCGTAGTTGCGCACCGTGTGCACGCTCGCGCTCGCGCGCCGCAGCGTGTCGAGATAGGCGCCCATCAGGCGCGCGAGTTCCGTATCAAACGGCTGTGGCATTGGCGCCCAAATACTCGTCCATCGCGGTCACGGCGCGGCGGCAGACCTCGGCGTGGCGCGCCTTCCGGTCGTGCCGGAGTTTCCGCCGCAGTTCTTCTTCGAGTTGCGGCAGCAGGTCGAAGGCGATGTTCGCCGGCTGGTAGCGCTTCGGATCGGCGTGCGTCAGATAGTGGATCAGCGAGCCGCACGCAGTCTCCCGCGGCAGCTCGGGCAACCGTTCGCCGCGCGCCTGCACTGCGGCGAATCGTCCCGCCAGCAGGCCCGTCGCAATCGACTCCACGTAGCCTTCGACACCGGAAATCTGGCCGCCGAAAAAGACCCGCTCCTCGGCCTTCAATTGCAGCGACGCCGTGAGCAGTTCCGGCGCATTGATGTACGTGTTGCGATGCATCTGGCCGAAGCGCAGGAACTCAGCGTTCTCGAGACCGGGAATCAGGCGGAACACGCGCTTCTGATCCGGGAACTTCATGTGGTTCTGGAAGCCGACCAGGTTGTAACTGTCCGCGCGCTGCGTCTCCTGGCGGAGTTGCACAATCGCGTACGCCCAGCGGCCGGTGCGCGGATCCTCCAGACCGACCGGCTTCATGGGACCGAAGCGCAGCGTGTCGCGACCGCGGCGGGCGATCTCTTCGACCGGCAAGCACGACTCGAAGAACGGGACCTTGCCCGCATGGATCGCCATGTCGTCTTCGATGTGCGCATCGGCGCTCTCGGCCACCAGCAATGCGTCGACGAAGGCTTCGTACTCTTCCTTCGTCAGCGGACAATTCAGGTAGTCGTCTCCGCCGTCGAGCGACTTGCCGTATCGCGATGCCGCAAAGACCTTCCCCCGGTCGATGGTCGAGGCGTCCACAATCGGACTGATCGAGTCGTAGAAGTACAGACGCTCGCTGCCCGTGCGGAGCGCGATGGCGTTGGCCAACGGGCCGGAAGTCAGCGGTCCCGTGGCAACGATCACGATGCCATCCTCGGGAATCTCGCGTACTTCCCCGCGCCGGATCTCCACCAGCGGATCGTCTTCCAAAGTCTGCGTGATGATCCGCGAGAAGACGTCGCGATCGACGGTGAGCGCGTGGCCGCCCGGCACGCGCGCTCCTTCCGCCGCCTGCAGCGCGAGCGAGCCCATGCGGCGCAGCTCGTCCTTGAGCAGCCAGGAAGCGGTGTTGGGGCTGTCGCTCTTCAGCGAATTCGAGCAGACCAGCTCGGCGAAGTCCGCGGTCTTGTGAGCTTTCGTCTGCTTCACGGGACGCATCTCGTGCAGCGTGCAGTTGAGGCCCGAGCGCGCAATCTGCCAGGCCGCTTCACTGCCCGCGAGGCCCGCGCCGAGAACGTGGATTTCAATATGGTCCGGCAATCCATTACCATTGTAAGTTCCTCATGCAGAAACCCACGAAAAGTGTCACTTTTGCCCTCTTTTTGACCTGTTTTTGCCCGTTTTTCGCGTATTCCGCAATCGCGCCGGAGCCCATTCGCTACACGCTCCGCTTCCCGAAGCCGCAAACGCACTACCTGGAGGTGACGGCGCAGATCCCCGCCGGCAAGCCTCATGTCGAGCTGTATATGGCGGTCTGGACCCCAGGCTCCTACATGGTGCGCGACTATTCGCGCAACGTCGAAGCGTTTACTGCCACGGACCAGAGCGGCCAGCCGCTGACCGTCAGAAAGACGCGCAAGAACCGCTGGCTGGTCGACGCGGGCAACGCGAAGACGCTCACGGTGGTTTACAAGGTCTACGCCAACGAGCCGAGCGTGCAGGGCAACTACGTCGACGCGGGGTTCGCGATGATGAACGGCGCGCCGAACTTCGTGACCATCGAGGGTGGCGACAAGCGGCCCTATGAGGTGAAGCTGGAACTGCCCGCGGGGTGGAAGAAGAGCATCAGCGGGCTGAAGCACACGGGCGATCACTCCTACTTCGCGACGGATTTCGACCAGTTGCTGGATTCGCCGATCTATGCGGGCAATGCGCCGATCCATGAGTTCGAAGTGGACGGCAAGAAGCATTACCTGGTGAACGAGGGCGAGGGGCCGATGTGGGACGGGCCCGCGTCGGCGAAAGACGTTGCGAAGATCGTCGCCGAATACAGCCGCATGTGGGGCGGGCTGCCCTACGACCAGTACGTGTTCTTCAACATGCTGCTCGAGGCGGGCGGTGGACTGGAACACAAGAATTCAACCTGGATGGGCGGCAGCAAGTGGGCCTATGGCAACACGGTGGTCCCGCCTCCCAGTGACGATGCGGCTCCGCGCGGCACATTCCGGCCGAACCGGCTTGGCTGGCTCGGGCTGGTCAGTCACGAGTACTTCCACTTGTGGAACGTGAAGCGGCTGCGCCCCGTGGAACTTGGGCCCTTCGATTACGAGCGGGAGAACTACACACGCAGCCTGTGGCTGGCCGAAGGCGTCACGTCGTACTACGGCGGACTGGCTCTGGGCCGCACGAAACAGGCGACGCGGGACCAGGTGCTGCAGTCCTTCGGCAGCGCGATCGCTGCGTTGCAGAGCACTCCCGGGCGGCTGGTGACGCCCCTCGAACAGGATTCCTTCGACGCATGGATCAAGCTATATCACCCGGACGAAAACACGCAGAACACCGCGATCAGCTACTACACCAAGGGCGAGATCGTGGGCCTGTTGCTCGATGCGAAGATCCGCAAGCTCACCAATGGCGCGAAGTCGCTGGATGACGTGATGCGGTTGGCCTACCAGCGCTACAGCGGCGGGCGCGGTTACACGCCGGAGCAGTTCCGCGCGATTGCGAGCGAAGTTGCGGGCGCCGATCTCAGCGACTGGTTCCAGACAGTTCTCGATACAACGAAAGAGCTGGACTACAGCGAGATGCTCGACTGGTACGGCCTGCGCTTCAAGCTGCCTGTACAGAAGCCGGGGGCGCCGCCGCGCATCAGGACCGGTCTGCAGACGAAAGTCGACAATGGCCGGCTGGTGGTGAGCACCGTGGTCCGGGACACGCCTGGCGAAGAGGCGGGCGTGAACGTGGGCGACGAGATCCTCGCCATCAACGGCTACCGGTTGCGGGCCGAGCAGTGGCCGTCGCGGCTGGAATCCTACAAGCCCGGTGAGACCGTGAAGCTGCTCATCGCCCATCGCGACATCCTGCAGGACGTGAATCTCGTCGTCACGTCGGACAATCCGGTGTCGTGGCAACTGGAAGTGCGCCCGGATGCGACGGATGCTCAGAAAGCGCACCTCAACGACTGGCTGCGCGAGTAACGCCGCCGGGCGACCGTATGGAAGCCCTTTGTCCCTGGATGCGCGCATGGCGGGCGCCGGGTTGCTCGGTCGAAAATCATTCCCGGACGTTGCCGCTCGCGCGGTGGCAGGTGCCGATCTGGAGATCGGCGTTCCCGGGATGCGTCCGCCTCTCGTCGAACGTCGCGCGCAGATTCCTCATGCAATTTTGCGCGCCCGCAAGTCCATGGGCGCTCCCTGTCGTTCGTGATTCGTTGCAGGCGAGCGGGCACGTTCCGGAATGCCACCGCTCCGTCCGCATGTCGGGCTCCGTTTTCAGATTGCGTCGTAGAGCCGGATGGGAATAATAGCTTCGCAGCGCCGGAAGGCCGCGCTTAGAATGATTGCAGACATTCAGGGAGTCGTATCATGCAGCGAAACAACCTTGCCGCCCTCCGCGCGCGCGGATTCAGCTCCGCGTTGCTCCTGGCTTTGACAGTGCCCGCGTTCGGGCAATGGTACGCGCCAAACCCCATCACCGCGGTCAGCGAGCGGCCGGACGGAGTGGAGTTGAAGATGCGGACGGGCGTGACGCGCCTGCAGATCTGTTCGGACTCCATCGTTCGGGTGCTTTACTCGCCCACGGGGACGTTCCCGGAGCGCAAGGAGTTCGTGGTGGTTAAGGACTCCTGGCCGCCCGCGAAATTCACTTTCCATGCGACGGAGAAGGAAGTCACGCTGATAACCGCGCGGCTGAAGCTGGCCGTGGATCGCGAGGATTCCTCTGTCGTTTACACCGATCTGAAGGGCCGGCCGCTGTTGCAGGAAGGACCAAAGACCATGGAGCCCGCGCTGGTGAACGGCGAGCAGACCTGGTCGGCCGAGGACGTGGTGAAGATGTACGGCTCGCCCGAGGCGCTCTACGGGCTCGGCCAGCACCAGGCGGGGGTGTGGAACTATCGCGGCGAATCGGTGGACCTATCGCAGGAGAACACGAACGTCGCCGTGCCGCTGCTGCTCTCGACCAACGGCTATGGCATCTTCTGGAACAACACCTCGGCCAGCCGCTTCAACAACCGCTTCGTGCATTACCTGTACATCAGCTCGCAGGTGGCCGACGTCATCGACTACTACTTCATCTACGGTCCGGATTTCGACCGGATCATCGCCAGCTATCGCGAACTGACGGGCGCCGCGCCCATGTTTGGCAAGTGGGCCTACGGCTTCTGGCAGTGCAAGAACAAATACCAGACACAGCAGGAGCTGCTCGGCGTGGCGAAGAAGTACCGCGACCTGCACATCCCGCTGGACAACATCGTGCAGGACTGGTTCTGGTGGACCAACACCGGCGAGTTCAAGTTCAACAGCAAGTACCCCGACCCGAAGGGCATGATCAAGGAACTGCACGACGAAAACGTCCACCTGATGATGTCCGTCTGGCCGTATTTCTACCCCGGCTCGGCGACCTACGACGACATGGACCAGCGCGGCTTCTTCATCGATCGCACGAAGTCTAAATCGTTCCACCCGCTCGGCATGGCTCTGTATGACGCCTTCAATCCAGAAGCGCGCAAGTATTACTGGAACCTGATCGACCAGTCGCTGTTCCAGATTGGCGCCGACGCCTGGTGGATGGATACGACGGAGCCGGAGACCGAGGGCCGCGAAAAGAACCTGCTGATGTACAACAAGACGGCCATCGGCAGCGGCGCGCGCTATGCCAACATCTACCCGCTGATGACGACGATGGGCGTCTATCAGGGGCAGCGCGCGGCCTCGGACGAGAAGCGTGTCTTCATCCTGTCGCGCTCGTCGTTCGCCGGCGGGCAGAGGTATGGCGTGTCGTCCTGGTCGGGCGACATACTGTCCGATTGGGAGAGCTACAAGCGCCAGATTCCGGCCGGACTGAACCTCGCGTTGTCGGGCATCCCATACTGGACCACCGACATCGGCGGCTTCATCGGCGGCAACCCGAATCCCAACGATCCGGCCTTCCGCGAGTTGTTCATCCGCTGGTTCGAATACGGCTCGTTCTGCCCGATCTTCCGCGTTCACGGTACTCGCACGACCAACGAGAACGAGCTGTGGGCGTACGGCGCGGAGGCACAGACGATCCTGACCGCTTACGACCGCCTGCGGTACCGCCTGATGCCCTACATCTACTCGCTGGCGTGGAAGGTGACCAGCGAGGGATACACGCCGATGCGGCCGCTCGTGATGGATTTCCAGGACGACGTGCGGGCGCGGAACACGGGCGATGAGTTCCTTTACGGGCCGTCGATTCTCGTGAATCCGGTGACCGAGGCGGGCGCGACGTCGCGGCGAGTGTATCTGCCGGAGGCGGAGTGGTATGACTTCTGGACAGGCGCAAAGACCAAAGGCGGCAAAGCCGTGGACGCGCCGGCTCCGCTCGACCGCATGCCGCTTTACGTTCGCGCCGGATCGATCCTGCCGCTGGGGCCGGAGATGGAGTGGAGCACGGAGAAGCCCGCCGATCCGATCGAACTGCGGGTCTATCCGGGAGCCGACGGCGACTTCACGCTGTACGAAGACGAGAATGACTCCTACCGCTACGAAAAGGGCGTCTACGCCACCATTCCGATCCACTGGAACGATCGAGCCGGCGCGCTGACCATTGGCAAACGCCAAGGCAGCTTCCCGGGCATGCTGAAGAACAGGACGTTTCACATTGTCTTCGTGAGCGACGGGCATGGAGCGGGACCAGCGGTTGCGCCGCAACCCGGCAAGATCCTGAAGTACTCGGGCCAGGCCGCGACGGCGACGCGGTAAGCCGGCTCCGGCCTCGCGTACGGGCGCTTCCGGCTGGGCCGGCGCAGTCCGCGCGCCGCGTGGACGGCTTATTGGGATCTCGACAGCGGTGCAGATTTGACCGACGAGTCGGAGACCGGGCCTCTCGAAGCGCTATCCCGGGGTAAAACTCCACAAAATCGGACAGACTAGTCCGTTTAAGGCTCTTCTCGTAGTGCCAATTGGGTACGACGGAGATCCACACAATGGAAACAGAATGAAACGTGGTATCGTCACGATAATGTGGGATGTCCACGGGTCCACTTAAACCATTTGAACTGGAGATGATCATGCGCGCATTGAGACTTGTTCTTCCCCTGGCCGTGTTGATGACCGGACTGTTCGTCACGACGACCACCTCATTCGCTAAGCCGGAATACGCGAAGAAAGAGAAAAAGAGTTGCACTACCTGCCACGTCGCGGCCGGTAAGAAAGACCTGAACGACGTCGGCAAGTGTTATGCGAAGGCCCACACCCTGGCAGGCTGCGAAGCCAAGAAGTAGATCCTGTTGAGAGGAGAGGGCCAGCCGGGGCCCTCTCCCGATAGCCGGCGCGCGTCCGGACTGGAGGCCCAGGGTCTCATCTCGCCAGGTGCGCCGGAAAGTGGGCGTCCGCCCGGGCCGTTCGAGTATCTCCTCAAAATCTGAACCAGAGTGCGCGCGTGGAGCGCCCGCGCTGTTGCCGCTAAGCGCACGCAGGTATGCCGCGGAGGCAGCCATTGGGCCTCTCTCCAGATCTACGACCGCAGCCGGGAGAGAGGCGTATGCTTTGAGAACAAAGCACAAATGAGCCTGGAGGCAACGAACGATTCTGTCCCTTCGCGGCTGCGCACCGGACTTAACTGCGTGCGAGGGTCAAGGAACACGCGGAGATGCGGACCGCAGGCGTGATCAGCCTGAGAAGCCCGAATCAAGCCAATGCTTCACCGGCGCGGGCGCGCCTTGCGGCGCTGGCGACGTAGGCGGACTCCCACGCGGTGAAAGCCTGCTCTAACGCGGTCCTCACGCGCTCTTCACGGCGGATGGAGAGTCCCTCCACCTCGCGCACGCCCAGCAGATCCCGCGTCGAGGAAGTGATAAAAAGCCCGTCCGCCGCTTCCAGATCGTTCAGGGTGAGTGGGCGCTCAGTCACGCCGATACCCGGAACGCGGATAACTTCGAGCAGCAATTCGCGGGTCACGCCAGGCAGGCAGCCCGAGTTCAGCGGCGGCGTCACAACCGTGTCTCCGAAAACGGCAAAGACGTTCGCCGACGTGCATTCGCTCACTTCGCCGCGTTCATTCAGCAGCAGGACCTCGTCCAGTCCGCGCAGGTGCGCCTCTTCGTACCAGGCGAGATTCGAGCACCAGGAGAGGACTTTCGTGCCGGCGAACGGGCTGGCCGCAAAACGGCCGTTCGGAACGATGCCCAAATGGACTTCCGTGCCCCAGTTGTTGCGGTCCGCCGTGAACGCCACCAGGTCGACGTCCAGCTTCTGGTTTGGCCCTTCCCAAATGCCGCCCTTATTGCGGATGACGGCGACGCGCAGCGTGGCGTTATAGGCCTGGTTGGCCTCGACCAACGACAGCAGCGCCTCTTCCAGTTCCACCGGCTTCCAGGGGAAGGGAACGCGGATGAGGTCCGAATCCCGGTGCATCCTGGCCCAGTGGCGGTCGAACGCAAACAGCACCCCGTTCACGACTTTGATGGTCGAGAATACGCCCCACCCATTCATTACGCCGACCTGGCCCGGAGAAAAGGCGAGATCGGCCGAGGGCTGGATGTGGCCGTTGTGCAAGAGTTTGGCGTGTATCACATCTCCATCTTATCGCCGCAGGCCGCTTCAGACTCTGGCGGTTACCCTGCGCCATTCGTCCAGGAAGGGAAGTAAGCCGGCCGCGCCGCCGCGGAACTCCCGATCAGGCCGGCGACCAACTTGCGGCGGCGATAGAGTTGCTCCACCAGGCGCTCCGCCGGGGCCTCGTCGCCTCCCGGCAGCCACTGGCGGGGCAGGTCCCGCAGGATGCCATCGAACAGTTCGGCGGGCGCCTCGCGAATCCGCGTCAGCCAGGGCTCGAAGTCATCCAATTTGCGCACGCCCTGGTAGACCATGGGGCGAAAGTAGAAGCCTTGCATGGGGCTGTCGCTGAACTCCCAGTGCGGCCCGTCGAAGGCGTAGCCGTGATCGATCATCAGGGCGATGAACCCCTTTGCCAGCGGCGACGGCCCGCGGGGAGACTCGTCGGGGTCGTCCAGCCACTCTTTGATCCGCTGGCGTACGAAGATGGACTGCCGGGAGTCGGAATTCGCCGTCCACTTATCGAAAGCGAAGACACCCAGGAAGTGGCGCAGATTGCTCACCTGCGCGAGCAGGCTGTCCGGCAGGTAGTCGTAGACTGCGTCGCGGTCGGGATTGCCGGGAAAGCGGGATCCGAAGTGCCAGCCGGCGGAGACGGGCATCTCCCTGGTGACGAGCCGGATCTTTACGTCGCGCTCCCTGGAGAGGAACGACTCGTCCAGTTCGACGATGGCAACCTTGGGCGCGGCGATCCGGAGGTATTCCAGAAGACGGGAGGCGATCCACTCGTTCACGAGTATTCGAATGTGCTGCGGATTCTCCCGGAACTTCGTGACATAGAAGTGTCCATCGCCACCTTCGAGCAGGTGGGCCTGCGCGCCGCCGCGCATGTGCCGGAGAAATCGCGTTGCGTGGACCAGCATGGGCGCCTGCGCTAATCTGGTTGATGCCTGTGCAAGGAGTATCTCCGCGCCCAGGCAGACGCTACGCCCAGGAGTTGCATATTCCGATGGAAGAACAAGATAAGAAGGCCGCCGCCAGCACAGGCGATGAGGTTGCTCTGGAATTGATGAAATTCATTGCGACTTCCACAGGATACGGCAAAGGCGTACAGCAAGTGGGCTTCTCCAGCACGGGCACACGCAGTCCGGAAGAGCAGGCCGACGCACTGCTGGAGCTGTTCCGGAAGTGCCGCTCGGTTGTGAAAGAAAGCGGCCAGGCTTCCAAGGGCTAGAGCCGGCGGGAAAGAGATTCTTCCGCGCGTTCGACGTTGGCCCTCCCGGCTCCCGCTACCGGCCGGATCCCCTCCAAAAGAACGGGCGCCCTAACGGGCGCCCCATTGAACATCAACCAAATTCGATTTGAGTCCGGTTCACGCTGCAAAGCGCGCCGAATCTCGCTGGATTACTACTTCTTGGCGGGCGCTTTCTTGGCCGGCGCTTTCTTGGCCGGCGCTTTCTTAGCAGGCGCAGCCGCCTTCTTTACCGGAGCGGCAGCCTTCTTCGGGGCAGCAGCTTTCTTAGGCGCGGGCTTCGCAGCCTTCTTGGCTACGGCCTTTTTGACCGCTTTCTTTACAACGACCGTCTTTTTGGGGGCCGCTGTTTTCGGCGCAGCTTTCTTAGTTGCAGCTTTCACGGGTTTCTTTGTTACCTTTCCAACGACGGGCTTTACCGCCTTTTTCCCAGCCGGTTTAGGTGCTGGTTTACCTGCCTTGCGGGCAGGAACTCGTACAGAAGTCTTGGCCGCGGCTTTCTTAGCGGCTTTCTTAGCGGCCTTCTTTGCCTGTTTCTTTGCGCGCGCAGCCGGGGCAGGCTTCGCCACGACTTTCTTCGGACTTGATTTCGGCGTTGGCTTTGGCTTTGGCTTCGGTTTGGACGCGCGGGCCGCGCGCTTAGGCGCTGGCGCAGCCTCAGTCCGAACGGGGAGCGGTTCGGCCGCTGGCGGCGGTGGCGGAACCTCGATGGCCGCAACCTCAAACACTCCGGCAATGATGGAGGGGGCTTGCTCTTCCTCTTCCGAGTCGCTGTCGAAATCGTCATTCACGTCACTGACTCCGTCGTCCTTGACCACGGAATCGAAATCGCCTTCGCCCTCATCGAGGGAATCAAAAGGACTCATCTCCCAAGACGCCATAAACAAGGCCTCCTTTTCCAGGATTAAAACAAAAGTACCATGTCTTGTAATTCGTTACAAGGCCAGACGTTTCAGCCGAAGCGCCCGGTCGGCGATGTAAGGATGACCTTCGTTGCGCGCTAACGGGTGGAAGTCCGGCGCGGCTTGGCGTGTGAGGCGGAGGCGAGCTGCGTTCCGTGCGAGGCGCCCCGTGCATGCCGGGTGGACTTGGCTGCGCCGCGCGCCACCAACGACGATCCGCGCGATGCCGCCTTCCTGTGCGCTCCCGTCGCGCGGGCTGACCTGACCGCCTTTTCGGGCTTCGGCGCCGCAGGGATGAGAATCAACTCTCCCGTGTGGGAACTTTCGAACCAGGTCGCATCCAGCGCTGGATTAGCCGCCAGAATTGTAGCGGACGCCGTACCGAACTGACGCGCGATCACGGGGAGACTGTCGCCCGGGCCAACCCGGTGCAGCCGCCAGGACAGCCGCTTTGCCTCCGGGACCGCATCCAAAGCGCTGAGCACCGCCGGGCCATTCCCGGCCGGTACGCGCACATCCGAGTCTTGCGGAGCCGCATTCCTCAAAATGGACGGGTTCAGGTCGCGCAGATCGGAGACCGGGGCATCGGCCGCGTCGGCCAGCAGCGCCAGACTCGTGGGCGCGGTCAGGTGCACGGAATCAAACGCAAGCTCCGGATCCTGGTCGATGGCGGGTAAGCCGTAAGCGGTCGGGTCCTTCGCGATGATGGCCATGGCGAGGATCGCCGGAACGTAGTTCCTGGTCTCCTGGGGCAGCGCGTTACGCCGGGAAAGTTCCCAGAAGTCGGCATATCCCGTGCGCTGTACGGCACGTTCCGGACACAACGGCCCGCAGTTATATCCGGCCATTGCCAGATACCAGTCGCCGGTCTTCCTGTATAGGTCGTGCAAGTGGCGCGCCGCCGCCCGGGTCGCCTTTTCCGGATCGAGCCGGTCGTCTTTATCTTTACTCGATTCCAGGCCGTAAAGACCACCGGTGAAGCGGGCAAACTGCCACATCCCGGCGCAGGATTTAACCGAAAGCGCCCGAGGCATAAAGGCCGATTCCGCCTGAGCCAGGTGAATCAGCTCGACCGGCAAACCCTCTTCCCGGAACACCCGCTCGATCATGGGACGGTACCGGCCGGCGCGCTTCCAGCCGTACATGAACACTTTCTGGCCGCGCGGACTGCTGAAGTAATTGATATAGGAGAGCACCGCGTCGTTGACCACCAGAGGCAACTCCGACGAGGAGGCTCTCACGCTCTCGAGCACCTTATCTTTCATCTTCGGATCGACAGGGAACGTCAGATCGAGGATGCCGTCGAGCGGGGATTGCGTAAAGACAAGACCTTCGGGCGACTCGCCCGCTCCAAGACTCTCCAGGTCGTATTTGTGAATCTCGCGGATGAACTCTTCGGCCCGGCGTTCAAGCACGGCCCGATCCGGCAGATTGTCGGGCAGATCCATCAGGGCATCGACTGCGAGGTCAAACTCACGGCGGGCCTCATTCACCTGCTGGTTGGCCAGGAAGGACTTCCCGGACTGAAAATGCTGCTCGCATTCGCGCAGCGCTTTCTGAGCCCGCGACTTAAGGATCGAGCTATCGTCGGAAGGCGCGGCGGCCGGTCGCTGGGCAAAGCCGGGGCGGACCGGATTCTGTTGAATCACCCCGTCCATGCCGTTGTCGGTTGTTTCAATTGTAACGGCGTCGGTGGGGGGCGCCTGACCCGTCGCTCCCGCCGCCTGAAGAAGCGGCACAGGCGCGAGAACGAGAGAAAGCGCGAAGAGAGTTACGTTTACGGGCAAAGCCATTCGGTACTTCGAGTGAAGAAACGATTACATAACTGCGAACTTAAGACTCTAACCGAATTCGATCCCGTGGTCAACCCCGGACTCCGGCGGGCAATGCGCTTCAGATTCAAAGATTTGCAGCTCCAAACCAGCGTTCGGGCCCGGAGCACGCGAGGCCTCCCGCGGGCATTCTGATGGACCGCCGGACGAGCCACCGCAAACGCGCCGCTTTTCCTGGCCGTTGCGGCCCCGTCGTGTCAGCCGTGCGGTTGTGTCCTAATTCACACGATGCGGCGGAACGGAGGCGGGTCTCATGCAGCATCCGCACAGGCTGGCGCGGGGCGTGCGCAGAGGCTTGTGGCAAAAGTTACAGGGGGGGCCATAGAGCGCCAGCCGGTGATGGTACAATGCCGAAAATTTCGTTTCGCACTCACCCGTGATCTGCTGGTAGGCCTCGAGCGCAAGCTGTTGGCGCTCGCCGAAAGGAACGCCGGACTCGGCGGAGAGGCAGGACATCACAAACTGGTATTCCTCTTCGGTCAGCATCGGGATTTCGCGGCGGCATCGCCAGCAATATAGCAAGCGCATTCCTGCACCCGCGGCGATCCTATTCGAAGTCTCGTGAGAGTGCAAGCGGCTCGATGGGGGGGCGTGAGGGACAAGACTCCGCGGACTGCGCTGTGCGCTTCCTCCGGCGGCGGCGTTTGGCGTCCGCGCCGTCACCACTCCGGTATGTTGGCGAACGCCTTGGCGCGGAACGTCTCGAGCACCGCCTGCCGCTCCAGCGGGACGTCGGGCTTCGTCAGGGCAGCCTCAAATTTCTCCACGGCTTCGCTCCAGCGCTCCGCGCGCATCATCACCAACCCCAGCATCAAGTGTGGTTCGGGCGAATCCGGGGCCAGCCGTACGCCCTCGTGGCACCAGATCTCCACGGCCCGGTTGTCCCCAAAGGCGTAAGCCAGCCACGCGAGCCACAGCGCCCGCCGTCCGTCTTCGTTGTCCTGGGCCACATCCGCCTCCAGGCTGCGGTAGGCCAGGTCGAGGTGGTTCTCCACCAGATAGCGGTACTCCAGACCCGCGTTGTGGTCCATTTCGGCCGCGGTGAACTCGTCGTTTTCGCAGATCGCACAGACCGGTTCGTGATCCGGCCGTGGCAAAAGGCACAGGGAGCAGAGTTTCACTTCTTTTCCCCGGCGATATTCCGCATCCGGCTGTCACCGCGACCGTAGCGGCGCGCTCCAGAAACTATCAGCGCAACCGCTGCGCCAAAATGTATACTCATCTGGGGATTTGGGTATGGACACCGCACTCGCACTACACCGTTTCCATTTCGCATTCACCATCACATTTCATTATCTTTTCGTTCAGCTCACTTTAGGGCTGGGGTTCCTGATCTTCGTTCTGAAAACCCTGGCGCTGGTGAAAAAGGACGAACATTACAACGACTGCGCGCGCTTCTGGGCTCGCATCTTTGCCGTCAACTTCGCCCTCGGCGTGGTCACGGGCATTCCTATGGAATTTCAGTTCGGAACGAACTGGTCGCGCTTCTCGCGCGACGCGGGAGCCGTGATCGGGCACACGCTGGCCATGGAAGGCCTGTACACGTTCTTCCTGGAGAGCACCTTCCTCGGCTTCCTGCTCTACGGCGAGAAGATGCTCGGCCGGGTCGGCCATTGGGGGGCGGCCGCGGCGGTATGGATCGGAAGCTGGATGTCGGGGTACCTGATCGTCGCAACCGACGCCTGGATGCAGCACCCCACGGGCTATCGCATCGGCGAGGGCGGCAAGATCCTCCTCTCCAACTGGTGGTCGCTGATCTTCAACGAGTGGGCGGCGTGGCAGTTCGTGCACACGATTCTGGGCGGCATCGTGACGGCCAGTTTCGCGATGGCGGGTATCGGCGCATTCTACGTGTTCATCAAGAAGAGTGAAAAGTATGCGCACGTGTTCCTGAGCGTCGGCGTAACGGCGGGTTTGATCGCCGCCATTCTGGTCGCGTTCCCCACCGGCGATCACCAGGGCAAACTGGTGGCTCGCAATCAGCCAGTAACGCTTGCGGCAATGGAAGGGCACTTCAACACCGTGCCAGCCTCGCCCATAGCCATCCTGGGCCAGCCCGACATGAATAAAGGCAAACTCGACAATCCATTCATCGTCCCCGGCGCACTG
>Ga0315272_10000136_pt1 | contig 33076 bp, 29 predicted proteins | sample C3_middle_MG_FD_203918 | JGI IMG/M metagenome (GOLD analysis project Ga0315272, IMG submission 203918) | Sediment microbial communities from Yellowstone Lake, YNP, Wyoming, USA - C3_middle | ecosystem: Environmental > Aquatic > Freshwater > Lake > Sediment | place: USA: Wyoming | collected...
CTTCTCAGGCGCATGATCGAGGTTTCTCATATACTCGAGCCTTTCGATAAGCTTGATGAGTATTACTCTGACATCATCAGCCAGACTCAGCAGCAGCCGCCGGAAATTCTCAGCCTGGTATGAAGACTGCATCGAATCGATACTCGTAATGCGGGAAAATCCATTCAGAATCTCAACCACCTTCTTACCGAACTCTTTTTCAAGATCTGACTGGGAGATGCTCAGATTGTTAAATGAATCATGCAGCAGGGCTGTAACGATAGCTGTGAGGCCAAGACCCATTTCTCCGGCAATGATGCGTGCAACTGAGAGGGCATGAAGTATCTGAGGCTCTCCTGTGAGAATTATCTTATCCCCGCATGCTTCCAATGCAAGATCAAATGCTCTTTTTATGACCTGATTGTCATCAGGCGAAACAGTGTTTTTTGCTGCCTGAAGCAAAGAACGGTATCCGCTATGTATCTTCTGTGTGTCGGCGCTCATTGATGATTCCGGATTTAGATTTAAGCAATTAACTAAAAAACCTTCGAAATAGTTCTGAAAAAATCAAAAAAAATCCCCGGTACTTATCAGGAGCCGGGGATCTATGAAGTTTATTAAGTTTTATCTGAACGAGAATCCCAGACCTGTTGTTATTACATTATATTGTGCCCTGGTATAATCGGCATGGATCGTAACGATCGCCAGTTTAATCCTGAATCCTATATTAGCCCGCAATCCTGAAAAGTTTTCAATGTCAAGGTTTGGAAAGTCGGTACCCTTTTTAACGCCACTGTTATTGTACTGATAGTAGGGCGAAGTTGCAACAGGAGTTGGCGTAGGGAAATTACCGGAAAGATCCATGGTGGTTTTTGTTTTACAATAACCCAAACCGCCATAAAATGTAATCACTGGTAAATTAAGCGATGCAATTGCACTGATATTTAAAGCCTGTACCCCAATTTTAAGGTTTTGTGAATTAAATGAAGTTGCAATATCATAAGGAGCAGTATATAAACTATTTGCCTGCTCAGGCTGTAAATCAACAGGAACATTTCCCTGAAGTTTTGTGAATCCGGCAAAAAGGGAAACATCAAGAGGTAACGCTTTATTGCCTGGTATGTACTGCATTATACTATGAACCAGACCTACTCCCCATAAAGAAACATTGCCTTTATTAATATTGATCTTAGGTATAAATCTGACTTTCAATTCAGTTCCCAGAGGCAGACCTATTCCGATCTGTGCTGTAGGTACAGGAACATATCTCCAGTTTGTTCCTTTTGGAGCATTAAAAGTTGCGAGGGTAACTCCATTTACTTTATAGGTCATCAGCGGGCCACTTTTGTCCGGACCGGCCACAGTTGAAGCCATTCCGGTACCTGAAAGAGATGATGAAAGACCAATCTTAGTCACATCAAATGTTTCTGCTGAAGTTGGTACAATGCCTGCACTTGCGCTGATTGTAATATCAAATCCTCCGAATTTATGAGGTTTTGCAGTATTATACCATCCCCCGTTAAGTCCGGCGCCAAAAGCATTGGCATATGGGGTCATATATGCCTGAAGGTATTTTCCGCCATCAGCAGGTGCACTCCTCAGAAAATCAACATCCTTGAATTGTGAATAGGATGCCAGTGAAAATACAAACAAACTGATAATCAGAATTCCGGAACGTTTTTTAAATCGATTGTTCATAGTATTAGAATTGGTTCATAGTTTGAATTTATACAAATATAAAAGAATTTGAATAGTTTAACAGCAGCATGTATCCAGACACTTCTATATATCTGACCAATTCCGGGTTATAAAGGTTGCTTCCTCTGATATAAAATTTCAATTATTATTCCTCCGGGCTCTTCTTACCGATCTTATCCAGACTTTTAAGTTCCTGAATATCCATGTCCTTCGATAACTCAGAGATGCTTTTAAGGTTGAGTTCGCCTTTAATGGAAATAAGTGAGTTTCCGGCCGGACCGCCTGTCACAACAAGAAGTTCGGATATAATATTACCATTCTGCCTGATCAGGAATTTTGTCATGTTGGGGCCCTCTTTCACAACCATAAGTTCTTCATATACCGACAGATCAAGTTTTCTGCTCAGTTCAGTATAGAAGTTAAGGTTTTTATTCAGCAGTGAATCTTCAACCGTAAGTATCTTTATAGACTTCAGTTTATTAATCACATTATCTGCATTTTTATTGTCCTGATCTTTATTTGCAAACATGCTGAACATCTTGCTGGAGATAGACACAACTGTAAATCCGGGTTTCTCTGAATATTTGTTGAACATATCTTCTACCGGTCCACTTTGTGCTTTCACACTTATTGTCAGGATGATTGCTGCCAGAGATAGAAAAATCTTTTTCATATGAATGAATATTATTTGTTTATATTTTTTTCTGCCGGATTATTGCTAAAATTGGTTGGATCCTGAAGATAGTTAAGGCTTTTCAGATTTTTCTCCACAATCCGGGTCGACTTATTAAATGTCTCAAAACTTTTTTTCGATACTTCGTTCATTTTTCCAACAGGCTCAAGAGCCTGGGCACCTCTGTTCATTCTGGTTGAAACATCTCTGAGGATTTTTATTGTTTCCGAATAGGCAATTTCCGGATCTTTAAATGTATCCAGTGCTCCGGCTCTGCTGGTGAAGAAGAAGTAGGAGCCTGTAAGCAGAAGCAATCCTGCTGCTGCACTAAGTGCGGGAAGGATAAATCTTTTAATTTTCAGCGATGAATTCCCTTTTCCGGAAGCATCGATGCCAGCCAGTATTCTTGATTCGAAGTCCACTGATGGCTCAGGTATTGGTGCTGATTCATCAAAGAATCCGAAAATTACCTTTTCAGCTTCATATCCTTGCGGAATATTTCCATACCTGAAAAATTTCCTTAGGGAATCTTCTTCCTCAGCGGTACTTTCTCCGTTATAGTACTTTTCGATCAGCCTCTTTAATTCCTCTTCTTTCATACTGGTATTTATTAAATTCATCCCTGATCAGCTTCCGTGCCCTTGATAATGTAACTCTCAGTGTATTTATATTCTGTTCTGTTTTTTCAGCTATCTCTTCATATGACTGCCCCTCAATATCCCTCATTCTGACAGCATTTTTATAAGTTTCGGGCAACCCTTCAATTATCTGATGCAGAATATTGCCTGATTCTTTGCTTTCCAGAAGTTCATAAGGTGAGTCGCTGTCTGAATTCCCGATGATCTGTCCATTTAACTCTTCGTTTATAATTCTTCTTTTTTTTCTGATCTGATCAATGCAGTAATTTTTTACCATTGTAACAGCCAGTGCATTGATACTGTTATACTCATCAAGTTTTTTTCCAAGATTCCAGAGTTTGATAAATACCTCCTGCACTGCGTCTTCGGCCTCTTCCTGGTTTTGCAGGATGCGGAAAGCATAACCGTACAAATTCCGGTTATGCTGCCGTACAAGATCATTGAAATCGTTCCTGGTCATTCCTGCCACACCGGGTTAAAGAGTGTTGATAAAGATAGTTACATTATTAGTTCTTTAAACCTGAAGTTATTTTCATTCCGTGGTTTTTCTCTGCTTCCCTTGAAAATTTTCTGGCTTCAGCTAATGTCATATTGCCCTTAATTTGTATCAAAGCATTGTCATTGCCTCCCGCTATCAGCAGGAACTCCTTGAACCTGTTTCCATCTGTGCGTACCAGCATTCTAACGTTTTCATCAGTGTTTTTGATTCTCATGAACTCATCATAGTCCTTAAGATCAATGCCATCTATGACTGAGCTGTAAAAATTATCAACTTTCATTTGCTTGTCTTCCTGTGCCAGTATCCGAATCAATGATATGTTTACAGGTAATGAGTTATCGTCATTATCATCACTAAAACAATGAGCCAGTTTAAGGATATTGCCATTTATGGTAACGGTTGTAAATCCATCCTTTCCGGCATATTTATCAAACAGGCCATCTATTGTTCTTTGTCCATAAAGAACTGTTGCTGTAATCGTTAAAACGATAAGAAGTAAAAATCTTTTCATAGTCTTTGTATTTTAATTTTTTGATAATTCAAATACATGACGCAGACATAGCAGATTCATTACAGGAAAAGTAAAAAATTTTAAGAAGGCTTAGGTTAAGGCTGAGTTTGAGATAAAGAAAAGCTTCTTAACCTTAATCTTAGCTTTAGCCTTATTTGATAGTTTGCAGAGATAACGGGTTTAATCAATAAAAAAAGCTTCCATTTCTGAAAGCTTTCTGTGATCCAGCTGGGGCTCGAACCCAGGACCCCATCCTTAAAAGGGATGTGCTCTACCAGCTGAGCTACTGAATCAAAAATTCAATTTGAAGAACCTCTTTTGTTTTTGCGAGTGCAAATGTATGATAATTTTATTTCAATGCAAAAGAATAGAATAAATTTTCAGTGCTATTTTTCCATTTTATTAACAATGTCAGATTGCCAGGGAAAAAATAAGTTTAAAACTCATTAAAACTACCGCGACAAAACAGGAATCTGTCTGTTTATAGACTCTTCCAGGGATATAAGCGTTTCGGTACGGACTATCCCTGCAATATTCTGAATAGTATCGGTGAGTATCATGCGAAGATGCTCATTGTCACGAGTATATACCTTAATAAATAAAGAATAATTACCTGTGGTGTAATGACATTCAATTATCTCAGGAATATCCCTGAACTTATCAACAACATCCCTGAAATGACCCGGATGGTCAAGAAATATACCTATGTAAGCACAAGTCTTAAAGCCTACCATCACAGGATCAACTTTAAATTCAGACCCTCTGATAACACCGATTCTGATAAGCCTCTGAACTCGCTGATGAATTGCAGCTCCCGAAACTCCACATTCCCTGGCAACCTCCAGATAAGGAATCCTTGCATTCTTAGTTATAATATCCAGAATCTTCTTATCCAAATTATCAATTTGTAAACTTTCTGACATTTCTGTGGCATTTAAATAATAAAATGAAACAATATGTTTTTAATTTCTTACAAACTTAAAGGAAAAATGGGGAATTTGTTACATTAACTGAAGAAATAAATAAACTTTTTATTCTGAACCCGGGAGGATCAGCTATTGCGGTTGATATAGCCAACTATTTCTTTAAGATCGCTAAAACCTTTCTCTAACATGAATTTCTCTATTCCATCAAGAATCTTTACTGACGCCTGGGGATCAATAAAGGATGCAGTGCCAACCTGAACAGCACTTGCACCTGCAAGGAGAAATTCCAGGGCATCTGAGGCTGTCATAATGCCTCCCATGCCGATAACAGGAACTGAGACAGCATTTGCAACCTGCCAGACCATTCTGAGAGCCACAGGTCTCACTGCCGGGCCAGATAGTCCGCCCGTAATTGTCGACAGAGCAGGCCTCATATTCTGAACGTCAATTGACATTCCAAGCAGTGTATTAATCAGAGAAACCGAATCAGCACCCTCTTCCTCCACAACCTTCGCAAAATCAACAATATTGGTAACGTTTGGAGATAATTTAACTATAAGCTTCTTCTTGCATACAGTCCTCACTTCCCTCGTTACCTCGCGTGCAGAAGCAAGATTCGTTCCGAAGGCCATCCCTCCCATTTTTACATTCGGACATGAAATATTCAGCTCTATTGCAGGTATTTTCTCAAGCTTATTAATTCTCTCAGCCAGAGCAACATAATCTTCAATATAGCTTCCGTTTATATTTACTACAATATTGGTATTATAGGAAAGTATCCTTGGGTAAATGTTCTTTTCAAAATAGTCAATTCCCTTATTCTGCAAACCAACTGCATTAAGCATTCCTGAAGGAGTCTCAGCCATTCTTGGATACTTGTTTCCTTCACGTGGCTCAATTGTGGTTCCTTTTACAACAATACCACCCAGAGACGAAACATCAAAAAAATCTTCAAACTCAGGACCATAGCCAAATGTTCCTGAAGCAGTTAACACAGGATTCTTGAATTTAAGATCTCCGATTGAAAATCCCAGATTTACCATTTCAATTCATTTATGTTAAAAATGGGTCCGTCAATACACGTACAGAGATTACCTTTTACTGTATCGACAATGCAACACAGACATGCTCCTATTCCGCAGGCCATCAGGTTTTCAAGCGATACTTCACATGCAATGTTCCGTTCCCGGCTGTATTTTGCTACTGCTTTCATCATTGAATCGGGACCACAGCAGTATATCATATTATATTGCTTTTCCGAGAGCACGGAATGTCTTGTTACATAACCCTTTTCACCTACCGATCCATCCTCAGTGGTTACAAAAACATTCCCTGTATCCTGGTATTCTTCATATTCTATTATGCGCGCACTGTTTCGGAATCCCAGAAGAATGTCAGGAACAAATCCGTTGGATTTCAGATACCTGCCCAGGAATAATAAAGGCGCAATACCGCATCCTCCTCCGACAAGAAGAACCTGATCATTTGCAGAAGGAAGGGTAAAAGAATTGCCAAGCGGATATACCAGGTTCAATATATCACCGATCCTGAGTCTGGATAGTGTTTCAGTGCCCTTCCCAACGACCTGAATAAGGAGTTTAAATGAATTTTTCTCATAATCAACATCGTGAATTGATATAGGTCGCCGGAGAAATGTCTCAGGGCTGCCGTTTACTCTTACCTGCGCAAACTGACCCGGCTTAAATTCCGGTATTTTATCATTCCCTGAAAGTTCAAGAATGAAAAAATCATTATTAAGACGCTTATTATCAATTACTTTTAAATCCTCTATACGCTTTGCCATCTAGAATGCGTTTACGGCAAAGATAACTGTAATGAGTGATTCAGGAAAATTTAAGGTGAGGATAATTTCTATTATTTAAAATGATTTTAAGGAAATCATTTGCGGGGGAAGAACTCTTCAAAGCTGTTGTCATCATAAAACCATACTATTTTAACAGCCTCCGATACTGAACCAGAAACGGAACCTGAACCTGAATCAGAGGAACTTCTTCCTGGTCTGGGACTCGCTATCTTATTGAAATCCAAATCTCCCGGAATATTATTATTATTGCTGATTTTAGTTTCGTTTATGACATCATCAGACGGTGAAAAATCGAATAAACTCTGAACTTTAGCATCTTTATACATCGATCCGCGGCCAAATAAAAGCCATTCAGTTGAAAGAAACTGATATTTCTCAAGCATTTTCAAGACAAAATCAAGACTCGGATTATTTCTCCCGGAAAGAATATGGGAGATACCCGAAGCCTGTACACCAATTTCCTCTGCAAGCTGTGCATAAGTTTTGTTTTCAGTCCTTAGAAATTCAAGTAAACGCTCTTTCATTTTAAAATTATTTGCTTTTACAAATGTAATCAGAATATAAATTCCATCTGTAATTATATTTATTTACATCTGTAATTACACTTGTAATCTGAATTAAAACCTATGCAAGTTATTATTGTAAATATCTAAATATAAAGTCAATACAAATACACATTATGTAATGTAATACTGTAGTTTAGATATATATATAACTAGTATATAGATATATAACATAATATTCTAAACGTTTTAAGGCCCGATTACCTTATAATTTAACATCCAGACCTCCAAAAACTATAAATAATAGCCTATAATATATTGATATTATGATATATATATAATATTGCAGTATCAGATCTAATTTATTTACTTATGTAACTTTAAAATCTTAATTTCCACATTACATACGTAAGTAATTGTGTTGTTTTGCCTGCATTACAATTGTAAAGTGAATAATAATTGCAATTTATTTATGTCTGTCAGGTATAATCAGGAATATCTATTTTGAATTTTCAAAGTGAAAATTTCAATCAATTCTGAAAATTGAATATTTACGGACGCTATTTTGCAATCGAAGAGATATTCGATTCTGGGAGAGTTGAGGATTCTGGGTGCAGGGTGCAAGACTGTTCAGGAAAATAAAGGTGGAAAGATGGAATTTTACTCCGGTTTGAAATTCCTGGCAGCTATATCGTCGAATTCATTCTCCGAGCGGGCAATTACCGCCGTGGCAAGGCAATTTCCGATTACATTAACCGAAGTTCGTGCCATGTCCATCAACACATCAATTCCCAGAATAATGAAAACGGGTTCTACAGGCAATCCAAAGCTGACCACGGTGCCCAGAAGAATTACCAGTGATGCCCGGGAAACTCCCGCAACGCCTTTGCTGGTAAGCATCAGAGTGAAACATATGATAATCTGTTTTCCAATAGGCAGGTCTATGCCTGCAGCCTGTGCAACAAATATCGAGGCAAGAGAAAGATATAAAGTGGTGCCGTCAAGATTGAAACTGTAGCCGGTAGGTATCACAAAAGCCACAATTTTCCTTGGGATTCCGAATTTCTCCATCGATTCCATAGCTGATGGCAATGCAGATTCGGAATTTGATGTGGCAAAAGCTATGGTCGCTGGTTCCGAGATCGCCTTGATAAATGGTTTTAAAGGTATTCTGAAAATCAAGGCAACAGGAACAAGAACAAACACAAGGAACACTACCAAAGCTACATACAGCGTTGCAAGCAGCTTAAAAAGATTAAAAAGTATATCGAGCCCCATATGACCAATCGTATATGCAATTGCTGCAAAAACAGCTATCGGAGCATAATACATAATAATATTTGTGAACTTAAACATTATCTCAGCGAGACTCTCACTGAACCTGATCATTGGTGCGCGGTATTTCTCCTTAACCATCGCCACGGCAATCCCGAATATAACACTGAATACAACAATCTGGAGAATTTGTCCCTCGAAAATTGATTTGGCTATATTCTCAGGAAAAATATGAAGAATGAAATCACTGGTAGTCTGGACTTTCATATTAGCAATCGCAGGTGCTTCGGGGTTTGGAGGAAGTACAACACCTACACCCGCCTTTCCTATGTTGATCGCAAGCAATCCTATAAACAAGGCAAGGGTGGAAACTATTTCAAAATATAGAAGAGATTTCCAACCCATTCTTCCGATCTGCTTAATATCTGCATGACCGGCGATACCGACAACCAGAGTAGAAAATAACAGAGGTGCTATAATAGTCTTGATCATCCTGAGGAAGATATCACTCAGTACCTGCAGTTTTTTGGCTACTTCAGGAACGTCATAACCAAACTCTGCACCAGCAACCATGCAGACAAGTATCCAGGTTGTAAGAGTACGTTTCCTGAGCGCGAAAACAAAAAGAAGCGCAACGCTTAATAATCTAAATATCAATAATATATTTCGGGGTATCTCTAGTATAGAGTTAGCCTTCAAAACTAACAGAATCAAAGTTACGCTGACTACACTTAAAAGCAAATAAGGAAATAATTTCCAGATTTTTTGCATTAAGACTGCTTATATATTATGTCTAAGGATTATCAGTTCAAGGATCAGCTGCAACTACCTGAACAACCAGAATGTTCTTCGCCGCCACAATCTGAACAAGAATGCATCATAGCAGCCAGTTCATTCTGAGTGGCTTCTCTTACATCCACAATCTTTCCGGTGAAAAATAAATCGAGTCCTGCCATCGGATGATTAAAGTCCATCTTCACATAAGAATCTGTAATCTCATTAATCACGCCTGTCAGGGGATTCCCGTCTGAATCGGTCATAGGAACTTCATTCCCGACTTTGCAGATGTCCTCATTCAACTTCCCATCCATTTCAAATACGGAGATTGGGACATCAATTATCATGTCCTCTCTTTTCACTCCATAAGCTGAATCAGATTCAAGTTTAAATTTGAACGGATCACCGCTCTCAAGCATATTTATATTTGATTCAAAAACAGGCAGCAATCTTCCTGTTCCATATATGAATTTCAAAGGTCTGGTTTCATCCAGAGTCTCAATTACCCTGCCATTAGAATCATTTTCTCTTAGTTCATAAATAAGAGAAACCATCATATTATTCTCAATTTTCATATTTGCCTCTTTTTTTAAAGGTTCAAATATAATTTAAATTGCCTTCCGGCAATCCACAGAGTAATAAATTTGAGGATAATTGTTAAAAAAACCGTTGAAATGGAAAAATGCAGAAAAACTCAGAAAATGAAGCTAAGCCTTAATATCGGCTTGCTGTAAATTGCGTAGTTGGATTCATTTAACGGCCAGAGAGCCATAAAATTAAGTGATGACCTTTTACCCAATTGCTGACTGATACCGGCTCCTGCCAGAACAGTGTTTACATAAAACCTGTCGGTCAGATACGGCGGCGGATTTTTCCAGAAAGATGTCTTCAGACTCAGCAATTCATCTTCTAAATGAATAAATAATCCGGTATGAACTCCCATGGGGACAACTGAATTAAGATTCTGAATAACTACAAACTGAAGGTAACCCCGTCCTCCATAAAGCGCAGTTCTGTCAATGGGGTCTTTATAATATCTGTAACTGGGTCCGGCAGCAACAGCAAGCCGTGGAAGAAGCCAGAAACCAACTACAGGGGATACTGAAATATCGGTAATGGTTCCAAGCGACAGACCAAAACTTCCTCCAAAGAATAACCTGTCAATTGCAGCGGGTGTACTGCTCTTTTCTGTCTGATCAAAGGGAAACTGATCTTCTTTCTGCTTCTGTGCCAGTATATCCGAATTCGATAAAAATGAAAACAGGCAGATTGACATAATTGCGCGTGATAAAACTGCCTGTTTGTTTATTTTGCTAAGAGTGCTCATTGTGATTAATTATACTAATATTTTGAAACGCTACAAATAAACGAAAAAATGAGCCGAATAATATGTTGAAGGAATAATCTTTTGTCAGAAAGAAGATAGGTGCAGGGTTCAGGTTGCATGGTGCATGGTGGGCACGATAAAAGAAATTAATGCTCCTGGAGAAAACTCAGGCAACATGAGGCTATTTTTCAATTTTGTCGAATGAGGCTACCAGTCCTTTAATCAGTGATGAACTGAAACCATTATGCTCCATTTCATTGAGTCCAACAATTGTACATCCTTTTGGGGTTGTAACCTTATCGATCTCATATTCAGGATGCTTATGGCCATCAATCAGGAGCTCTGCAGCCCCCTTGACTGTCTGGTTTACAATGGCGCTTGCTGTTACAGCATCAAAACCTATCTGAATGCCTCCCTGAATCATAGCTCTTATAAATCTCAGAACATAGGCAATTCCGCATGCTCCCAGGATGGTGGCAGATTCCATGAGATCTTCATCGATTGTCATTGTAGTGCCGATAAGATCAAAAAGAGCCTTCACAGATTCTGCCTGATCGGCAGTGTTTCCGTTATGACAAATACATGTGACTGATTTACCGACACTTGCTGATATATTTGGCATAGCCCTGAACACAGGTACACTTGTTCCGACAACCTCCTGAATTTTACTTATTGTCACACCTGCAGTCACAGATATCAAAATGTGTTTCTCAGGCTTCAGACTGTCTTTCAATTCCTCAAGAACACTGACGATATTATACGGTTTAACCGCTATGACTATCATATCGGAGTCGCTGACAGCCTTTCTGTTATCAGAAATAAGCCTCACTCCTGTTCCTTTAAGCTCTCCCGAATCTTCAATGTTCCTCCTGGTTGCGGTAATATAATTTGCGGGAATTTCTCCCTGCTTCAACAATCCTTGCAGAATTGATATGCCGATATTTCCACAGCCAATGATTGCTACCTTTTTCTTAATCATATATTAATAATATTAACTACAGAGAAGTTTTTGAAAATAAATATTTGCAAATATATTACAATTGATTAATATTTTATACAAACCTTAAACAAACGGATTGCTGGTAAAGTTTCCGTCACAATGTTTATTTCGACCTGATAATTAATGAAGCTACAGAAGAGAACGGATACTGCACAAATAAGATCAGCCGGGTCTGTTATTGAGATCATGAATTGCATATCTTGCAAGTAATAAATATCTTAGTGACTTATTTTATTTGGTTGATTGAACTTTACTCTGCAGAAAATGAATATTATAGTTAACGGAGGAACCAGGGGAATAGGAAGAGAAGTTGTGAATTGCTTTTCTAAAGATCTCAGCAATAGGATAATAGTGACAGGAAGAGATAAAGAAGCACTCGATAAGCTTAGTGAAGAACATAAAAATGTTACGAGTATCCGGACTGACATGTCGGTTTTTGACAGTCATGCTGAAGCATTCATTAAAAAAGTTAAAGCACAGTTTAGTCAGGTGGATATTCTTATCAATATGGCAGGATATCTGAAGGCCAAAGAGTTTATGGACACAACCAATGAGGAGGCAAGGCTGACAATGGAGACAAATTTTTTCGGTCCGGCGTCCGTAATCAGGCTTTTAAAACCGATTATGCCTTCAGGTTCACATGTTTTAAATATTTCAAGTATGGGCGGTTTTCAGGGAAGCATTAAATTTTCAGGCCTCTCTTATTACAGCGCTTCTAAAGCAGCAATAGCCTGTCTTACAGAATGTTTAGCCAATGAGTTTAAAGAGGCAGGAATTAGTGTTAATTGCCTCGCTCTTGGTTCGGTTCAGACTGAAATGCTTAATGAGGCATTTCCCGGTTATGAAGCACCAGTAAAAGCAGACCGGATGGCAGAATTCATTTCTGATTTCGCTCTTAACGGCAATAAATTTTTCAATGGCAAGATTTTACCTGTTGCGATGAGTAATCCCTGATCATATTGCCTTCGTATATGGAAAACATACAATATTAAATTTCAGCTATTTATATGTTTTTATCTCAATCTTTCCATCAAGCGCCAGCAAACCGTTAAATGCAAGAGCCTTGAGCTCATCTTCACCGGGATATACAACAACATCTGCTATAAAACTTACCATCGATTGTATCCGATCGACAAATGATTTTTCATAAGCCATCCCGCCAGTCAGAATAATGGCATCAACATTGCCATCCAGCACCGCAGCCAGTGCTCCGATCTCTTTTCCAACCTGGTATGCGGCAGCATTACTGATCAGGACCGCTTTTTCATCACCGCTTTCAGCCATACTGCATACCTCGATAAAACTGTTTGTACCAAGATATGCCATCATGCCACCCTTACCTGTGATCATCGCCTTTATCTCGGCATGAGTGAATCTGCCGCTGAAACACAATTCGGCAAGAGGTCCCGATGGAAGTCCGCCGGAGCGCTCGGGGGAGAATGGACCATCTCCATTAAGAGCGTTATTAACATCAACAACCTTACCGCTTTTATGCGCTCCGACACTTATACCGCCACCCATGTGTGCAATAATAAGATTCAGATCCTCATATCTTCTGCCTTTTGATCCGGCATAGAGGCGGGCAACAGCTTTCTGGTTGAGCGCATGAAATATCGAAATCCTCGCTACTTCAGGGTGTCCCGAGATTCTTGCAACCGGCTGCAGCTCATCTACAACAACCGGGTCAACAATAAAAGCCTGAGCGCAACATAAAGTGGATGCAATATCATCGGCAATAAGTCCACCCAGGTTACTTGCATGCTGCCCCATGATCCCTGTTGTAAGATCATCTTTCATTTTCTGGTTGACATTATAGATTCCCGATTCAATCGGTTTGATAAGCCCTCCTCTTCCAACAACTGCAGCTATGCGTTCAATATCAGTTTTTCTTTCCGATAATTCATTCATTATCAGATCTTTTCTGAAATGAAACTGGTCGGTAATCTTTTCATAACGTTTTAATTCTTCACCAGAATGCCGAAGTGTTTTCTCAAAGATTAATTTTTCTTCCTCGTATAGTGAAAACTTGGTCGAGGTCGATCCCGGGTTTATTGCCAGAATTAAACGTTCTATCATAAATATAAATAGTTTCAGTTAATATATTACAGGCACAGGATGATCTATGCCATCAGGCATGAAAGAGCGATGCAATAATATTTAGATGTCTCACTCTCGCTTCTCGACATAACGATGACCGGCTTTGTGGTTCCCCTTAACAATCCGGCCAGTTCGCCATTGGCAAAAAGCATAAGTCCTTTGTAAAACGGATTGCTCGACTCCAACGATGGGAACAGCAATATATCAGCATCACCGTTTATCGGTGTCTCAACGCCTTTGATTTCAATGCTTTTTTTATCGCATGCAAGAAATATATCAAGAGGGCCGTCCATGATGCAATTTTGAATCTGGTTTCTGTCGGCCATCTTGCACATTATTGAATAGTCAACCGAATTTTCAAAATGACGGCTCATTTTCTCAGATGCACCGATGAGTGCAACCCTGGGTTTAGGAATACCAAATTTCCGAGCCATCTCAATAGCGTACCTGGCCATTGCCACCTTCTGGTCAAGGTTGGGAAAAGGAATCACTGCCGTATCTGTGATAAAAAGAAGTTTATGATAAGCAGGTATCTCAAGAGCGCACACATAACTGAGAACCGCTTCAGGTATCATAAGACCTGATTCCTTGTCCATTACAGCTTTTAGAAATTTGTCGGTTCCCACAAGTCCCTTCATGAGAATATCAGTTTCACCTGACCGGGTCAATCTTACAGCTTCAGCAGCTGCTTTGCCTTCATTCTCTGATTCAACAATAGTAAACTCTTTATGATCAACACCTTCTGCTTCGCATGTTTTTTTAATCGCGGACGGGTTTCCGACCAGAATAGCGTCAATTAAGCCCCTTTTAACGGCTTTTGAGACCGCACCTATGGTATTGGTATCCTGAGCCCATGCAACAGCTACACGGCGCTTCTTTTTAAGCGCCACGACCATTTCTTCCATCTGTTGCAAAGTCCTGATCATATTATCTCTACTCACTTGCTGCGGCTGCCAGCAAAATACTGTCAAATTTCGCCTGTTCTGAATCTGATCTCGATGTGAGAACTATTGGAACTTTAGCTCCCAAAATTATAGAAGCAACTTTAGCTTTCGCAAAGAATACAAGTGATTTATAAAGCACGTTACCAACTTCTATATCTGGCATGAGGAGTAGATCTGTATCTCCTGCAACTTCGCTTTTTATTCCTTTGAGCTGTGCGCTTTCAAGGCTAACAGCGTTGTCAAAAGCAAGAGGACCGTCAATAATGCAGTTTTTTATCTGGTCGCGTTGGTTCATCTTGGAGAGAAGAGCTGCATCGAGTGTAGCCTTCATGTTTTCATTAACCATTTCAACTGCGCCAAGAACTGCAACTTTAGGCGTCTTGTATCCAAGTCTGTTAAGGCATGATACAGAGTTATTTACAATAGCTATCTTATCTTGCAGTGAAGGTGCAATATTCATGGCAACATCGGTAACAGCGATTACTTTAGGATAAGTATCAACTTCGAAAAGAGCAAAATGTGACAACAGATTGCCTGTTCTGAGACCCCATTCCTTATTGAGAACACATCTCAGAAGTGTGGCAGTTCCTATTTTGCCTTTCATGAGTATATCGCCCTCATGGTTGCTTATCATTTTTACAGCTGTCTCAACACACTTCTCCGTATCAGGTTCATCAATAATCCTGATTCCTTCTATATCATAATTGTATGATTCACAGATTTTTTCTATATCCTTCCTGTTACCGACGAATATAGGTTCCACAATTTTCTCTTTACGGGCTCTGATAACTGCGCCAAGAGAGTGCTGGTCCTGCGCAGCGGCAAGCACAAGTCTTTTCCTGGGACCACCTTCAACAAGGCGGTTCAGGTCATTCATGTTTTTCAATACCATTTAATCAGAGTTTAATGTTTTTACTCAATTTTTTCTTTGTTCAACAATCTCACGTGTTTCTGAAGCAATAACGAATTCCTCGTTTGTTGGTACGATCATTACAGTTACTCTAGAACTTTTTTTACTGATTATCAGCTCTTTGCCTCTTACACCGGCATTAACACTCTTGTCAAACTCCAATCCCATATATTCAAGGTCCTTGCAGATATTTTCACGCGTTTCGGCGCTATTTTCGCCAATCCCTCCAGTAAATATAAGAAGGTCAACACCTCCCATAGCTGCAGAATAGGCTCCGACATACTTTTTAACTCTGTAATCATACATTTTAAGGGCAAGTATGGAGCGTTCATCTCCCTCTTCTGCCGCTGATTCAACTTCTCTCATGTCAGAGGATATACCGGTAATTCCCAGAACACCGCTGTGCTTATTAAGAAGCGTATTAAGCGATGAGTAGTCAATTTCCTCTTTTTCCATAATCAGAGTGAGTGCTCCTGCATCCACATCTCCCGATCTTGTACCCATAATCAGACCTTCAACCGGAGTAAGCCCCATCGATGTATCCAGCGATTTTCCATCCTTGATAGCGGTAATAGAAGCACCATTGCCAAGATGGCAGGTGATAATCTTGACCCTATTATAATCAAGGTTTAATATTTCACATGCTCTCTTTGATACATAGCTATGACTTGTCCCATGAAAACCATAACGCCTGATACCATACTTTTTGTACAGCGAATATGGCAGTGCGTACATAAATGAATAGTCAGGCATTGTCTGATGAAACGATGTGTCAAAAACACCAACCTGAGGCACATTCGGGAGAACATTCTTCATTGCATATATACCTTTGAGGTTAGCCGGATTATGAAGCGGTGCCAGATCTGAGCAGTCTTCAACCCCTTTTATTGTAACGTCATCAAGGTAGCAGCTTCCCTGAAAAAGTTCACCGCCATGAACCAGCCGGTGCCCTACAGCATCAATTTCCCTGAGGTCTTTTATAACCCCGCGTTTTGCACTTATCAGAATTCCAAGGAGAAATTCTATTCCTGTCTGATGATCAAGTATCTCTCCCTCGAGTTTTACCTTATCTCCATCAAATCTTTCATTTTTCAGGAACGATCCTTTTAATCCGATCTTCTCGACAATTCCTTTAGCAAGAACCACACCTGAAGTCATATCGAAAAGCTGGTATTTAATTGATGAACTTCCGCAGTTAAGAACTAATATTTTCATTATAAAAATGTTTGTTAAATAATTGTAATTGTATCAGGTGATGTATTACTCCTCTAAAGAAATATTCTTGGTAATCTTTACACCATCTTTATTATACTCATAAAATCCCCTGCCGGTGCGTCTGCCCAGATGATTTGCCCTTACAAGCTTTTTGAGAAGTGGTGAAGATTTGTATTTCAGATCACCGAATTCATCATAAAGGTTTTCACACCATCTTAAAATCTTATCGAGACCGATCTTGTCAGCCATTTCAAATGGTCCAAGCGGCAGGCCAAAACCGACTCTCATGGTAAGGTCGATATCCTCCATTGAACCGACGCCTTCCATTAGAATCTCACATGCCTCATTCATAAACGGCACAATGAGTCTGGTGCTGATAATACCCGGAGATTCCTTCACGGGCACTACTTTTTTCCCTATAAGGTTTGCGAATTTCATTGTATTGTCATAAGCAACCTGAGAGGTATAAAGACCCTTCACAATCTCAACGATTCTTGCATCAGCCTCGGGCGTAAGAAAATGGAAACTTACACAACGATCCTTATAAATAAGATCTGCTGTGAGCTCCGTAATTACCTGTGTAGACGAATTTGTGGCTATAATAGTATCACGATCAACGTGACTTTCTATAGTCTGAAGAATTTCTCCGCGCAGTATGTGACTGTGCTCACGGCTCGAAGATTTAATTGCTTCTATTACAATATCGCATCCTCTGAAATCCTCATAATTAAGAGTCCCCTTGATACGTGAAAGGATACCCAGCTTTTCAGAATTTGTCATACCCCAGCGTTGAATCATCCTGTCAAGTTCTTTGCCAAGATCAACGAATGCCTGATCCAGCTTAGCCTGATTGAGATCAAGTATGATCACATCCAACCCTCTGGAACTAACCATTCTGGCGATATTTTGTCCAACGGAACCTGCGCCGACTATTCCTACACGCGAAAATAAAGTTTTAGGTTTATTGTGCTTTGATAGACCGTAATCCTCCAACTTTTCAATATTCTCTGCCATACTAGTATAATTATATTTTGCTCTGTATATTCATTATTTTTTCAACCCTGCCGCCTGGTTTGCTGTGATAGCGATCATGCTCACGATATCGCTTGATGAACATCCTCTTGAGAGATCATTTATCGGAGCTGCCATACCCTGAAGGATCGGACCTATAGCTTCTGCATGAGCCAGCCGCTGAACCAGTTTATATGCAATGTTTCCTGAGTTAAGATCGGGGAATATAAGGACATTGGCTTTACCGGCAATAGGACTTCCTGGCGCTTTGCTTTTTCCTATGGCTTCAATCAGCGCTGCATCGGCCTGCAGTTCACCATCAATCTGGAGATCCGGGGCCATCTCTTTTGCTATTTTAGTTGCGCTCACAACTTTATCTACCATTTCATGTTTTGCACTTCCTTTTGTTGAGAAGCTCAGCATTGCAATTCTTGGTTCAAATCCTGCTATTGCTCTTGCAGTATGTGCTGATGCAACAGCTATTTCAGCAAGTTCCTTATCATTTGGGTTGGGATGTACAGCGCCATCAGCAAAAATTATTACACCGTCTTCTCCGAAGGTTTTTTCAGGGAGTATCATAATGAATGCACCTGAAACAACGCTAATACCTGGCGCGGTTTTTACATAATGAAATGCGGGACGCAGGACATCGCCAGTAGCATGGTCAGCTCCTGAAACTTCACCATCAGCATCTCCATTTTTAATCATTAAAACACCCAGATAAAGAGGATCTTCAATTAACTTCGATGCCTCTTCCTTTGTCATGCCTTTGCTCTTTCTCAGCTCTACCATCATCCCGATATAATGATCTTTTTTGGGATGTGATTTAGGATTGACAATAGTCGCTTTTGAGATATTCTTTAGTCCAAGTTTTTCAGCATGAGCTTTTATTTCCTCGGGATCACCAATAAGTATAATCTGGGCCAGTTCTTCTTGTATTGCAGTATCTGCTGCCTTAATTGTTCTTTCTTCATACCCTTCAGGAAGCACAATCCGCATATTGTGTTTTCTGGCATTTTGTTTGATGCGATCTAATAATTCCATTGTGTATCAATATATTAATAAGTTCGAAATTTTTTTATAAATGTACGAAAAAAAAGTTCTATTAAACAATTTTGAAGAACATGATTAATATCAGTATTAACCTGTCTGTGAAAAAAAACTGAGTTAAATGCACTCATAAAAACCATGATTAAATCATTTTCCTAAATTAGCGGCTTGAAACACTACTGATTAAATGGAAAATTATTATTCAGATCTTGAGTCGCTGCGAGACAAACTTGAGGGCGACATAAAATATGATAAAGTTACAACAACAATCTATGCCACAGATGCTTCAGTATATAAAGAACAACCACTGGCTGTTTGCTGGCCAAAATCTGCCGCTGATATAAAGCTGGTCCTGGATTTTGCCCGTAAATCGAAAACCAGTGTTACCATGAGAGCCGGCGGAACATCATTGGCCGGCCAGGTGGTCGCATCTGGAATTATTATAGATATCTCAAGGTATATGAACAAGATACTTGAGATTAATAAAAATGAAATGTGGGTCAGAGTTCAGCCAGGGGTTGTACTCGATGAATTGAATCTTAAGCTGAAAGAACAGGGTCTATTCTTTGGTCCTGAAACCTCAACCTCCAACCGCTGCAATATCGGAGGTATGGTCGGAAATAATGCATGTGGCTCACATTCTGTCGTATACGGTTCAACAAGGGATCACACTATTGAGATCAGGACTCTGTTAAGCGATGGAAGTGAGGCAGTATTCGGTCCGGTTGACAGGGAGGAATTCAACAGGAAATGTAAACTGAATAGTCTTGAAGGAGACATCTACAGGAATATAGATCACATCTTAAGCAATAAAACAAACCAGGAAAATATCAGGGAAGGCTACCCCGATCCTCTTGTCCACAGAAGAAATACAGGCTATGCCATTGATCAGCTTCTCGACTCAGACTTGTTCGATGAAAAATCAGGACATAAATTTAATTTCAGCAAGTTACTTACAGGATCAGAAGGAACTCTGGCTGTAACGACAGAAGTCAAATTAAATGTAGTTCCTTTACCTCCTGTAAATAAAGCACTTGTATGTGTTCATCTCAAAAAAAGGAATGAAGCATTTAAGGCAAATCTGATAGCCTTGAGATTCAAGCCTTCAGCAGTAGAGATGATGGATAACAGGATACTTGAGCTTACTGAGGATAATGTAAGCCAGAGAAACAACCGTTTTTTCCTTGATGGTAAGCCCGGGGCAATCCTGATAGTTGAATTTGTAAGGGAAAAGCCTGAAGATATTGACATTGCAGCCTCAGGAGTGATTGAAGCAATGAAAAGTGCCGGATATGGTTATTCCTTTCCGGTAATTAAGGGTAAAGATATTGCAAAAGTATGGGAGCTCAGGAAAGCCGGACTCGGAGTTCTGTCTAATATGAAAGGAGATCCCAAACCTGTTACTCTGATAGAAGATACAGCAATAAGCGTTGAGGTTCTTCCCGATTATATGGATGAAATCGAAATATTGCTGGCAAAACACGGTAAAGACGCTGTATTTCATGCTCATATAGGGTCAGGTGAATTGCATATCAGGCCCGTACTTAATCTCAAAGATCCGGGTGATGTAAAACTCTTTAGAACAATCGGACTCGAAACTGCTCACCTTGTTAAGAAATACAGGGGATCTCTTAGTGGTGAACATGGAGATGGAAGGCTAAGGGGTGAATTCATACCAATTATCATCGGCGAATACAATTATTTGCTCCTCAAGGAGGTGAAAAAATGCTGGGATCCTGACGGGATTTTTAATCCGGGCAAGATAACCGACACCCCTCCCATGGATTCAAGCCTCAGATATATTCCCGGAGAACCAACTCGCGAAATTGAGACGATTTATGATTTCTCTTCCAGCGATGGTTTCATAAGAGCCGCTGAACGATGTAACGGAACAGCTGACTGTCGGAAATCAGCGATCATCGGAGGCACAATGTGCCCTACTTTCATGGCAACCGGCGATGAATATAAGAGTACGCGTGCCAGGGCAAACGTTGTACGTGAATATATTTCAAAAGAAGGCGACCCATGGAATCACAGAGAAATCTACGACATACTGGATCTTTGTCTTGGATGCAAAGGCTGCAAAGCTGAATGCCCTTCAAGTGTCGATATAGCAAAGATAAAATCAGAATATCTTCAGCACTGGTACGACCGCCATGGAATTCCTCTAAGAACTAGGCTTATTGCCTACATTTCTTCAATCAATAAGCTCGGGTCAATGGCGCCGTCAATATTCAACTTCTTTCTTAAGAATAAAGTTACTTCAGGAATAGTAAAAGGGCTGACAGGTTTTGCATCTAAAAGGTCAATACCTCTGGTTTACAAAACAACTCTGAGAAGATGGTCCAGGAAAAACCTTAAAAAGCTGAATCCTGTCAATCCGATAGGATCGGTATGCCTGTTTATTGATGAATTCAGCAATTATAACGATACAGAGATAGGAATTGCAGTCGTCAGGCTGCTTACTGCATTGAATTACGAAGTTATCACAGCAGATCACTCAGTCAGCGCAAGAACTTTTCTTTCAAAGGGTCTGGTAAGAACTGCCCGGAAGACCATTAGAAAAAATATCGAGGCATTATCAGGTAAAATAAGCGCCGATATCCCACTTGTTGGAATTGAGCCCTCCGCAATCCTTGGATTCAGGGATGAATATCCTGAGCTTGCAGGAAAGGATCTGAAGCAGGCTGCAGATATAATAGCTGTAAACAGCTTTATGATTGATGAGTTTATAGCAAGAGAATTTAAAGCCGGAAGGATCAAATCCGCTTCATTTGTGGATGAAAAGGCACAGGTATTGGTACATGGGCACTGTCAGCAGAAGGCTATAATTTCGACTGCATGCACACTGACGATGCTTTCAATACCTTCGAACTATTCTGTAAAAGAGATACCCTCAGGATGTTGCGGAATGGCTGGATCATTCGGTTATGAAAAAGAGCACTTTGAACTGTCTAACCAGGTCGGAGAACTTGTTTTATTTCCCGAAGTAAGAAAAGCTGACAGCGAAACCATTGTATCTGCACCTGGAACAAGCTGCAGGCATCATATTAAGGACGGAACGGGCAGAGTCGCTTTGCATCCTGCTGTGGTGATGTTTAATGCACTCAAACACTAAGGTTAAGGCAAAGGCAAAGGTTGAGGCTATGAAGAACTGTAGAGGCTTTACAGCCTCTTAATTGATTGCGGCCATTGTCCTTAACAATGATGATGCCCAGGAATAAATATTATGCCTGACAATAACCATTCTCATCTGCATCATCCTGTGAATCTGTTCCTCCTTTGGCATTTCAAGAGCTGTCTTGATCGCATCTGCAGTTTTTTCAATATCATACGGATTGATGATTATTGCGCCCTGCAATTCCTGTGATGCACCTGCAAAACGACTGAGTATCAGCGATCCGTCATTCAGGTTTCGTGAGGCAACAAATTCCTTTGCCACAAGGTTCATACCGTCGTGCAATGATGTTACCATGCAGAAATCAGCAGATGAATAGAAAGGTGAAATCTCTTCGTGGCTATGATGTCTTTTCAGAAACAGTATTGCTTTCCAGTTTTTGGATCTGAACCGCAGATTGATTCTGTTCGCCTCGCTTTCAACTGCCACTGCAGTGTCGGAATAGCTTTTCAATTGCATCCTGCTTGGTGCTCCAATCTGAACAAAAGTGAATTTGCCGATATATGACGGATTTTTCTCGAGGAAGCGTTCTATGGAAAGAAACTTCTCAACTATTCCTTTGGTATAGTCTACCCTGTCGACGCCAATACCAACGAATTCAGCTGTGATACCAAATTCATTCAGAAGCCTCGATACAGAAATTTTGGGTAAACTGCGATCATAGTCTTTCAGGGTAAAAGCAATGCTGATAGGAAATGGTTTGACAAAGGTGGTTCTTCCGGATTTTTTTACTGAAAAGTTCTCCCATAATACTCTTGATTCAATAGCATTATTTACCGTTTCAAGAAAGTGATTACAGTGATACTGCGTATGGAAGCCAATAAGGTCCGCGCCAAGCATTCCATTGAGTATTTCCCTCTGCCAGGGACAAATACCGAATGATTCTGGATTAGGCCAGGGTATATGCCAGAAAATTGCAACTTTTGCTCCCGGTTTTTTCAGCTTTATCATTTCAGGCAGAAGGGCAAAGTGAAAATCCTGAATGAGTATGAACGGTTCATCATCATCCTTTGTTTCTTCCAGAACAGCATTTGCGAAGTCCTCATTAACTTTTTTATAATAATTCCAGTCTTCATTTCTGAATATGGGCCGGGTATGAGCTATATGGCACAATGGCCATAAACCTTCGTTTGAGAATCCATAGTAAAAATGATCTTCCTCTTCCTTTGTCAGCCAGAGTCTCCTAAGGGTATATTTTGGGTCTTCAGGCGGTACTTCAACCTTATTATTGGAGTCAACAGCCTCTTTATCGGCGTCGCCTGTACCAGCAGCTATCCAAAGTCCGCTGCAAGCCTTAAGAATGGGTTCCATTGCAGTTATCATACCGCTGGCAGGTACAATGCATTTTATCTCTTTTCCTTCGTGAATATGCATATAAGGTTCGCGGTTGGAAACAACAATCATTTTCTTGCCCTCGAGGAGGTTTTCTATTTCCGCTTTTAACCTTTCCGGTGTCCATATTGCTTCATTGCTTGTTCTGAGTCTCGCTTCTTCACGGGCTGTGGCTTTTGCCTCATTCATTGCCATGGCAATATTTTCAATTTCCTTATGCAGGGGACCAAGAAAATCAAGACTCGTACGGGGTCGTGACTGAACGGCCTTGCCGGTACGCAGTGCCTTAGCCCAGTCAACGATCCTGTTAACCTGTCTGAATATCCCCCAACGTATAAGAGATAAAATAATCAGCGTTATCAATAAAGCCTGAACAAACCATCCCATGAAGTTTCTGAACCATATTCTGCCAATCACCTTGTCGATATAACCCACATCACTATAAATAATCAGAACCGGCGAGAACCCAACCAGACCTTTTACAGGTCGTATAAACTGGTATATTTTTTCGAGATTTGACCTGAAAAAATTACCAAGCGTCGTATCTGAAGCTATTGATTGTGAAATATATGGTCGCGAATAATCAATGAGATTATGAGCGCTATAACTGCTGAAAATACTGTCACGGTTAAAGTAGAGAGCAAATCCGATCAGGTTATATTGCTTTATTACACTATCAGCGAACCACTCGATATTGTCGCCGTTAGTTTGTTTGATAAACGCTACCGTGGAGCGTGCCAGATCATCTGATAGCGTGGTAGTCCTCTTTTCGAGTTCACCCGTGAGCTTGGTTCTTTCGGCTGAACTCTGATAAAATGTGAATCCAAATGCAACCAGTCCAACCGCAAGAATTATTGAAAGTATGAATGAAATAGTCAGTCTCATTTTGTCAGTAGTTTTAAAAGATATGCTACATTATTAATATTTTCAGCATTGTATTTTGCAGCAGTATTGCCCTCTCCGACTTTAATTGTAAAAGCTGAGTTATTAGCGGCAAAGTATTCAAACATCTCCTCGTCAGTAGTATCATCACCTATTGATAATATGAAGTCATAATTATTTCCTTCAAGGAGTTTGCCCACTGCTTTTCCTTTTCCTGCAGTCCGCGAGAGTACTTCCACAACTTTGTTTCCATCCAGAACTCTGAGATCATCATTTGTAATTATATTATTGAGATTCTCTATCAGGTTTCTCGAGCTGATAAATCCTGTTTGCTGATCTGAATTCCTGTAATGCCAGGCCAGCGAAAACATCTTATCTTCTATGAATGATCCGGGACATTTGTCACTGTAACTTTCAAGCAATGGCATCACTGCTTGTTTCCAGGAATCATCGTTTTCCCGCTGACTTTTCCATTCTTTACCTTCCTTGATTACGGCACCATGGTCGGCAAGAATATTTACAGGAAGGTGATTCAGGAATCCGTCAATGTCATCGTAACGTCTTCCTGTAATTATAAATAAATCAGTTCTTTTCAGATTTATAAGTTTTTTCAGAATATCTGTCATTTCCTGTGGAAGTGCCGCATTCCCCGGATTTATAGTATGATCTACCAGTGTGCCGTCATAATCAAGCAAGACGAGTCTGTTTTTGGCTTTTCTGAAACTTTCCCTGATTTCTTCTGCAGTATAACTGGTCATATAGATAAATGGTTAATTTTGGTTGAATTTAACTTCAAAGAATTAAACAAATTCCCGGTATACTTGTTCTAAATGAGAATTTTGAAATCATCTTTCCCTGATTTTCCTGATGCTGGAAAAAATTCAGTACTATCTTTGTAATGGCTAAGAGAACACAAGGCCTGCCAGCCATAAGGAATACTTAATAATAAACAAAATTAGGTTTTTATATGGATAATCTTAATTATGGTGTAATTGGCAATTGCCGGAGTGCAGCTCTCATTTCAGATAAAGCCAGCATTGATTGGTTCTGTCTTCCCGACTTCGATTCACCTTCAGTTTTTGCCCGGCTCCTGGATAACGTGAAAGGTGGATTCTTTAGTATTGAGGCTTCCGATGATTATGTCATATCACAAAAGTATATCAAGAGGACAAATGTCTTATGCACAGAATTTAAATCTGAAGCAGGCACCTTTGAAGTGATAGACTTTATGCCCCGTTACAAACTGAAGGAAGACAGTTACTTCGCACCTGCTGAAATCTACCGGTATATTAAATACATTTCAGGCAGCCCTGTATTTTCGGTAAGATATTTCCCGGCTTTTAATTATGCAAGGGAGGAGGTTGCCAGTATAATTGAGGAAAATTATATCAAAACATATTCCAAAGAGATCCCTACTGATTGTATTTATCTTTATAGCAGTCTAAATTTCAGCGAGATACTGGAATCAAAGAATATAGAGCTTCATCAGCATCAGTTTCTTCTGCTATCATATAACCAGAAGCTTATCAATATTGATATTGCAAGGGTTTATATGGAATTTCAGCGAACAAAAGTCTACTGGCTTAACTGGACGAACCATTCAAAGATTTACAGTCTCTACTCTGAAGAAATAACCAGAAGTTTGCTTGTTCTGAAAATAATGTCATATCAGCCCACCGGAGCTGTTCTCGCTGCTCTGACGACAAGTCTTCCGGAAACGATTGGTTCAGTACGCAACTGGGACTATCGCTTTTGCTGGCTCAGAGATGCTTCCATGTCGATAGACACACTTCTTAAGATGGGGCATTTCAATTCAGCACAACGATTCCTGGGTTATTTAACAGGAATTCTAAAGACAAAGAACGATTCTTTCCAGGTGATGTACGGAATTAGGGGAGAAAAAGATCTGAAAGAAATTGTACTTACTCATTTGGAAGGTTATGCCGGCTCAAAGCCTGTGAGAATAGGAAATGCGGCATATATACAGCAACAAAATGATATTTTCGGATATCTTCTGAATGTTATTTATCAGTATTATGAAGTGTTTCCCGGAACACTTGACGAAATTGAAGATATGTGGGAAATTGTCAGAAATATCTCCTTAACTGTATCAACGCATTGGGAAAAACCTGATAAGGGTATCTGGGAAATAAGATATGATGAGCACCATTTTGTTTTTTCAAAGGTAATGAGCTGGGTGGCGATGGACAGAGCTTCAAAAATTGCGAAGCTGTTAGATAAGATGTCTTATTCCCAAACCTGGAGAAGTATTGCCAACGATATAAAGGAAGATGTATTAAAGAAAGGCTGGAAGGAGGATCTTCAGACTTTTACTCAAACATATGGGAATTCAGATCTTGATGCATCACTTTTATTGATGGCTGAGTATGGATTTATTGCGGCGAGCGATCCTAAGTACAGGAAGACTGTTCTAGCAATCAAAAAAGCTCTTCTTAACAATGGACTGGTTTATCGTTACATAAATGCGGATGATTTTGGCAAACCCGATTCGTCTTTTACCATATGCACCTTCTGGTTATGTCAGGCTTTATTAAGGATAGGCATGAGGGACGAAGCCCAGGTCATTTTTGAGGAATTGCTTCTGTGCGGGAATCAGCTGGGGCTTTTCAGCGAGGATATTGATTTTAAGACCAAAAGATTACTCGGGAATTTTCCGCAGGCATATTCACATCTTGCACTGATTAATACGGCAACGATGTTTTCAGAAGAGAAAAAAATGCCAAAATACAAAAAACCATAAAATCTGCTTTAATCTGATAATCTTACTGTTAACGAGGTACTTCATTCACCAGCAGCCAGAAAAGCCCCGTATCCTGCATCGCTTTCATGAAATCGTTGAAATCTACTGGTTTCACTACGTAGGCATTGGCTCCAAGCTCATAAGCAGCTTTAATATCAGGATCCTCTTTTGAAGAAGTAATAATAACTACCGGAAGTTTCTTTGTTTTTGCGTCCGATTTTATCCTTTTAAGAACTTCCAGTCCATTTAATTTTGGCAGTTTCAGATCAAGGAATATGACTCTTAGAGAGCTGTACCAATCACTGGTTTTGAACTTCCCCTGGCAGAATATGAAATCGAGAGCTTCAACTCCATCCTCTGCCACATAGATTTCATTTACAAGGTTATGTTTAGGGCCTTTTCTTTCCTGGAACTGTATTTGATTGCATTTGCAACAGATTCAGCCAGACCTGTTTCAGCAATATTGCATCGCCTTCTGAATTGCAGATGTCAGAAATTTGGAAATCGATCCTGCTTTTTTCTTCATTCGCAGTAAGTTCAACGAAAACGGAATCAGCCATTTCTCTCATATTGACTTCATTCTTTTGCATCAATACCCGGCCGAGCCTTGAAAATGATAAAAGATCATCTATAAGGTTGCCCATTTTTGTCGAATTCTCTATAATTATAGTGCACAACCTGATGCCCTCTTCATCCAAATTTGGAGCATATTCAGCCATTAAAATCCTAGCAAACCCGTTAATACTCCCGAGCGGAGAGCGCAGATCATGAGACACTGAATAAGAAAAAGCTTCAAGTTCCTTATTTGCTGTCAAAAGTTCAGATGTTCGCAGCGCAACGTTCTGTTCGAGTGTTTCATATTGAAATTATTCACAGTCTCAGCCACATCCTTCAACAGAGCGTCGATATCTGCCGGGGGTCTTATCTCTTTTAAGGTCATTGAAAGAAACTCATCCCTTGAATATCCGTATGCATCAATTGCAGCTTAGTTAACTTAAAGAAATTCAAGGGTTTCAAGGTCATAAATCCACATCGGCTGTGGATTATTTAAAAACATTGTTTGATAAACTTCCTCATTGGAATGCAACTTTTCTTCAATTTTATCACGTTTCTTCCTGGCAGTTAAACTCTCGGTCTTGTCAATTGATAAAATCATCGCACCCTGTTGAACAGGCTGAACCCTCAGCTCAAACCATCCTACTATGTTATCAAGATATTTAAATTCATTAAACTTCCTCCCCAGCAGCACATCTCTTGTCAGGTGGCTCTGAGCAACAGCTGCATTATTAAGATATAAATACTTATAGTCAAATCCAATTATCTGGTATCCTTCCAGAAGATTATCAAGCTCAGAGAGTTGCAGAACGGAATCACTTTCATTAAGTTTATGTGAAATACTTTCTGAAAATTTACTTTCCTGGATATTCCCAGTAGGGATGACGCAAATAGACTGAATCTCTCCATACCAGCTTATTTAAATTTCTCAGCACGGTACTAAAATTATACTAAAGATACTTATTCTAAAATTGATCCCGGAAGGAAGTGCGTTATAAAACCATAAGATGATTTTTTTAATTTGAACCACGTGATTTCCTGTCATTAAGTTAAAAAAGTCAAATATTCAGTGGAAAGATCACCTTTAAGCTGATGTTTCGGCCCATTTCATATATGCCTGACTTCCCGGATAAATTTCCCGGATATTGCTCAAAATATTTTAACCTGCTAAGATGGGACTGGTATGCAGTATTGGTTAAATTATTGCCGAGCAGGTTGATTTCAGCCAGTACTTTGCCTCTTGTGTTTTTAATTTCAGCCCCTATCCCTGCATTGAAAAGAATATATCCCGGAGTAGTTGTCTCAGTATTGTCAACTGAGTACACTCGATTTTGTCTGGAATAGTACTCTATCCCCAGCTTCAGGTAAAAAGAATTCAGATGTTTAAGCTTTCTTCCGATAGTTGCCCGCAGATCTGTTATTGTATGAAGGGGAGGAATGAAGGGCAGGTATTTAGAATCACTGGTTACTATAATTCCATTACCTCCCCTGTTTATTGCATAGATGACAGATATTGAATTTTCGAAATGAAGCCAGTCGAAAGGATGCACGTCAATACTTGCTTCACCCCCGTATAGCCTGGCTCTGGCCTGCTGAAATTTAAAGGTCTGGTTGCCCTTGATTATCACAGAATCCTGCCCCTGACCATTAAGCAGCTTCTGGTTAAAGATATAATTTGATATATCATTATTAAAAAAATCTATGTCTCCGCTTATGTGATCCGATCTGTAGGAAATGCCAAGATCTTCCTGCAGACTGAATTCCGGCCTGAATGATTTATTTCCAATCTGATATATCAGGGTCCCGGAGTGAACTCCATTTGAAGATATTTCAAGAATATTTGGGGCGCGGAAACCACGGGCGACATTGGATTTTATCAATAGTTTTTCAGTTATATTATAAGTTGCTCCAAAACTGCCCGACATACCTGAAAAAACATGATTATAGCCGCTAAACCGGACATCATCAGGAGAAAGCCCCGGGGAGTTAAGTTTCATGTTAAATCCTGTAACAGGATCGGTACCCACATACATCCATTCATTTCTAAATACGCGAGTATCATATCTCAGTCCGGCACTCAGATCAAGTTTGCCTGCTGTTTTTGTATATAGTATAAACGGACCGATGTCGAACTGACTATAATCAGGGATCAGAAACTCAGTGCCTTTATTGAAGCTTTTCTGATACATTCCATTCAATCCGAAAGTTCCTTCCCACCCATTCTCTTCAGGAAGCATATATTTCAAATCGTAAGTAAATGTCTTAAGATCAAGATCCAGTCCCGGAATATTTGGATTTTGCGGATGGCTGAATTCCTGCCTTATGCTCTGCTGATAGCCTGTTGTAACACTTAGTTTGCTTTTTCCAAGGATGAAGTTGCTTGAAGAGTACAGCTGGGAGTGAATAACATGCTGATGAAGAACACTTATTTTATAAGTGTTCAATTCCGATTCTGGTACAATCTGACGGATAGTATCTGCCTCTGTTATCTGTTTTGTAAAAGCCCTTGTGACTGAATCACGACTGCCGTCGGGTATCTCCTGCAAATCATTAAACATCGAAAAGCTAAGATGCGAATAGCCCCATTTCTTGTTAAGTCCTGCAAAAACTCTCAGATCAGATTCATTGAATGCCGTACCATACACCCTGCCGTCATATTTATTCTGATAATTTACAGCCTGCTTTCGGGTAATGACTCCACCCCACACAATCCCTTTCCTGTTGCCATTAAGAACCACCGAGGTGTTAATCAATCTGTTGTTGGTCTGATAATTTGTCTCAATCTGGCCCTGAATCGTATCCATATGAAATGCAGAAAAAGGAAGCATATTTATTACACCAGCCAGGGCATCGGGTCCATAAGTCAGACTTGAAGGACCTTTTACTATCTCAATCCTGTCGACTGTATTTTCATCAATTTCAACGCCATGTTCATCGCCCCATTGCTGTCCTTCCTGCCGGACACCATCAAATAATGTGAGTACCCTGTTAAAACCAAGCCCGTGAATGAATGGCTTTGATATGTTTGGTCCGGTTGAAACTGCATTTACCCCAGGCAGTTTTGAGATAGCATCAATAATATTAGTGTTTAAACTCTGATGTAATTCCTTGAGATCCACAGTAATCATCGGAATAGGATTTCTGACTATTTCTGTTGCATGCGACTCTCCTGTCACAACAACTTCATTCATTTCGGTTATGGCCTGTTCTAGAACAAAGTCCTGAGTAGCCGTTTCAGAAAGATCAACCTGCCGGATAATTGATTTATATCCTATAAAGCTTACCTGGATTGTAACTTTAGCGGAGGGCAGTTTTTCCAGCTTGTAGACGCCATTTTGATCCGCTATATCGCCTGTTTTAAGATCGGGCAGATAGACAGTGGCTCCAGCAACAGCTCCACCTGTTTTTCCGTCTGTGATTCTGCCGGTTAGGTTATTCTGGGTCCATGAAATCTGAAAGGTGAATATCAAAATCAAAAATGTGAACAGCTTTTTCATTTAACAAATCAATATTGATTTAATGCCTACGAATAAATAATAAATCTGTAAAAATATTAAAAGCAGTAATCAGGCATCAAGGATAATGTGACCACTGTAATTTATCTAACAGAAAAACTTCGGATTTTGTTCAAAGAAGAATAATCAATAGTACAATATAAACATGTCATTAAAGCATAATAATAAAGAGCAATGAAAATGTTAAATAAGAAAAAGGCCCGATAACATCTAACGTAAGTTATCAGGCCCGGATTTCATAATGTGAAGATATTACAGATACTTTTCAATTAAAAGCTTTGTTTTGCGGATTCCCTCCTCCTCAGGCTGATTATCACCTTCAAATTCAACTCCTATATATCCTTTAAAACCCGATGCTTTAACTATATTTATCAGTCTCTTATAGTCCATCTTTGGCTGCTCACCTTTGCTGTCAAAATCATAAGTCTTTGCACTTACTCCTTTGGCAAATGGAAGCAATTCGGTAACACCCTTGTACCTGTCATAATAGTCCTTGCACTCACCCTGCGTGGTTCCCCAGTCATGAGAAAGACAGAAGTTTCCAAAATCGGGAAGAGTACCAACGTTAGGGCGGTTGACTTTTTTCATAACATCTGCAACCCATGCTCCATTTGATGACTCATGTCCATGGTTCTCGACTACTATATTTATATTCATAGTTTTGGCAAAATCGCCCAGACGGCTCAGTGAATCAATTGAGGCAGCCTTTTTTGCTTCAGGACTTCCGTCGCCATGCAGATTTACCCTGACTGTTAAGCAGCCAAGTAACTTTGCAGCCTCAATCCATTTCTTATGGTCATCAACTGCCTTTAATCGTTCCTTATCATCAGGAACTGCAAGTGATCCCTCATCGTCGACCATTAGGAGATGGTTAAATACACCGGCATCCGTGCTCCTCTTGAGCAGTTCTTTAAGATAGGTTGTATTTTTAGCGGCTTCCTTAAAATCCATTTTTGTGCCTCCGAATAAGCCATTAACATACTCTACGGCTGATATACCATAATCTCTTTTTGCCACAAGTGGAAAATCAAGATGATCAATCTTCCCGTCTCTGATTGAGCGATGCAGCGACCACTCGGCCAGTGAGATCTTAATTCCTGCATTGTTCAGTGCCTTAACGTCAAGGTAAGGTACAAGCATGAGTGCACCTGCACCCAGAAATGATTTTTTAATAAATGATCTGCGGGTTGCCATATTAATTAGTTTTAAATTTAATGTCTCACAAAATGCATAGTTCAACTGATTAGACTGAAGGTAATGTGAATATGATTTTACTTCCTTTGTCTGCTTCACTTTCAACACTTATCTTTCCCCCGTTTTTCTCAATAAATTCTTTACAAAGGATCAATCCTAAGCCGGAACCTCTCTCATTCGCTGTTCCAGGGGTTGTAAAATTAACTCCCAAATCGAATAATTTCTTTTGATCGGCTTCGTCCATACCAATTCCATCATCCTCAATCAGTATTTCGATTTGGCCAAAGATCTTCCTTGCTTTAATGTTGACATTCCCGCCTGTTTTAGTGAATTTTATCGCGTTTGAAAGCAAATTCCTGAGGATTGTGAGTAGCATATTGCGGTCAGCAAAGGCAACTATATCAGCTGAAACAACCGAATTAAGTGTAATACCTTTCAGGCTGGCTGATGAATTCATGTCATCTAATACTGTCGCGATTATTGGCTGAATTTCCAATTTAACAGGTTTAAAATCTATCTGACCACTCTGCGCTTTTGTCCATTCCAATAAATTCTCAAGCAAAGTTAAGGTCTGCCTGGAAGTAGAATTTATAATTGAGATAAAATCTTTACTGTTCTTATCATTTTTATCGATAGATCTTTCCATCAATAATTCAGAAAACCCCATAATACTGCTTATCGGACTTCTCAAATCATGAGCAATTATAGAAAACAGCTTATCCTTTGTCGCATTAAGTTCAGCGAGCTCCTTAGTCTGTTCAGATATCTGCAGGTTTTTCTTTTCAAGGTCACTGTTTTTTA
>Ga0315272_10000138_pt1 | contig 33006 bp, 27 predicted proteins | sample C3_middle_MG_FD_203918 | JGI IMG/M metagenome (GOLD analysis project Ga0315272, IMG submission 203918) | Sediment microbial communities from Yellowstone Lake, YNP, Wyoming, USA - C3_middle | ecosystem: Environmental > Aquatic > Freshwater > Lake > Sediment | place: USA: Wyoming | collected...
CTGCGCCAAATTCTCGACAATTGGAATCAACTCGCGACAGAATTGAACGAGGCCCCCCGTCAGCGCCTCGGCACAACTGTGAATATTGGTTAATCGTTATCTTAGCGCCTATGGGCGTCCGCCCCACCATGAATGCGCGCCACCTGTGGCATAGCGCAAAGACGCCCGGCTATTCAGCCGGGCGCCCTCGCTCTTACGGATGGTTTGAGTGAACGATCAGTCGCCGAACGAACCGATCTCTTCCTTCTTTTCGACTGGCTTGGCCGCTGGTTTGATACCGCCGTTCGACCCGCCGATCTGCACCAGATTCGATTCCGGCTCGTTCAGAACGTGCTTCCTGTAAAGCGCCTCCATCTTGGCGTTTTCAGCATCCTGAGCCAGCTTCTGCTTCTCGTCGCGGGCGCGCATCTTCTCCTCGCGCGCGGTCTTAGCGATGCCCAGGTTATCGAGATCGTGCTGGATTTCTTTGGTGATGATCTCTTCGCGCAGCGCCAGGTGGTGCTCGGTGGATGTCAGCTTCACCGACTTGCCGCCGGCGAAGATCTCGTGCCGGCCGTGCTCCTCGTACCACTTGGTGAGCGTGGCGGTCATGTGCATCTTTTCCACGATGTTCCGCCAGCCGACGCCGGTGTTGTAGGCGCAGAAGCTGATCTCGCCTTCCTGTGTCGCGTACGGAATAATACACTGCTCGGTGCGGCGGAAGTCGTAATTGAACAGATCCTGGAACCACATGCCCGCGATGAACAGGAAGTTCCAGCGATCCTTGCGGCGCTGCTCGATATCGCTCAGGGTGCGGTCGCCGCCCACGCTGCCGTACTTGTGGCCGGTGGCTCCGAACGTCTTGTCGAACTTTCGCAGCAGGTCGCCCAGCTTGAAGTGCTTCGGCGCGGTGAAAGGATTGTAGTTTCGCATCAGCGCCAGAGCCATGCCTGTGACAGTCCAGAACTTGCTGCGAGCGGCGTCGTTCACGCGCTGAATGTCGGTGGCCAGACGGTCGCCGTTGAGGAACGCGGTCACCGGGACGGCTTCCTTGGTTTCCTTGTCGACCATGACGGCCATGCCCACGCCACAGTTCGGGTGACAACCGCAGCTCAGCGCGCCCCAGTCGGCCTGCGGGCCGTGAACCAGGTCGGCCCAGTCGGAAAACGTGCTCATGAACGAGATCGGATACCAGTCGCGAATCGGCTCGCCCAGACCCGTCTGGTTCTTCACGTCATGCGCGAGATTGGCCAAGGTGTAACGCTGCGCCGCGCGGCGCTCGGGCGTAACCGCCTCGTCGCGGCCCGTGAACGAAACTGGCTGGAAGCTCAAGAAGCTGATCTTCTTGGGATTGTCGAGCGCGAACTGGACGATGCGGCCGACCTGCTCGTTGTTGATGCCGTTGATCAGCGTGATGACGGGCACGATATCGACGCCCTGCGAGTGCAGGTTTTCGATCGCGCGCAGTTTGACGTCAAACAGATTGCCCACGGCGCGGTGCGAGTTGGCGGCGTTGCCGATTCCGTCGAACTGGAGGTAGGCGTAGCGCAGACCGGCTTCGGCGGCCTGACGGGCGAATTCCTTGCTCTTGGCGAACTCGATGCCGTTGGTCGCGGCCTGCACCGAATTGTAACCGACCTTCTTGCAGTACCGGACTGCATCCAGGAAGTAGGGCGACAGTGTCGGCTCGCCGCCCGAGAACTGCACCGACATCTGCCGGCGCGGTTTGATCTTCAAGGCGTTGTCGAGCATCGTCTTGATGTCTTCCCAGCTCAACTCGTGGACAAAGCCAACCTGGTTGGCGTCCATGAAGCAGGGGTCGCACATCATGTTGCAGCGGTTCGTGAGGTCGATGGTCAGCACCGAGCCGCGGCCGTGCGTGATGGTCGAGGAACCGTGGTGGTGCAGATCCTTGTCGTTGTGGGCGCGGATGTCGCGGCCGGGGAAGACTTCTTCCAGGTGCTTGAAGAAGGCCGGATCGATCGACAAGATGTCTTCGAAGTGGCCGTGAATCGGGCAATCCTTGGTCATCAGGATCTTGCCGTCGCGCTCGATGATCTGGGCCTTGATTTCGCCCGGACGATCGGTCACAAGGACGCTGACATCCTTTTTGCCATCAATCACTTGCTGCCGGATTTCCGGCACGCACTTGGGGCACAGCGAGTCCGTCGTACGAGGCCAGCCGAGCTTCGGCTTCATCTTCTCGTAGGATTTCAGGAGCGGCTTATCGGACCATTTTGGGGTAAATCCGGGATTCGGACTGATCTGGTTCAGCGTGTCAAAGACCTGCCATACGGCGTTTGCCGCTATCGACGCAGCCTTTTCCACATACTTGATCGGTTTATGCATGATCGTTAAACGACTCCTCGCAACTGTGTGCGGACAAATTGCCTTACCAACCAGATTTTAGGGGACTCCCGGCGAATCGACTACAATCTCAAGCCGAACGGGGAGGATTCACGCCCGATTGGCAAGCTGAAGCAGCGAATGGGATCCGTTATTCGTGCGCCGCGGCGTAGTAGCATGATTTGCATGGAGATAGCGGCCGCGCGCGAGGTTCCCTCGCGACGCCGGTTCGTCGAACTGGCTCGCGCCTGCGGCTTCGAACTCGCTGGCGTGGCGCCCGCTCTTCCCCTGGATTCGTTTGCCTTTTATCGACAATGGGTTGCGGACGGTATGGCCGGTCCGATGGGCTATCTGACCGACCATCGGATGGAGGTCCGCTCGGATCCCCGCCAACTGCTGAGTTCCGCCCGCAGCGTGCTCTGCCTGGGCAAGTTGTACAACACCGCCGATACGACCACTCACGCGGTGGGGCAGGCTTCAGCCTGCGTGGGGCTTCAGCCCCGCAAGACTCGCGGAGGACCGGCTGATGCCCGCCCGCAGACTGAAGTCCGCCCTACTCCGGGCGCCCCGCCCGCATCGGGCCGCGTTTCGCGCTACGCCTGGGGCTCCGGCGACTATCACGATGTCCTGCGCGCCGCCCTGGAAGCACTCGCCGCCCGGCTGCGAGCGTATTGGGGCGAGTTTGAGTACCGGGTCTGCGTAGACACCGCACCGCTGCTCGAACGCGCCTACGCCCGCGCCGCCGGTTTGGGCTGGATCGGCAGGAACACGTGTCTCATTAATGAACCTCTCGGCTCCTGGTTCTTCCTGGGCGAGATTCTGCTCTCCATCGATCTTCCCCCAGACGGTCCGCCGCCTGACCGCTGCGGATCCTGCACCCGCTGCATCGACGCCTGCCCGACCGAGGCGCTCGTCCCGGTGGCGGGAGCTTCCGGCCTGGAGTGGCAGCTCGATGCCCGTCTCTGCATCTCGGCCCTGACCATCGAGCAGAAGGGCGCAACCAGCGAAGCGGCGCGCGCCGGCACTGGATATCATCTGTTTGGATGCGATATCTGCCAGCAGGTTTGCCCCTGGAACCGGCGCGCGCCGGTCTCTGGCGAGCCGTCCTTCCAGGCGCTGAACGCTCAGTTGGATCTGAATGAAATGGCGGCTCTGACTCGCGAAGAGTTCCGGGAGCGGTTCCGCTCCACGCCCTTGTGGCGCACGAAGTACGAAGGGTGGCTGCGAAACGTGGCGACGGTGATGGGGAATTCCGGGGATGCGCGCTACCTTGCGCCTTTACGCAGGCTGGTCGGGTCAGGCGACGCGGGCGTGGCCGCGCACGCGAACTGGGCGCTCCGGCGGTTGCGGCAGGCTGAGCCGGCCGCTGAGTCTCCGCCGGGAGAGTCTCAGTTGAAAGACATGGAATGACCAGCGGATTCGCACTCCCAGCCGTTCGCCGGAGCGCACGGTCCCTGCTATGGCTGCTGGCCTTCGCCCCGCTTTTCGCCGCGGCGCCCAACCACAAATCCCGCCAGCTCTACGATCCGCTCGTGCGGAAGGGTTTCGACCACTTCTACAACGTCGAATATCCCGAAGCCATCGCCCTGTTCAAGCAGGCCGTGGAAGCTTCGCCCGGCGATCCCAACCGCTATAACCACCTGGCGGAAGCCGTGTTGTTCGGCATGATGAACCGCGCCGGAGCCCTGGAGAGCCAGATGGTCACCGGAGGGAATTCCTTCCTGCGCCAGCCCAAGATGGAACCGACGCCGGAAGAACAAACCCTGTTTGCCTCCTCCCTGCAAAAGGTCCTGGAATTGACCGGCCAGGCGCTCGAAAAGAATGCCAACGATGCCGACGCCCTTTACGCCCGCGGCGTCGCCATCGGATTTCGCGGCACCTACAACTACATGGTGAAGAAAGCCTGGATCGATTCACTGCATGACGCCACGGAGGCGCGGCGTCTCCACAACCGCGTTTTCGAACTGGATCCGACCCGCATCGATGCCCGGATGATGCAGGGCGTGTACGACTACCTGGTCGGCTCTCTGCCGCTGATATACAAAATGCTGGGCTTCCTGGCGGGCTTTCATGGAGACCGCGAAGAGGGCATGCGCGTCCTGAAGCTGGTCGCCGAACAGGGCGTCTACAACAAGGTCGACGCGGAGATTCTGCTCAGCGTCATCTATCGCCGCGAGCGCCGCCCGTGGGAGGCGATCCCGACCCTTGAGAGCCTGCACAAGCGCTACCCGCGCAACTATCTCGTGCTGTTCGAGCTCTCGCAGATGTACGCCGACATGGGAGAGCGGGAAAAGGCGCTGGCGCCGCTCGACAAGATTGAAAAGCTGAAGCGAAACGGTGCGCCGGGCTTCCAGACGCTGAGCGAAGAACGCATCCGGTTCGCCCGCGGCAATCTTCTGTTCTGGTACAAGGAGTTCGACTCCGCCATCCGGGAACTGGAGCAGGCGACAGCCCACGCCGAAGTGCTGGACCCCAACTCGGGTCCCTCCGCCTGGCTGCGGCTGGGGCAATGTTACGACATCAAGGGACGCCGGTCCGACGCGCTGCATGCCTATGAGCAGGCGGTCGCCTTCACTCCCTCGAGCGACCCGGCCCGGGACGCTGAGAAGTACGCCGAGTCGCCGTTTACGCTGGAGCAGATGAGGAAGATTCAGCGCGAAACGAAGCTCCAGAAGCCGTGACCGCATCCCGATGGATCCGGTTGGGCGCGCTACCGCAATGAAACAGCTCGCACGGTCCCGGGGCAGGTGGGGAACGATCCCGGAGAAGTCACGCCCCGCGATATGCAACAGACGCGGCGAATGCCGGCTGTGCTGAACCGCGCTGTTGGACGGCCTCCGCCGCTGAGGCCAACAGTGCCGTTTACCGCCTGTGACAGAAACCAGGAACCGCTCAAATGAGCGGTTGTCTAGAAATAAACCATTGTTTTTCAACAACTTGTAAAACGAAACCGCTCACGGTGAACGGTTCTGGCATTCCTGTCGCGGCAGTTAAGCCGGGTTCGCTTGGCGCGAAAGTATGTTTGACTGGATCTGATGCGCCTCCGGCCGTCTTCAGGCCGTAACTGAGGCGAGGTAGACATCCATATCTTTGAGTAGAGGTAGTTAATGTCGAGACTAGCTCTTATCCCCCTTTTATGCGGCGCTGTCGTCTGCACGGAACTCGTAGCGCGGCAGGCTCCCGAGGCGGCGCCGGCCGACACAACCGGGAAGGCGACAGTGGAGGGTCTGGTTCTCAACCAGATCACCAAGGAACCGCTCAAGCGGGTTGAAGTGCAACTGTTCCGCATCGAGAAGAGCAGCGTGAACATGGTGGGCCAGGACAACGCGGCCTATTCGGCGGTGACTGATGCTGAAGGCAAATTCCGCATCGAGAACATAGAGAGCGGCGCGTATCGCCTGGAGCGCCGCAAGAGCGGCTTCGTCTCCGGCCGGGGCGGACTGTACAACATGTCCAGCGGCGCCCTGACGCTGACAGCGGGGGAAAAGTTGAACTCGCTGCGCTATTACCTGACGCCGCAGGCGATCGTGAACGGTCGCGTGCTCGACGACGAGGGCGAGCCGGTGCAAGGCGCCTCCGTGATGCTGATACGGCCCGTGTACATGCGCGGCACGCGGCGCCTGGTGCAGACCGGGCAGGCGCAGACCAACGACCGGGGCGAGTACCGCATCATCAACGTCCAGCCGGGCAAGTATCACATCAAGGCCGACCTGGGGCGAGCGATGATGGGGACGCCCGCGGGGCCCGCGGTGACCCCGCAGCCCGGCGCGCCGCGCATGGCGTTCGTCTCTACCTATTACCCCAACGCGCCGGAACTGGCGCAGGCCACACGCATCGAGATCGCGGCGGGACAGGAGGTCTCGGGCCAGGACATCACGCTGCGCAAGGAGAGGGTGGTGAAGGTGAGCGGCAAGCTGCTGGAACCGGACGGCTCGGCGGCCAAGAACGTCTACATGATGCTTGCTCCGCGCGACATGCTGTCTTTCTCGGGAGGCATGTCCGCGCCGACCGACAACAAGGGGGCGTTCACGCTCAACAATCTGCGGCCGGGCGAGTACACCGTGCTCGCGAACCGCATGGATGGCTCCGGCGGAGGGCAGCAGAACGTGTTGCAGTTGCAGGTGGGCGAGACCGACGCGGATAACGTTACGCTCCAGTTGCAGCCCGTGCTGGAGGGGGGCGGTGCGTTCGTGCTGGAGGGATCCGAGCGGAAGGACGTCGACTTCGCGGGGTGCAGCGTCAACGCCACGTCCGCGGACTCCAGTGTCTTCGGCGGCGGCTATGGTGTGGCGAAGAGCGACGGCACTTTTAAGCTGGAGCGGCTGTCGGCCGGCAAGGTTACGCTGGGCGCCTACTGCCGCTCGGCCGGAGACAGCTACATCAAGTCGATTCTGGTGGGCGGCGAGGACGTCTTCGGCCGCGAGATCGAGGCTGCGTCGCTCTCCTCTGGCGGTATCCGGGTGATTCTGCGAACCGACGTGGCGAGTGTGAACGGTACGCTCGATATCCCCGAGGAGAAGAAGGCGGCGCTGCGGCAGCCGCTGGTAGTGCTGTTCCCGGCCGATGACCGGCTGCGCAAGGCCGGGCAGTCGAATCAAGCGCAAATCGATCAGAAGAGCCACTTCGAGAACAAGGCCGTGCGGCCGGGCGAGTACTTCGCCTTTGCCTTCGAGGACGCCGACTATTCGACGCTTCCCGACCCCGAGTTCTTCGCGCTGATCCAGAGCAAAGCCGTGCGGGTGACCCTCGCGCCCGGCGAGTCGAAGACGCTGGACCTGAAGCTGATGCCGTGGCCGGAGGAGTTCGCCGACCGCATCCAGTAGTTCGCCTGCGCGTGTGGTTGCCCGGAGACTCGTGCTCCGCCCCAATTGAGATGGATGACTCGCGAGCGCGCGGCATTGAATCGCCCTGGGAATCGCCCTGGAGATAACTCCAAGCCAATCGATCCAGGCCACGAGCTGATACAATCCGTCCCATGCGTTCGCTGATTCTGTTTCTTGCCCTGACCGCGGCTTTGCCGGCCGCTCCTCCCGCGCCCTCGCCCGGAGAAGATGCGGAGGTGCTCTCGCACGTAGCCGCGCACGCCGATCGCTTCGGTTCGATATCCCGGCAGATCTGGGAATCGCCGGAAACCGGATTCCACGAACGGAAGAGTTCCGCGCTGCTGCGGGATGAACTGCGCGCTGCGGGCTTCAGAATTCAGGATGGCGTGGCGGGCATGCCGACGGCGTTTACCGCGGAGTGGGGCGGCGGCCAGCCGGTGATCGCTATTATCGGCGAGTTCGACGCGCTGCCGGGCCTGTCCCAGAAGGACGTGCCTCACGCGGAGGCGGTCACGGCGGGCGCTCCCGGCCACGGCTGCGGGCACAACCTGCTCGGCACGGCCTCCGCGCTCGCGGCGGTGGCCGTGAAGGAAGTGATGCAGGCTCGCGGGCTGAAGGGAACTGTCCGCTTCTACGGCGCGCCGGCGGAAGAGGGCGGCGGAGGCAAGATCTACATGCTGCACGCCGGATTGTTCCGCGACGCCGATGTCGCGCTCACGTGGCATCCCGGCGATGTGAACCAGGTGAACCTGCAGTCCACGTTAGCTAACAACGGCGCCCGGTTCCGCTTTTACGGCACGGCCGCCCACGCGGCCGCCGCGCCGGAGCGGGGCCGTTCGGCGCTGGATGGAGCCATGGTGATGTTGACCGCCGTGGAGTTTCTGCGCGAGCACGTTCCGCAGGAGACGCGCATCCACTACATCATCAGCAATGGAGGCAGCGCGCCGAACATCGTGCCCGCCTTCGCCGAAGTGACGTTGATTGCGCGCAATCCCGACGCGACGACCCTCAACGGCATCTGGGACCGCGTGCTCAAATGCGCGCAGGCGGGAGCGCTGGCGACCGAAACGCGGATGGAAACCGTACAGGGCACCAACTACGCCAACCTGCTGCCGAACGACACGCTCTCGGCCGTCGTGGCGCGCAACATGCGCAAGGCGGGCGGATACGAATACACCTCGGATGAGCGGCAGTTTGCCCTGGAAATGCAGAAGAGCCTCCCGGGCGCCGCGAGCCGGCCGGGTCCGGACCAGATCAGCACCGAAATGACCGAGGGCGTCTGGTCGGCTTCCACCGACGTGGGCGACGTGAGCTGGAACGTGCCGACCGTGAATTTCTACGCGGCCACATTCGTGCCTGGGACCGTGCCGCACACCTGGCAATCCGCAGCCTGTGCGGGCACCAGTATCGGACGGAAGGGGATGCTGGTGGCGGCTCGAACGCTCGCTCTCTCCGCGCTCGAACTGCTCGAGAATCCCAAGGAGATCGAAGCCGCTAAGGCCGATTTCGAGAAACGCAAGGCCGGGCGGACGTGGGTGACCAGAATCGGAGCGGACACGAAGCCGCCCCTCGATGACGCCGCGAAGTGAGCCGCCGGCGGGAGTTTGGAATGTCCCGGACGCGGAAGCCGCGCCGTTCGGAACTGTGGTGGAGTGCGGCGCTCCAGGCCGGATTGACGGCACGCCACGTGCTCTCGATCGACCGTGGCTGAAGAAATGTGGGTGATTGCGTTGCGGGAGGAGAGCATCTGAAATCTCAGCCCGTGCGGCTGGGTTCTTTCAGATCTGCTTCCTGATATTGTGTGGTGCGGATGAGAGGACTTGAACCTCCACACCCTTGCGGGTACATGGACCTGAACCATGCGCGTCTGCCAATTCCGCCACATCCGCACGACGTGGTTTGAACATCCCTATTGTCGCCAGTGGCCGGCGCCGATGTCAAATCAATGAAGGCGCTTGGCGCCGCTGTCAGAGGCCCCGCAGTTTGGGGGTTAATCTCGGCCGCTCGCGCTGTTCGCGCAGCTTGCGCTGTTCCAGAACCAACCCCATCACCAGACTCTCAATCTCGTCCCGCACCTCGCGCAGCACGGAGTCCGGCTGACCCACCGGATCGGGCACAATCCAGTTCCGGGTCTTGGCGCGCGGCAGGCTCGGGATCGACAGCCCCGTCATGTTCACGATCAGATCGTAGCTCGTCAAATCCAGGCTGAGCGCCAATTTCGGGTTCTGCGCCGAAATGTCGATGCCCTTCTCCTGCATCACGCGGATCGTGCCCTCGGGCAGTTCAAACACCGGAGTTAAGCCCGCGCTTTCAGCCACGAACAGATCACGGCCCAAAGTGCGGGCGAAGGCTTCCGCCATCTGGCTCCGGTAAGCATTGCCGATGCACACAAAGAGTACGCGCACGGGTGGCGGGACAGACATCTCTTCATTCTCCACCACAGTCGAGCCGTCCACCTACTCCATCGGGGAAAGGGCGCCACCCGCGAACACGCTTCGGAGTAGAGGTGAGCCTCAAGCAGACCGGCCGGCCAACGCCCAGGCGCGTGCCGGATCCCGCACGGCTGCGAGTGATCGGTGCAATGTACGAGAAGCGCACGACAACTGACCGCTCCACAACACTGCGGCTGCGGGCTTCGAGCAACCGGCAGTTCCAATGTGCGGAGATCCAAGCCTAACACCGTAAAGAGATTCGCTCTGCCGAGCTGCCAAATTGGTCCGCAGACGTGACTCAACCCTGGGTCCAGTTCTCGGACTCTCACTAACGTGATGCAGTCCTACTGGCGGGTGCCCTTCGGGAGCTTCATCCGGCTATTTGCAAATCGGTCGGGTCCCGCCCCGCAACGTTCCACCTTGGCCCCCCCGACATTCGCTGCCCAGACTGCCGAAGCCACGCCCATAAGCAGAGGCAGAATCATCGCCCCGCGCTCCACTAGTAGTGGAAGCTGCAGCACTGAGAGAAACCGGAGGCCGGTGAGGCCTGCGGCGACAATCGGCACAGCCACCATAGCGCCCAGGGACAGTCTCCTGATACCGAGCTTCTGCATGATCGCGAGGAACAGGGCCACGGCCAAAACGACGGTGAGCCATTCGACCACGGTCCACCAGGCTATGGCGTAGATGAACGATGCGGGCCACGTCCGCCCGTGCGCGTGCATGAAGGAACTCGCGCCTGGGACCGCCCAGAGTGCGCTAGTCACCAATGGAAAACCGAAGCCGGCGAATAGTATCGAACAAACAACCGCCACCCTCGTTCGCTTCCGCGTCATACCTCCTCCAGAACTGGTTAGAGACTCCAGATGGATCGCCGGAATCGTGCGCAGGACATCGGCCAGGATCCGGCCCCACAGTTGAACTATCCGCCCCCGCCCGGGACCGCATTCCCTCAACTGGTCCCGCAACAGCTGCACCATCAGCTCGCCGTACTCGCGCCGATACCCGGTGGGGTAGGCGCTCAGGATCGCCCGATAGACGCGTTCCGAGATCGTCATGCGTTCTCACCTACCGTCCGCGGGCGTTTGAGCAGCGATTTCGCGCACGCTGCTTGAACCAGCGCCTCGAGGCGCTCCGCTTCGGCTTTAGCTGCGGCACGCCCCTGCGGCGTGATCCGGTAATAGCGCCGCCGCTCGGATTTGATGCCCGGGCCTTCCCGCTCGGCGCTCTCCACGATCAGCCCGGCCCGCAGCAGCCGCTGGATCGTCCCGTACAACGTCCCTGGGCCCAAGACGAGTTTGCCGTTGGTGGTCTCCCGAACCTCCAGCATGATCCCGTAACCGTGCTTTTCACCGTCGGCGAGCGCCAGCAAGATATGAAAAACAGCAGGTGTCAGGGGTTCCATGTATCTGTTACGGATATAGTAACACGACCCAGGAGATTGTCAATGGTGACAACGTATTCCGCAACACGTAATGCCAAGTCCATCAGTGCCTGGACAGGGCTACCGTCGATAGCCCAGACTGGGCCCGAAACAAACCAACGATCTCTCCCGGATCGTCACCAATCCAAAGGGGTCTACGAGCAAGTGGTAGATTGGGCCGGAAGGCCTTACCGGAAACTGACCCGACACCCGAAACCGCAACGCTACGCATCCAACAGTGAGAGTGCGTGTTACCGATCCTGTCAGCCTCTACCAACACCGCCCGCTGGCGGTCAGTCGATCTTCGACACGAAGAGAGCATGAACGCGGGTGTCTTCGGTCAACTCGGGATGGAACGTCGCCACCATGTGCCGCCCGTAATCCACCAGGATCGGAGAATCCAGATAGCTGGCCAGGACGCGGCCTCTGGTACGGCGAATGATGGGGGCGCGAATCAACACGACTTCCAGCTCCGGATCGCCGCCCAGGCCGTGCTGCATCACTTTGACGACGCGGCTGTCGAGCTGCCGTCCGTAGCCGTTGCGCTCAATCGTGAGATCCACCAGATTCAGCGAAGCCTGCGGAGGGTTGAGCACTTCGCTCGCGATCAGAATCGCTCCCGCGCACGTGCCGAAAACAGGGCGCTCCGCGGCGAAGGCTTTGAGCGGTTCGAAAAGCTCGTAGTAGCTCATCAACTTGAGCATGGTGGTGCTCTCGCCGCCGGGGATCACGAGACCTCGCACCGAGTCCAGTTCCGCCGCCGTCCGCACTTCGACCGGCTCCGCACCGGCCCGCGCCAGAGCTCTTGTATGCGCTTCAAAATCGCCCTGCAGGGCGAGCACACCGACTCTCATTCCCTCTCCACTTCGTTGTTTGACTCACATCCTCATGCCGGATCAGGCAACTGAGCGCGCCGCGCGTTGGTGGGGCGGACCCCCTGGTCGGCCTCCGGGGCAACCTGCTATGGCCATTCCTTCCCGGCGACGCCCGGATGCGGGTCCAGGGGGACCCTCGCGGACCAGGGGGTTCGCCCCATCAAACCGGCCTCGCACCGTCGTGGCGGTTTCCAGCGAGGGCGTTCAAGCCAGGCCAAAGGCCTGGCTTGGCACAAAAGCGCCATGAGCGCTACCAGCCGCGGGTCTGGAGCAGTTCGCCCTCGGGGATCTTTCCAATCTCGAGGCCGGGCATCGCGTCGCCGAGTTCTTCGCTGGCTTCGAGGACAGCCTTGGCGTCGTTGTAGTGCGTGCAGGCCTTCACAATCGCCTTGGCGCGCTTCTCGGGATCGGAGGACTTGTAGATGCCGCTGCCGACGAAGACCGCTTCCGCGCCCAACTGGCGGCACAGTGCGGCGTCGGCCGGAGTGGCCACGCCACCCGCGGAAAAGTTCGGCACCGGCAGCTTGCCGTGCTCGTGGACGTACTCCACCAGTTCGAGCGGCGCCTGCAGATTCTTCGATGCGGCGACCAGTTCTTCGTGGCCCAGCACCGTGAGCTGCTTCATCTCTTTCACGACGGTGCGCATGTGCCGGACAGCCTCGACGATGTTGCCGGAGCCCGCCTCGCCCTTGGTGCGGATCATGGCCGCGCCCTCGGCGATGCGCCGCAGCGCTTCGCCCAGATTGCGGCAGCCGCAGACAAAGGGAACCTTGAAGTCGCGCTTGTCGATGTGGAATTCTTCGTCGGCCGGTGTCAGCACTTCGCTCTCATCGATGTAATCCACTTCGAGGGCTTCCAGCACGCGCGCTTCCACGAAGTGCCCGATGCGGCACTTGGCCATCACGGGAATCGAGACGGTGGCCATGATCTCGCGGATCTTGCTGATGGCGGACATGCGCGCCACGCCGCCGTCGCGGCGGATGTCGGACGGAACCCGTTCCAACGCCATCACGGCGCAGGCGCCTGCCTTCTCCGCGATCGCGGCCTGTTCGGCGTTGGTGACGTCCATGATGACGCCGCCCTTCAGCATCTCGGCCAGGCCGATCTTCACTCTAAAACTGTCATCCAGATAATTCATGGCTCTATGCCCCTTTCTTCAAAAAACCTCACACGATGGCCGGAGCGGGATCCTCGCGGTGCGACGCCCGCGCCTGCTCCAGGCCGGTCTGAAAAACCTTGCCGAGGAGCATGAGTCCGCGCTCGATGCGCTCCACGGCCAACCCGGCAAAACTCAGGCGGAACCCGCCCGGCTGCCGCTGCGATACCTCGAAGATCGACGCCGGCAGATACGCTACGCCAGCCCGGTGCGCGGCCGGAAGCAGGGCTGCGGCGTCCAACGGTTCCGGCAACCTGACCCACAGATTCATGCCGCCCTCGGGACGCGTGAACTTCGCGCCGGCGGGCAGGTATTGGCCGCAAGCCGCCAACACGGCGGAGAGCCGGATGCGCCCCGCTTCGAGGATTCTGCCGCGATGCGCCTCGAGGCGCCCCGAGCGGTCGAAACGCAGCAGCACGGCCTGCGACAGGTGATCGGTGTGCAGGTCGGTCACCTGCTTCAACTCCGCCAGGCGCCGGATCACCGGGCGCGGCCCGGTCACCCAGCCCACGCGCAGTCCGGGGAACGCCAGCTTGGAGAAGCTCTTGACCTGGATCACCAGGCCGGCCTGGTCGAGTTCCTTGAGGGTCGGCACCGCTTCGCCGACGTAGCGCAGCTCCCCGTAGATGTCGTTCTCGATGATAGGCAGCGACGCCGCCGCGGCGATACGCAGCAGTTCCCGGCGCGCGGCCTCGGGCATCGTGACGCCCGTCGGATTCTGGAAATTCGGCGTGACCACCAGCAGACTCGGCCTCTCGCTGCGCGCCAGGCGGGCGAGAACGTCCAGGTCCACGCCCTGCGAGCCGACCGGCACGCCGAGCAGCCGGACGCCGGCCCGCCCGAAGACGTTGCGCATCCCCGGATAGATCGGGTCCTCGACCAGCACGGCCTCGCCCGGCTTCACCAGCAATCTCTGCAACAGGTCCAGCGCCTGCTGGCAGCCGTTGGTCACAATCAGGTCGTCATTCTCGCCCAGCAGGCCGCGCGAGCGGCCCTGGTCCATCAGGTGATGCCGCAGCGGCGGATAGCCGTGGGGCGAGCCAAGCTGAAGAATCGAGGATGCTTCCGCGCTGTCCAGAACCTCCCGGCACGTCTCCCGAAAAGCCTCCACCGGAAAAAGTTGCTCGGCCGGACGGGCGGTGGCAAAGCTGATCGAAATCTCGCCCGGCGGGCTCGCCGGCTGGTCGTCAGGCGGCCAGGCGTTCAAGCGCTCTTCCCAATCCAGGCCGGCGTTTGCGGCCGCCTCGCCTGCTTCCTCGAAGAGTTGCCCGGGTACGGAGACGAAGCTGCCCCGCCCGACATGGGTGCGGATCAACCCTTCGCTCTCCAACAGGTCGTAAGCTGAAGAGATGGTGATGCGATTCAAACCGATCTGGCCGGCGAGTTCGCGGGTCGGTGGCATGCGGCTGCCGGGCGGCATCCGGCGCGAGAGAATCTCGTCACGGAAGAATTGGAAGAGCTGCCGGTAGAGAGGCTCTTCGAGCGTAGCGTCGAGCTTCGGCAACCGGTTCATACAGCCACACCATACCACTTTGGTCTATCTGGATCAATCCACTCGAATGAGGCGCTCGTTTGATAGGATGTTGAGTCACGATATGCACCGGCGGATTGCGATTATTGTACCCGCGCTGTTCGCGTTGGCGGCGTTTGCGGCGCCATGTCCGGCCATGCAGATTGGCGCGGGCGAGAAGCCCCTGGTAATTCGTCCGCCCAAGAAGGATAAGAGGACGGAGTTGCCGAACCAGGCGCTGGATGAGTTGCCGGCGCCTCCGCTCGCGCTTCCCGCCGACGGCACACGGCTGAGCTTTCTGGCGGTGCCCCTGTCGAGCCAAGGCTTGCTCTCGCAGCAGACCCGGAACGGGCTGAAGTGGTTGATCGGCCAGGCTCATGGCGTGCAGTTCGTCCGCATTCGGGCGTTCGTGGCGGGAAGCGGCGATCTGCGCCGCGTGCCGCAGCTCGTCAGCGAGATGTTCACCGAAAAGCACCTGCCCCTGCCGGTCGTGGTCACGGTTCAGGTGGGCGATCTGCCGCTGGAGGGCGCGCAGGTACAACTGGAAGCCACGCTGCAGCAAAGCCGGCCGGTGAATCCGGGCGGTGTCCGCTTCGTGGCAGCCGAAGCCGCATCGAGCGACGCGGCAGTTTCCAGGTTGAAGGAATCTGGCGAGCTGCTGCGGGCGACCTGCTTCGTGCCATCGATCGAAGGCCACGCGCCGGAAGATGGCGTGGTCTGGATCCGTTCGCAGCGGCTGCCTGGCCAGACGGCGACGTCGTGCGAGGGCGTGGCGCGGAGCGCTGCTCCCGCCGGAGCGGCGCAGCCGCTGATCTTCACGGGCGCGCAGATGGCCTTTTCGTACTCGGAAGCGGATGCAAAGCTGGCCTACGAGAGGCTCGAAAAAACGCTAAAAAGTGCCAATTCGACGCTCAAAAACGCCATTTTTTTGAGTTTTTATCCACTCAGCTCGCAGCTTGCGGAAATGGCGCGGCGCGCCGGCGCGTCGTATGTGGATCCGGCGCACGAAGCGGCCGGTATTCGCAACATCATTTTTGAGGGACTGCCTTCGATGGACGGCTCGTTCGCCATCGAGGCGGTCGCGACCGTCTCCGATCCGAATTAGAGGTAATCATCCTATGTCCCAGAAGCCTGTCGTTACGTTCGGCGAGATCATGCTGCGTCTGGCCCCGCCCGGATTCGAACGCTTTCTCACTTCGCCGCTGATGCAGGCGACCTTCGGCGGAGGCGAGGCCAACGTGGCCGTTTCGCTGGCCAACTTTGGCCAGGCCGCGCGCTACGTGACGGCGCTGCCCGCGAATAACCCGATCACCGACGCGTTCCTGTACCAGATGCGCGGCTTCGGCATCGACGTCTCGCAGATCAAACCGGGCGGCGGACGCTTCGGCATCTACTTTGTTGAGAGCGGCGCAAACCAGCGTCCGTCGAAGGTCACGTACGACCGCGCAAACTCGTCCATCGCGCTCGCCAAGCCGGGCGACTTCGACTGGAAAGCGATCTTCGCCGACGCGGCATGGTTCCATGTGACCGGCATCACGCCCGCGCTGACGCAGAGCTGCGCGGACCTGACGATGGAAGCTGTACAGGCCGCGCGCGCGGCGGGGGTCACCGTATCGGTGGACTTGAACTACCGCAAGAACCTGTGGAAGTACGGCAAGTCCTCCAAGGAAGTGATGTCCGAGGTGACGAAGTACGTCGACTACGTCATCGCCAACGAAGAGGACGTGCAGAAGGCGCTGGGCATCGAGGCGGGCGTCAACGTCGAATCCGGCAAGCTCGAAGCCGGCAAGTACAAGGCGCTGGCGGAGAAGGTGCTGGCGACCTACCCGAACGTGAAGGCGATCGCCATCACGCTGCGCGAGAGCTTTTCGGCGTCGCACAACGGCTGGTCGGCGTGCCTGCACACGGGCCAGGAATTCATGCTCAGCGCGCGCTACGACATCACGCACATCGTGGACCGCGTGGGCGGCGGCGACGCCTTCGGCGGCGGGCTGATCTACGGTCTGTTGAACCTGACTTCGCCCAAAGATGCGCTTGAGTTTGCGGTGGCCGCTTCGTGCCTGAAGCACTCGATTCCCGGAGACTTCAACCGGTTCTCGAAAGCCGAAGTGGAGGCGCTGATCAAGGGCGGCGGCAGCGGCCGGGTACAGCGGTAGAGCGTAGTGGGACAGACTTTCAGTGGGTTCCCCGTGCCGAGCGGCCGCGAGCGGCATTGGCGGCCTGTCCCACGCCACGCGGGCGGGGCTGAAGCCCCGCGCAGGTTGAAACCTGCCCCACCACGCAGGGTGGCTGCGTCAGCGGGCTGTCAACAGTTCCGGCGTGGGCAGGGATGCTTTGTCCCAGCCTCCGCCGAGCGTCTTGATGAGCAGGACCGAGGCTTCCATCTGGCGGCGCTCGACGCCGGCCTGAATGCGCTCGTTCTGCAGCGTGACGGTCTGCGCCGTCGCCACTTCGAGGTAGTTCACGAGACCGCCTTTGTAACGGTTGAGAGACAGCGACTCGGAGCGCCGCGCCGCTCCGACGGCCAGCCTCTGCCGGCGGGATTCGTCTTCCAGGACACGCAGGCTGGCGATGTGATCTTCCACCTGTTGGAAGGCTGAAAGCACGCTTTGACGGTAGTCGGCGACCGTGGCGTCGTAGTTGGCGACGGCTCCCTCCGTCACGGCCCGGCGGCGGCCGGCATCGAAGAGCGTCTGCACGGCGGAGGGTCCGAGGGCCCAGAGGCGGCTCGGCCAGTTGAACCAGTTGGCGATGCTGCTGCCCTCTACACCGGCGGTCACGCCCAGCATGACGGTCGGGAAGAACGCGGCCTTCGTCAGGCCCACCTGGCTGTTGGCGGCTGCGACGCGCCGTTCCGCCGCGGCGATGTCCGGGCGCCGCTCCAGCAGATCGGATGGCACGCCGACGGGAATGACCGGCGGGGTCAACGGAGTGGTATTCTCCGCGAGCGAGAACGACTCGGCGGTCTGGCCGGTCAGCGCCGCAATCGCGTGTTCGTACTGCGCTCGCAACTCCGTGATGTCGATCTGCTGCGCGCGCGTGGCTTCGAGTTGCGTCTCGGCCTCGGCGACATCGACCTGGTTCGCGACGCCGCCCTCGAAGCGGCGGCGCGTCAGGGCCAGCGCCTGGCTATAGGCCTCCACGGCGCTATCGAGAATGCGCCGCTCACGGTCCAGGCTGCGCAGGTCGAAGTAGTCGAGCGCGAGTTCGGCGTGCAGGCTGAGGCGCACGTTTTCAAGGTCGGCCGCCGTCGCTTGAGCGGACTCCACCGAAGCCGCGATCAGGTTTCGCACGCGAGCCCACAAGTCCACTTCATACTCCGCGTCGACGCCCAGATTGAAATCGCCATATTCCGTCTCAGTCGCGGGCGCGGGGACTCCGCTGTTCTGCGAAAGGCGGTCGCGCATGATGGAGCCGCCGGCGTTCACGGTTGGCAGACGAGCCGAGCGACTTTCGCGGATCAGCGCGCGGGCCTGGCGGAAACGCGCCTCGGCGCTCTTCAGCGTCTGGTTCGACACGGTCACGCTCTCCTCCAGCGCATTGAGGACCGGGTCGTGAAAGATCTCCCACCATTTGCCCCTGGCGATGGAATCGGCTGGAGCGGACGCTTTCCAATCCTTCGAGTCTTGCGTCGATTTCGACCCCTGCGAGTCCCGCGCCTCCTTGAAGGATTCGGGCGGAGCTTCCTTGTAGGCCTCGGGCGCGGGCGCCGCGGGAGTCTGATAGGGTTCGGTCTTTCTGCAACCGGCAAGCGTGATGAGCAGCCCGGCCAGGAGGGGCAGCGCGGCGCGCAAGGTCATCGTTGCGCCTCCGCGCCCTTACGGCTGTCCGGATTGGCGTGCGGTTTCCGGGCCGCAGGCGGTTGTTCGGATGGTGCGCTGGGGACCGGCCGCACCGCCTGGCCGTTTACCAGGGAGTCCGGTGGATTGATGATCAGGTCTTCCTCGGGCTTGAGGCCGGAGGTAACCTCCAGTTCATTACCGTAGTCGCGTCCGACGGAGATGGGCACCAGCACGACATGGCCGTCGCGGACCGCGGCGACGGTCAGGCCCTCGGCGCGAAACAGCGTCGCGCTGACCGGCACCGTGACGGCGTGCGCCTGACCGGGGAGTTTCAGATGCACCTGCACGTAGGAGCCGGGCAGGAGCGAACCGTCCGGATTCTCGACGTCCACTTCGACGCGCAGGGTGCGCGAGGCGGGCTCGATGGCGTTGGCGGTGCGCGCCACGCGCGCGCGATAGATGCGTTCCGGCCGTTCGGCCAGCGTCACGTCCGCGGCCGCGCCCGGCGCGGCGGAAGCGGAGTTCGCCTGGGGCACCTGGACATAGACGCGCAGCCGGGCGATGGAGGCGAGGTGGAACATCTCCTTGCCCACGCCGCTGCTACCGGCGTTGATCAGCGCGCCGATATCGATATTGCGCACGGTAACGACGCCCGCGAACGGGGCGTAGACCTTCTGGAAGGATTGAGTCTCTTCCAGCCGCTTCACGTTCGCGTCGGCCGCATCGAGGATCGCCTGCTTGGCGTGCAGGTCCCCGAGCTTTTCATCCGTTCCCTGGCGCGACACCGAGTCCGTCTTCTGGAGATCCACCCAGCGGTCGGCGGTGGAGCGGGCCAGCTCGAGGTTGGCCCGCGCGGTGTTCAATTCGGAGCGCGCCTGGGACAACTGCTGATCGAGTTCCGGCGTATCGATCTCGGCCAGCAACTGGCCCGCGGCGACGCGTGCCCCGATGTCAAAATACCAGCTCTTGAGATAGCCGTTGACGCGGGCATAGATCGGGGTCTCGACGAAGGCCTCGGCGTTGCCGGGCAGAATGAGTTCACTGGTGGGCGCGCCGGGCTTGGGATGCACTGTGCTGACGCTCGGAGCGCTGTCGGCGCGGGCTTCGCTGCGCAACAGGCTCTCGGCGCGGAGACGCGTCTGGATTCCTTTGAAGATCAGCACACCGAGTGCGCCGGCCGCAACGACGGCGAGGACCAGCCCGGCTATTTTGAGCGTGCCGCTGACGGGCGGCCCAGAGGTGGAAGAGGTGGATTGAGTTTCGGAATTCATGGGCGCTGTTGCCTCCGGTTGCACAACGGCTTCGGGTTGTGTTTCAGGTCTCACGCGGCAGCCTCCTGTTTTTTGGTCTTGCGATGCAGGACGCTGAACACGCCCGGGACGAAGATGAGCGTGGCGACCGTGGCGCAGAGCAGTCCGCCGATGACGGCGCGGCCCAGGGGGGCGTTCTGTTCGCCGCCCTCGCCGAAGCCGAGCGCCATCGGCGCCATGCCGATGATCATGGCCAGCGCGGTCATGAGAACGGGGCGGAAGCGGGTAACGCCCGCCGCGATGGCGGCCTCGCGCGCGTTGCCGTGTTCCAGCAAATGATCCTTGGCGAAGGAAACGACCAGGATGCTGTTGGCCGTGGCCACGCCCATGCACATGATGGCGCCCATCAAAGCGGGGACGCTGAGCGTGGTGTGGGTGAGGAACAGGAAGACCGCGATGCCGCCGAGCGCGGCGGGCAGAGCGGTGATGATGATGAAGGGATCGAGCCAGGACTGGAAGTTGACGACGATCAGCAGGTAGACCAGTATGATGGCGAAGAGCAGTCCCCCGATCAGCCCCTTGTAAGAGGCCTGCATCGTGGACAACTGGCCGCGCACGATGATCTGCGCGCCGGGCGGCAACGCAGCGCGATTGCGATCGACGATGCGGGTGATGTCGCGTCCCACGGCGCCCAGATCGCGGTCCTGCGGCGAGCCGTAGATGTCCAGCGCGCGCTGCACGTTGTAGTGCGAAACGACGCCCATCTCCTCGGTGCGGTGAATGCTGGCCACGTCGGCCAGAATTTCCGGCCGCGTCGCGTTCACGCCGCTGATGGGGATGTTCTCGAGATCGTGCAACGTCTGAATGCGGTATTGGGGCGTCTGGGTGATCAGGCCGTAGCTCACCCCATTCTTCGGGTTCAGCCAGAAGCTGGGCGTGGTCTGAAAACTGCCGCTGAGGGAGACCAGCAGACTGTTGGCAATCTCGCGCTGGGTGAACCCGCTCTCGGCGGCTTTGGTGCGGTCAATGTCAATGTGGAATTTGGGCTGGTCGAAGGCCTGCTGCAGGCGCACATCCACGAGGCCCGGCACCCGGCGCAGCGGGACGAGCAGGCGATCGACGAATTCGCGATCGGCGTCGAGGTCCGGCCCGACCACCTGAATATCGATGGGCGCGGGCATTCCGAAGTTGAGAATCTGGCTGACCATATCGGCCGGCAGAAATGCAAAAGAGACGCCTGGGAATTGCCTGGGCAACTCACGCCGCAGCGTGCGCACGTAGTCCGCCGTCGGGCGGTGCTCCGCCTTCAGGCTGATCATGATGTCGGCATCCGCGCTGCCGATCGGCGCGGAGTTGCTGTAGGTCAGGTTGATCACGCTGTTCGGGACGCCGATATTGTCGATGATGCCTTCGAGTTCGCCGGCCGGCACGTGGTGGCGGATGGAGGTTTCAATGAGATCGCACAGACGGGCGGTTTCCTCGATACGGAAGCCGGTGCGAGCGCGGATGTGCATCTTCATCTGGCCGGTATCGACGCTGGGGAAGAAGTCCTGGCCCAGCCACGGGACCAGGAAGAAGGCCGAAAGACAGACGGCCAGGAAGGCGGGCAGGAAGAGCGCCGAGCGGCGCACCGCGGCCGTGAGCAACCCGGCGTAGGCGGTACGAAACGACCAGAAGCCGCGCTCGAAGGCGTGCTGAAAAGCGGCGAAGATATTCCACCAGGCGCGTTTGTGGCGGTCCGCTCCATGGCGGCCTTCGGTGGTCAGCAGGTACTTGGCGAGCGTCGGCACCAGCGTGCGGGACAGGACATACGAGGCGAGCATGGCAAAGACGACCGCCTCGGCCAGCGGAGCAAACAGGTACTTCGGCACGCCGCTCAGAAAGAACATCGGCAGAAATACGATGCAAATGCAAAGCGTGGAAACCAGTGCAGGCACGGAGATCTGCGCCGCGCCTTCGAAGATGGCCTCTTCCAGCGGGACGCCGCGCTCGATGAAACGCTCGATATTCTCAACGGTCACCGTCGCGTCGTCGACCAGGATGCCAACGGCCAGCGCCAGGCCGCCCAGCGTCATGATGTTGATGGTCTCGTGCAGCATCCACAGTCCGAGGATCGACGCAAGAATCGAGAGCGGGATGGAGATGGCCACGATCAGCGTGCTGCGCCAGTTGCCGAGGAACAGCAGGATCATGATGCCGGTGAGACAGGCCGCGACGATGGCCTCGCGCACGACGCCGTCGATGGCCGCGCGGACGAAGATCGACTGGTCGGCCAGCGGTTCGATTTTTAAGGCTTTGGGCACGGAGGCCCGCAGACGAGGCAGGACATCCTTCACGCCTTGCACGATGTCGAGCGTCGAGGCATTGCCCGTCTTGTAGATCACCGAAAGCGCGCCCCGGCGGCCGTCCCGGCGCACAACGTTGGTCTGAGGGATGAAGCCGGTGCGGACGCTGCCGATGTCGCGGATGTACAGGGTGGTGCCGTCGACCGCCTTCAGCGGCAGATCGTTCAGTTCCGCCACCGTCTTCGGGCTGGCATTCAAGTCGACGTTGTATTCGAAGGGCCCGATCTTCGATGTGCCGGCGGGCAGGATCAGGTTCTGTTGCGTGATCGCGGTGACCACGTCCTGCGGCGACAGCCCCTTGGACTGCAGCAGCGCCGGGTTCAGATCGACCATGATCTGCAATATCTTTCCGCCGAACGGCCACGGCACGGCCGCGCCCTGTACGGTCGCCAGTTGGGTGCGGATGAAGTTCGTGCCATAGTCGCCGACTTCCTGTTCGGAGAGCGTCGTGCTGGACAGGGAGAGTTGCAGGATCGGCACGGTGGAGGCGTTGAAGTTCATCACCAGCGGCGGCGTAATGCCCGGAGGCATCTGGCGCAACACCGTCTGCGAGATGGCGGTGACCTGGGCCAGCGCCGTGGTAACGTTCACGTTGGGCTGGAAATAGATTTTGACAACCGAGAGGCCATTGAGGGTTTGAGATTCGATGTGCTCGATATCGTTAACCGTGGTGGATAAGGACCGCTCGTAGGCCGAAACAATCCTGCCTTCGAACTCCTCGGGACTCAGCCCGGTGTAGCTCCAGTCGGCCGCCACGACGGGAATGTCGATGTTCGGAAAGATGTCAGTCGGCATGCGCTGAATCGCGATCGGACTGACGATGAGAATCAGCAGCGCAAGAACGATAAAGGTGTAAGGCCTGGTTAGGGCGATTCGGACAATCCACATAGAATGTGACTCTTGCTGCTGGCGGCGAATGCCAGCCGGTCGAGAGATTTAGATACGAAACCGTCTCGTATTTGAATTATACTCAAAAATGGAAGCCATGGAAAATGAAACCGTCTGCTGCGAGAGCGGGCATAAAGCCGGACGGCCGCGCAATGAAGAGGTCCGGGCGAAGATCATCGAGGCGGCGCTCGCCCTGCTGGAAGAGAGCGGCTATGCGAAGGTGACCTGCGACGGAATCGCGCAGCGGGCGGGTTGCGGCAAGGCGACGATCTACCGTTGGTGGCCGAACAAGGCGGCGGTGCTGATCGACGCGTTCGTGGAGACCGTATCGCCGGAGCTGCCGAACGAGAAGCTGGCCTGCCTGAAGGACTACGTGGCCGGGCACCTGAACCGGTTTACCCGGGTGCTGAGGGGCCGCAACGGGAGGATTCTTGCCGCCGTAATCGCGGCGGCGCAGGATGACGCGGAAGTGGCCGAAGCGTTCCTTTCCCACTGGCTGCGGCCTCGCCGGGCGGTCTCGCACCGGATTCTGGCCGAATACCAGAACGAGGGGCAACTGCCGAAGGACTACGACATCGAGGTCGTGCTGGACGCCATGTACGGACCGCTGCACTTCCGGCTGATGGTCCGCCACGAAACCTTGACGCCTGAGTACGCCGACGGGCTGGCCAAGGTGCTGCTGGGCGGCCTGCTGGCTGACGCACCAGCGGCGGCGTGCCCGGCCGAGGGCGATGGACAGGGGCTCTGAGCAGGTAGCGGGGAACAGGAAAAGAGCACCGTGGAGAGCCGCCCCAGGCAGCTCAATGTGCGCGGAAAGACGACGGACGGTCCGGGCCCTCGTATTCGAGGAACCCAGCGGCCGGCGCGCCCCGTCTATAATCGAAGGGCGAGTCCACGTTCATGTATTTTGCAGCTTCAAGATTTCCGATACCGGCTGTGATCGCGATGGCTGGGATGTGCCTGGCGACTGCGCTTGCGCAGCAGACTCCGCCTCCGGCCTCGCCGCCCGCGCCCGGCGTGTCGGCGAAGGCTCCGGCGCAAACGAACGACAGCGTGTCGAAGCCGGCTGGCGCGAGCACGGCGGCGGGCACGGATGCGCAGGCGGCGCAGTCGTTCCGGACGAGCGCCTCCGAGGTGATCGTCCCCGTCACGGTGACCGATGACAAGGGCAAGTTCGTCACCAACCTCGACGAACGGGATTTCGAGCTGTACGACAACGGCAGACAGCAGAAGATCGCCTATTTCAGCCGCGAGCGAAACCAGCCGGTGGTGATCGGCTACCTGGTCGACCTGAGCAACACGAACCGGCTGCAATGGGACAAGCTGCGGGAGGCGATCCAGGATCTGATTCTGGCGACACTCTCGCCCGACGGAAAGATCGACCCGCGCTTCAGCGGCTACCTGATCGGGTATTCGACGGAAGCCGAATTGATGGTGAACACCACTACCGACCCGGAGAAGTTGCTGGAGCGGGTCAGAAAGCTGAAGCCTGGCGGCGGCTCCGCAATGTACGACGCCATCTACCAGGCCTGCACCAGCAGGACGCTGGTGAAGGGCGAGCCGATCGAGCCGCGGCGCGTGATCGTCATTGTCGGCGACGGACACGACACGGCCAGCAAGAAGACGCTCGAAGAGGTGCTGGAGATTGCCCAGAAAAACCTGGTGACCATTTACGGCGTCTCGACGACTTCGTTCGGCTTCTTCTCCGAGGGCGACGAGAGGCTCAGGCGGCTGGCGGAAGCGACAGGCGGCCGGGTGGTCTATCCGCTCGAAAACGTCTACAAGGACGTGGACGGGTATCTGTCGAAGCCGCAGGACGCGGGCAACTTTGCGCTGACGGTCGGCACCGGCGGTTATGCTTCGGCGATCATGAACGGGATCGTGGACGCGATCGCGGCCACCGCGGGCGAGATCCAGTTACAATACATCCTGCGTTACGTACCGGCGGAGACCGACGTGGCGAAGACGTTTCGCAAGATTGAAGTGCGCGTGAGCCTGCCTTTCGTGAAGGTCCGGGCGCGCGAGGGTTACTTCCCGCAAACTCCATAAAACCTGCCTGCGGAAAAGTTCAGATGCGGTGTGCGCCGGCCGATAAGACCGTGTAGCCTTTTTGCAGGAGCGGGTGGAGCACGGGCCGGGGGTGCGGTGCACATCGCGGACTCGGCCGGAATGTGGGCTTTCGAGCCATACTGAGGGTGACGACTGCCATGCCAGTGCTCGCCATGAGGAACGCCGAGTACCGGGTCTTCGAGGCCCTGGGCGAGAACTGCGGCGTGCTGGTGGCCGACCCGGATTCGGATGAATTCGCGTTCCGCTTCCGCCGCGACTGGACCGGCTTCGCGGGCGAAGAGGCCGAGGTTCTGGAAGCCATCGCCGCCGATCTTCCGGGAAAAGTTCAGGAGATGGGCGTGCGGGCGTTTCTGGCCTGGATCGATTCCGACCTGTCGAATACCTTTCGCTGCGGCGCACCCCGGAAAGCCCTGGCCATCGATCTGGAGCGGACCGCGCAGACGCTGTATAACCGCGAGGTGCGCAGCGCCGCCAAGCCTTACCAGACGCACCTGCCGCTGCTGTGTTTCGCCGCCGCGGGACCGATGATCGATAATCCCGAGACGGATCGCGAAGAATGGGTGGACGTGGACGGAGTGCGGATGAGCAAGGACTACTTCCTGGTGCGCATCTGCGGCCACTCGATGGAGCCCGAGATCCCGGACGGTTCGGTGTGCCTGTTCCGCAAGTATTACGCGGGCAGCCGGAACGGCAAGATCATGCTGGTGCATGAAATCACCGACGAGGGCGGCCGCGGCCGCTTCGCGATCAAGCGTTACGAAAGCCACAAACGCCAGACCCGCGAGGGCTGGGAACACGAACGGCTGCGGATGCACTCGGACAATCCCGAGTACCAGGAATACGAACTGTCCGCCGGGAAACGCTATGAGACCATCGGCGAGTTCGTGCAGGTCGTGGCGGATCCTGAACTCGGGAAGTAGCGGGGCGCCGCGACGCAGGCGCCGGAAGTTGTTCCCGTGAGTGTGGACCAGGTATGCGCGGGACCGCGTGCGTACCGCTCCGACGCGTCAGCGCGGCCGCCGCAGCCGTTCCCGCGCTTCCTTCACGATCGGGCCGTAGACCAGCTTGTCAAAGGGCGGACAGCCCGTCGGATACTGGCCCAGCTCATTCGTCTTCTGCCGCATCAGGAAGGAACAGTAAGTGAGCGTCTTGCAGACGCGCGCTTCATCCAGCTCGCCCTTCTCCAGCGCATCGCGCGCGAAGTCCGGATAAGAGAGCACGCCGCGCCCCAGGCCGAACAGCCGGATGGCGCCGGACTCCAGGTTGGCGGCGGCGGCGTTGAGCGCGTACTTCTGCAGCCAGCTATAGCCGGTCCCGATCATGGGCAGATCCGGGAAGGCGCGCTGCAGCGACGAGGCGACGCGGAAATGGCGGTCCACGCCGAGCAGCGGGTGCTCGGGTTGCTCGTAGTTGCCCTCGTCGGGTTTTTCAAACGGGCGTCCGATGTGCGGGTTGTAATACGGACAGCCGATGGAGACGTTCAGCAGTTCCAGTCCGTCTTCGATCAGCCAGCCGAGAAGCTGCTTCACCTCGGTCAGGTCTTCTTCCAGCGGATTGTCCGGATTCACGCCCCAGCCCCAGGGGTACGGAACGGGATACGGATAGGGCTCGCCCAACCCGGTTGAGGGGTTGCGGCGGTAGGGCACGCCGTCGAAGCAGCCCAGCCGCATGGCCAGCGTCAGTCGCTTGCCATAACGGTCGCGCACCTTGCGGAACACGTTGCGCAGCAGCCGCGCGCGGTTCTCGAGTGAACCGCCGTAGCGCCCCTCGCGCGTCTTGGCGCCCAGAAGCTCACTGAGCAGGTAGCCATGCGTCGCTTTGATATCGACGCTGGTGAAACCCGCTTCGAGCGCCAGGCCGGCGGCCTCGACGAACTGATCTTCGATGCGCTCCAGTTCATCGTCGGAGATCACCGGGCAGCCGGCAGGCGTGCCGCTCTTCTCGTCGATCAGCGGGTTGTGATAGGCGATCGTCTTATTCGGGTAGGAGTAGCGTCCGGAGACGGTGAGTTGCACGGGGATCAACAGATCGTCCGCCGACGCGTAGGATTCGCGGTGCAGCGAGCGCACCCGATCGAGCAGGCGCGCGAAATCCTCCCGGGTCGACGGGTTCAGCCAGAGCTGGCGCGGGTTGGCCCGTCCATCCTCGCGGATCGCCGTGGCCTCAAACCAGATCAGCTTTGCCCCGCCCGCGGCAAACCTCTCGTAGCGCCGCCAGGTCAGCTCGCCAGGACGGCCGTCCAGCGTGCCGTCGCAACCCTCCATGGGATGAATCGCCATCGAATTGCCCACGGTGACGGAGCCGACGCGAACGGGCCGCGCCAGCGTGGCGCGCACCCGATCCTTGTCCTCGACGAAATGCACATGCGTGGCATTCAGATCATGCGCCGCGCCGGCCAGTTCCGCCAGACTTTTGTATGTAAAGTGTCTCATTCAGGCAGCGGGTGTCCTTTCGTCTCCGGCGCGAACGGGAGCGCGAGGATGCCAATCAGGAATGCCGCGCACATCGTGATGCCGGCGTAGCGCATCGGCTCGTCATATCCCGCATACACCCGGCTGGTCAGCAGGCCGAGAGCCAGAGGACCTAGCGCCGCCACGAAGCGCCCGATGTTGTAACAGAACGACGTTCCAGTGCTTCTGAGCCGCGTGGGGAAGAGTTCCGGCAGATAGATGGCGTAGCCGCCGAACAAAGAGAGCTGCGCAAACCCCATCAGCGGAATCATCCAGAAGATGTCGCTGAACGTGCTCAGCTTCCAGAACGTGAAGGCAGTGGTGAGCATGGCGGCCAGGAATCCGGCCAGAAACGCTTTCTTGCGGCCGACTCTCTGCGTCAGGCTGGTAAAGGCGTAGATACCCCAGAAAGCACCGAAATTCTGCACCAGCGAGGTGATGCCGGTCCAGTAGGTCAGCTTGCCCGCGATCACATTCTCGGCCAGGCCCTGGGCATGGAAGGTCTTCGTCAAAACCGAGCGAAGAAGATCGAAGCTGAAGAAGCCGATGCCCCACAGGCCGATCACGCCCGAGGCCGCCAGCGCCATGCCGATGAATGAATTCTTGCGCCAGCGCGGCGTGCCGAGAAGTTCGCGGAAGCTGCCCATTTTCTTCTTGGCGTCTTTGTCGCGCTGCCACTGGGCCGGCTCCTTGAGCTTCCGGAAGACGAGGATGGCCAGCAACGCGGGAACGGCCCCGATCATGAACATGTAGCGCCAGGAACTGGTGATCGCGCCGGCCTGCTCCATGCTCCCGAGAACGATGCCGGTCACCGCGGCCACCATATTGCCCACCGCCGAGAAGGCCTGCAGCAGGCCCAAAGCGTAGGGACGCGCCCGGTCTGGCATCACCTCGGCCACCAGGGCCACGCCCACCGCGAACTGGCCCCCGACCGCCAATCCCGTCATGAAGCAGAACGCCGAGAACTGCCAGACGTCGGTGGCGAATGATGTCATGCCGGTGAAGATCGAATACATGAGGATCGTGATGATCATGGTCTTCACGCGGCCGAGGCGGTCGCCGAGAACGCCGAAAATCACGCCGCCAATCGCCCATCCGATGATGAAAATCGACGTGGCGTAGCCGGCGTACTCCGCCACCTGACCTGCGAGCGCCTTCCCGGTCGCCTTGGACGCGAGAAGCTCGGCGATCGCGGGCCGCCTCGCAAGGTTGAAAATCTGCTGGTCCATGGTGTCGAACAGCCAGCCGAGGCTGGCGACGAACAACACGAACCAGTGGTATCCGGTCAGTTCCTTGTACCAGGGAAGACGCGCGCTGGATGCCAGCGAATGAGCGGGACCGTCGTTTGGCATGACCCTCCATTCTCTTTAATGCGGGAAGAGGTCCGCAACGTGAACGCGGCGTATGGATTATGCCGGACGAACGGAGGCGTGCGTCAGGAACGGGAGCGCCACAGTCCGACGCCGAGCCAGAGCCACGCGACGATGAATGCGATTCCGCCCAAAGGCGTGATCGCGCCCAGCAAGGTCACCCTGGTCAGGGCCAGAGCGTATAGACTGCCCGAGAACAGGACGATGCCCGCCAACAGCAGCCATCCCACGCGGTTCGCCGTCGTCCCATCCAGACTGCCCGACCGGGCAGCCAGACCGACAACCAGCAAGCCGAAGGCGTGGATGAAATGGTAGAAGACCGCCTTCTCCCAGATGCCCATCAGGTAGGCGTCCAGGTGGTTCTTCAGACCATGCGCGCCGAAGGCGCCCAACGCCACGGCCACGGCAAGCGAGAATGCTCCGGTCACTGCAGGGTTCATAGGCCTATTCACCTGAAGAAACGGGCCGAATCACGGGGCTACCCGGCTTCAAGGTACCGCGCGCCAGCCGCCAGCGGCGGCGAATCCACCCTGGCAACGCGGACGCGACCGCCATCCGGTCAGACGCGATAGTAATCTGCCCGCCAGCTCTTGATGGCCTTCTTGATATCGACGGGCGGCAGATTCTGCCCGGCGGCGCGCGCCGCGAGTTCGACAAATTCCGCGTCAGCGGCAAAGCGCAGCGCAACAATCTGGAGTGCGCTGAGGCGCGGGTCGAGCAACCTGCCCGTAAGCACGAAGTGCCGCAGGTTCTCCTCGGCGCGGATGGCCCGGTCCTGCGCTTTCAGCGCAAAGGCACGGCAGAAGTAAAACAGAAAGACCGCCACAATCTCAAGCACGACGATGAGCGAGGCGCTGTAGACCCGTTGATGGTCTCCGAGCGACAGATAGAGATTGACGCACGAGCCAATCAGGCCGAGGACGATCAACCCGAACAGAAAGCCATGGAAGACCGGAACGAAACGGGCGTGGTTGGAGTAGTTCTGGGTCTGTTCTGAAGCCATCTGAAACCTCCTGACGATATCTTGTCGATTGTAGCCTTAACCGGCGTCAGGCGCGCAATGGAACGATGACAGGAAATTCAAAATCAGGCTCGTGGTTTGCGGCGCGATCGTTGCGAGCCCGAAGGGCACAGAAACGATGGTGCGGCTACGAAAGGTTTCCGCCTCTCATAATGGAGGCATGACTCCCCAGTTCAAACCGGACGACCGGGTTCTTGTCCTGCAACCGGGCAACTGCAGCGCTCCCCAACTGCGCGAATGGGCAAACGCCCTGGCGCACGGCATCCTGGTGGGCCTGGGTGAACTGGGCACCATACGGACCGCGCGCCGGGAACTCGCCGATTGCGAGAACGTCCTGTTCGCTCACGGCTCTCGCGCGGAGATTCCGTGGCGCGACGCATTCTTCACCGTGATCGTCGATAGCGGGGGCGGGGCCGAGACGCCCGAGATGCGGCGTGTCCTGCACCCTTCCGGACGCATATACTCAATTCAGCCATGACCCCCATGCCCCCAATGACACGACGTTCCTTCACATCCTCCGCGATCGCCGCCGCGGCGCTGGCGACTCCCGCCTTCGCACGCAGACTTTCCACGTTTGGCGTGCAGCTTTACACCGTCCGCAGCATCATCAACAAGGATCCCGAGCACATTCTGCGCGAGATCGAGGCGGCGGGCTACAAAGAGATCGAGGCTACCTACGACAACCTCGACAAGATTATGGAGGCCGTGCACAAGACCAAGCTGAAGCCGGTCAGTATCCATCTGGAAACCGATCTCTTTACCAAGCATCGCGACAAGCTCGGTCCCGTGCTCGACGATATGAAGAAGCGCGGCTTCGAATACGTGGTGTGCCCGTACATCGATCCCAAAGAGCGTGGCGGCGTCGATGTGATGAAGAGGCTGGCCGACAATCTGAACAAGGCGGGTGCGCAGTGCATGGGCGCCGGGTTGAAGCTCTGCTATCACAATCACGCGTTTGAGTTCGCTCCCGCCGGCACGGACGCCGGCACGCTGCTGGACGTCCTGATGGCCAACACCGACCCGAAGCACGTCGGCTGGGAGATGGACATTTTCTGGGTCGCCGTGACCGGCAACGATCCCGGGGACCTGCTGAAGAAGTACCCCAAGCGCGTTATGCTGATGCACCTGAAAGACAAGCCGGACGGCGTCGCGAAGAGGTTCGACGAGAACGTGCCGCGCTCGGCGTTCAAGGAAGTGGGCGCGGGCGCCATGGACTTGAAACGGACCCTGCGCATCGCCAACGAAACCGGCGTGAAGCATTACTTCGTCGAGCAGGACGCAACGCCAGGCGATCCGGTCGCCAGCCTCAAAGTCAGCGCCAGCTTTCTGAAGTCGTTCGATTTCTGATGGCCGGACCGGCGCCGGGACCTGACCACGGCGCCGGTCGGTTTCGTTCCGTCTATCGAACCTGCGAGCCCGCGAGCGGCGCCAGCAGCATGTTGCTGATGTTCGACACGGTCTCTCCATCGCTCAGGCCCGGCATCGAGGAGAGCTTCTTCCACTCCGGACTCGTCCCGAATCCGCGCCAGTTGGCGTCGCGCGCGGCCAGGTTCTCAAACGCCACCATGTAGGTGAGACTGGGCATCTTTACGCCGGCGATCTGCTCCCCGAAAAAGATGGGCGCGAGGCCATATTTGCGGAAGATGTCGATCTCGCCGCCTTCGAACATTTTGACCTTCCTCCTGAGCGACAGCGGCGTGCTCGATTCGTAGGTACGCATTTCGAAGACGCGCGCCGGCCGCGTGGGGTCCGCTGCCTGCGCTTCAATGCCGGCGAAACCGGGAAAGCCCCTCAGTAGCGTTACCTCCATCCTTTGGTACGGCAGCGGCCCGCTCATAGCCCGCTCGGCTTCCTTCGCGAAGGCCGCGTCGGTCCAGATCTTGGAGTGAACCTGGTCGAAAGCGTCCAACGACGAATACGAGGCAAGCACCAGGACGAAGGGCGCGTCCGCCGCGACGATCGGGCTGAACATTCCTACGGTGACGGCGCCGGCCTGGGAAAGAGCTGGAGCGTAGGTCTTGGTGACGAAATCCGTGGCGCGTCCACGCTGGTTGTCGGTCGTATTGCGAAGCAGGAATCTGCGAAGTTCCAGGAACATTGGTTTGCTCGCTGGCGGATTGGGATTCTGTGATTCCGCGTCCATCGAGATGGGCGCGAAAAGGGAAGCGCCGGCGGCGCCGGCGACGAAATTGCGGCGATTCATCTTGTCGAGGATTCTATCGCATCGTGGAGCGGGCGCCGGAGAGCGGACATCCAGGACTCAAATCGGGGAGACATAAGGAGCCAGGCCGAAGCACGGGCCGACGAGGGCGTCAGCTGCGGACCTGGGGGGCGGCCGCCCCACTTTGGAACTAGAGCGCGCTGCCCTGAACGGGTCGCGTGGAGGTCTGCAGATCCTCCGGCAGGACGGCGTAGCCTTCCGGCGGAGGGAAGATCACCCGCAACAAGCGGAGCCGCTTTCGGAGCAGGTGGCTGGCCAGTTGGCGCGGTCCCGTTTCCACGTCGATGTCGCAGCAGACGCCGTGCAGATAGAGCGTCAGGGTGTCGATGAAGCTCCGGCGCAGGTAGGTCCGGAAGCGCTTGGAAGGCCGCTCCCCCGCGCGGTCGCGAGGCGTCAACTCCATTTTCAGCCGCCAGGACTCCTCGTCGACCTCGCCGTGCGCATTGCGCTCGAGCTCTTCGATGATGAGCTTCGCGTAATCCGCGGGAACGTTTTCGCCATTCCGCCCGGCAACCAGTTCGGCGATGGTCCGGTAGAACCGGTAGTGATAATCGGCCACCTCGGCGTCTTTGACGGCAAAGGCCAGGGTGGCTTCGTTCTCGGTGACAACGAACCCTGAGGCGAGGGAGCGCTCTTCCGTGGGCTTGTTCTCCGCAACGAGGGGTTCCGGCGCGCTGATCTTTGGCCGTCCGGCAGGCTCCGCTCCGCGCTCCAGGTAGGGCACGAGAAATATCTCCAGCTTTGGAAGGCGGCAAGAGACAGCCGGCGGAAGAGCCGAAACCGGCTCAGTGAGATACTCGTGAAGGTCTTCCTCGCTGAGCGACAGGGAGGCGCAAAAGTAACAGGCCCGAGTCCCAAGGGGAATCATCTGGCCGCGGAACATGCCCGCGAACTGACCGAGTTTCAGTCTTTGAAGAGTTTCCGGAACCGCCATGGCACCCAGCGCAACTTTATAATATCAGAGCGAGTAAGTATCCCCCGGCAAAGCCGGGGGCTTTAGGATGTGAGCCGCTCAAAGCGGCTATGTGGGGTCGCTCACGCGGCCCCAGATTTCTGGTAGCCACC
>Ga0315272_10000140_pt1 | contig 32790 bp, 25 predicted proteins | sample C3_middle_MG_FD_203918 | JGI IMG/M metagenome (GOLD analysis project Ga0315272, IMG submission 203918) | Sediment microbial communities from Yellowstone Lake, YNP, Wyoming, USA - C3_middle | ecosystem: Environmental > Aquatic > Freshwater > Lake > Sediment | place: USA: Wyoming | collected...
GAATTGAAGGAATCCGTGTATGGCGAACCCGTGGGGGAACTGGACACATGAAGCTAAAGGAGACGCTTTCGATTGGACAAGTATCTGGTTGTGCTGGCGGGAGCGGGGCTGGGTGGCTTGACGCGGTATGCCTTGGGCACCTGGATTATGACGAAGTCCGGAGTGCGGTTTCCGCTCGGGACTTTCTTCATCAATATCAGCGGTTCGTTTCTAATCGGCCTGCTGATGACGATCCTGACAGAGCGCATGCAGCCGCACCCCAACTGGAGGCTGTTTCTGGTCGTCGGGTGCCTCGGTGGCTACACGACGTTTTCAAGCTTCGAGTACGAAACTCTGCAGGCCGTCCGCGACGGCGAGTATTGGCTAGGGCTGGTCTACATGACGGGCAGCGTACTTCTGGGTTACCTCGGCGTTTGGCTGGGTGCTCTGCTGGCCCTTGCCCGGCGTTAGTTCCTTCATGGCGCAACGGCGCAACGTCTGATATGAATTGATCGGATATTGATGTGAGATTGACGGGAGACTGAATGCTGACCAAGGGACCCGCAAAGAAAGTCACGATCTTCATCAACGAAGACACGCAACACCACATGAGCGCGCTGCACGACTCGATCATGGCGTTTCTGATGCACAAAGGGGTATCCGGTGCGACCGCTACCCGCGCCTATTCCGGATTCGGCGCGCACCAGATGCTACACACGCCCAAAATCGAGGTGATGGCGCAGAGTCTGCCGATCCGCATTGAGTTCATCGAAACTCCGGAGAAAGTGGAACAACTCCTGCCGACGATTTATGAGCTGGTGAGCGACGGACTGATCGAGGTTCAGGACACGATCGTACTGCGCCACGCGCGAAAGATGCCGAAAACAAAGCCTGAGGCCAAGCTGCCGCACGAGTACACGCAGGGGCATGCCAAGCTCCTGCGGGTCTTCCTCGGAGAGAACGACAAGTGGCATGGCGAGCCTTTGTACGATGCGATTGTGAACAAGCTGCGAATGCTTGAGATCGCCGGCGCCACGGTCTATCGGGGAATCCTCGGCTACGGCGCGAAAGGGCACGAGCACAAGAGGAGCTTCTTTCACCCTATGAGCGACCTGCCGATCATGATTTCGGTCATCGATACTACAGAGAAAATCGACGCAGCTGCGGAAGCGATCGAGGAAATGTTGGAAGAGGGTCTGATTGTGACCTCCAACGTGGAGATGGTCAGGCTGCTCCGAGGCAAACAAACGATGGAGGCATCCAATGCAACAGGGACAGCCAGCTAGACTTCTGCGGATACATATTTCGGAGTCGGATCGATTTAACGGCAAGCCGCTATACGAGGCCATCGTAACGAAATGCCGCGAGTTAAAAATCGCCGGCGCCACTGTCTTCCGCGGTTTGGAAGGCTATGGCGAAACGGCCGAGGTGCACCGGTCCCACGTGGTGCACCACGACCAGCCGATCTTGATCTCGATCACGGACTCGGCGGAGAATCTGGACCGGTTGATCCCGGTCGTGGAAGACATGATGGACACCGGCCTGATCGCCTCGTCCGATGTGCTGATGGTTCGAGTCCAGAAGAAATCCGCAGCGGTTCAGGATGGAACAAGCCATTGAAACAAAAACGGCGCGTGAGATGGCGGTCCCGCTGATCGGACGGCGGGATGAACTGCGGGCATTCGTGATGGCGTTTCGCGGACGCCAGTCTCGCCTGATTCTTGGACCCCCGGGCGCAGGAAAGACTAGACTGCTGCGCGAGGCGTGCGTTCTCGCCCTGCAGCCCGTCGTTGTTTCGAATCGTCTTGTGGTGCTGCATCAATTGTTGGTGGACTTGGCCGGGCAGCTCGGTTGTCGTTCGAGACGATTCCCAGACGTGAAGCGCGCCACGAGCCAGACGCTCCAGTTCCTGATTTTGGAGGAGTTGAAGCAACGGCCGCGCTGCGTCGTCTTGGAGGACGCGAGAGAAACCGACCCTCGCATGTACCGCTTTCTGCAGCGCGCCTACTACATCCCGCAATGCTGCCTGATCGTGACGGCGACCGGCAGGGAACGTTTGGGCCACCTGCACAAGCTGCTCTGGGATCCCCGGGAGACGATTGTCTTGGAACCGCTCAACCGGCTCGATTCCGAACTTCTCTTCGATGAAGCGGCACGCTTGGCTCAACTGGACCTGCTCAACTTGGAGGACTTCCGCAATAAGGCGCTTGCCGCGGCGCGCGGCAACCCGGGCCAGATCGTCGCGATGTGCCGCATGGCGGCCCGGCCGGAGTATCGGGAAGGACGCCGCGTCAAGTTCGCTCCGCTCCGCATTGACATGCTTTCTTCTTTTGCCCTATGAACGATTGCCCCATGACCGAATCAATGGCCCCCGCGCTTTCTCAGGAATCCGTCCGCGGCGTGCTCGAATGCGTGGGCGAACTGTCCAGGCGCTATCAGATCGCTGCGCTCGAAGACTTCCTGGAAAGCTGCCGGCTGTTTGCCCAGGAAAAGGTCCTGAACATCGCGATCCTCGGCCGCTTTAAGGCAGGAAAGAGCAGCTTTCTGAACCATCTGTTCGGGCGGCCTTTACTCCCGGTCGGGGTAATTCCCGTGACCTCGGTTGTGACCGAAATCCAGTACGGACCACAAGAGCGTGTCGAGATACACTTCCTGGACGGGAGCACGCAGCAGGTGACGGTTGGCCGCCTTGCCGAGTTCATCTCAGAGTCGGACAATCCGCAAAACGCCAAGCATGTGTTCCGAGTTCGCGTCGAGCTTCCCTCGATGCAGCGTTACCACGGTATTCGCTTCGTCGATACGCCGGGGCTGGACAGCGTCTGGGAGCACAATACGGATGCGTCGATGGAGTGGCTTCCGAATGTCGGCATGGCGCTTGTAGCCGTGGGCGTGGACCCCCCTCTGTCTCAACATGACGTCGAGCTGATCCGCAATCTGAGCCGCTACACGCCGAACATCTCGCTGCTGCTGACAAAGGTCGATGTCCTCGATCCGAAGGAGCGGTTACAGGTTCAGGAGTTCGTTCAGAAGCAGCTTGCGCGCTACTGGAACGGCTCAGTCCCGGTCTTTCCTTACTCCGTCCGGCCGGGATTTGAAGATTTGCGGTCGCAGTTTGACGAGCGGCTGTTAGCGCAGGTTCGTGAACAAGCCGGAGAGCAGCGGGCGGCGATCCTCCGGCACAAACTCGCTTCGCTCGTGAGCGAGTGCGCCGGCTACTTGAACGTTGCGCTCAAGGCGGCCGAACTCGCCGACTCGGAACGCGAACAGTTGCGGCGCAAGATTCTCGGGCAGAAGGAATCGCTCGACGACACGCGACTGGCATTGAAGTTGATCGTTCGACACACGACCGGAAGCACCAGGTCCACGTTCGAGGCTCTCGTGCGCGCCGACGAACTCCCCATCCGGCAAAAGCTGCAGGTCAGCCTCGGCCAGGTGTTCCCTTTCTGGACGCGCAGTCTGAGCGTCGCGATCGATAAGTTTGACGATTGGCTGCAGGCGGAATTGACCCGCGAGATGGCGGAGCTTTCCAGAAAACACCACGACGAGTTCGTAACGCCCGGCCGGCGAGTCAGCCGGCAGCTTTCGCAGTCGCTGCAGGACTTCCGTAACCGGCTTTCCGATCGAATGCTGGAGACGCTCGGTGTGCCGCTACGGACGACGGAGATGGAATTGCACACTGACGACCCCAAATCGCCGGATGTTCGCGTCGGGAAGATATTCGACCGAAACTGGGAACTGCTGTCCTGGCTGGTGCCGATGTCCCTCGTCAAGGGCATTGTGTTCAGGCATTATCGGGGCAAGGTTGAGGATCTGGTTTTCGCGAATCTGTCGAGGCTGGTAGCGCAGTGGCAGGACATAGTGAACGCCTCGCTGCTGGCACTCGAAAAGGAATCGGTCCGGAGGCTGGACGGTCTGATCGGAACCATCGAGAAACTGATTGCATCAGCAGGCCAGCAAGCGCCGCAAATTCGTGAAGACATCCAAGCGCTTGAAAGCATGCGCCACAAACTTGACACTGGCTCCCGCCCTGCGATGCCGAATAGCTGAGCGGCAAATAGAATCCCCCAGCTCTGCCGGTCTGAGCGTCGAATTTCGGCATGCGCCGTAGTCCATCTGAGGACTCCACGAAGTGAGCTGCCACGCGCGCGAAAGGGAGTGGTCACATTGAATCGGCGTCAAAATGATGTGGTAACGCTCGGGCGACGACCGTCCGCGCGCTCGCGGCGCGGGCGAATCTCGCTCCTGCCGGTCGCTCTCCAATATCAATCCGGCCGCGCGATCGCTGAGACGCAGCCGGACTGACATTGTCTATGGCGTAGCTACTCGAGCACCAGCACTTCCAGGCGGCTTGGCTCGGCGGCCGAGCGGCCGATGCGCTGCGTGGCGGGCTGGAAGTCTGCCGGCTTGGCGAACGGAATGCTCTCGACGAACTTCTGCGGATTGCGATCCATCACCGGGAACCAGGAACTCTGAACTTGAACCATGATGCGGTGGCCCTGCTTGAAGGTGTGCAGAACATCCGGCATGTCGTACTTGATCTCGACGAACTGGTTGGACGGAAGCGGCTCGGGCTTTGCGAAGCTCTTCCAGAATCTGCCGCGGAATGGTTCGCCGCGCACGAGTTGCTCGTAGCCGCCCATACGCAGGCGGGCCGGGTTGGGCGACGGCGCCGGCGCGTCCGCGGGGTAGACGTCGATCAGCTTCACCACAAAATCGGAGTCCGTACCCGACGTGGACGCCTCCAGGCGCACGCCGATGGGGCCCGCGAGCGTCACGTCGCGTTCGAGCGGCGGCGTCTGGTAGACCACCACGTCGGGCCGACGTTCCGCGTATCGCTGATCGTCGATCATGTACTCCTGGGCCATCCCCGGCGCGATGAACGACATGGCGGGGACAGGCTTCGACGGATCGCTGACGTATTGATCGAAGCCTTCTCTCTGTTGCGGCGGATCGAAGCCGAGCCCGCCATTGCCGAGGAAATACAGCGTACGCTTGCGCGCGGCCGGCGGGGGCCACGCGTTGAACTTCAGCCATTGATTGCGGCCCGTTTCAAACATCCAGGCCACCGGCAGCTTCGGATCCTCGCCATCGCGCAGCCATTTCTCGAAGAACGGCGTCTCAATCCACTCCTGGAAGAACGTGGATGTGTTCTGGCCGAATTCGACCGGGCCCAGGTGATTGCCCTCGCGGCCATGCCAGCCGCCATGCACCCACGGTCCCATTACGATCGAGACCGGAGCCTTGGGGTCGCGCGTGGAGGCATTGAGGAACAGCTTCAGCGGACCCTGCAGATCTTCGGCGTCATACCAGCCCCCGACCGCCAGCACGGCGGGACGCACGTCGTGGATGTGAGGAACCAGACTGCGCGCCTGCCAGAATTCGTCGTATGCGGTGTGCTTCAGCAGGGCCGTGAAGTACGGATTGCGGTATCTGTAATACTTCTCGTCGCCGTTGGACAGCGGTCCCAATGCAAGGTAGAAGGCGTAGCCGTCCTCCGTACCGATTTCGAATTCCGGCTCGCGCCTGGGCAACTGCGGCTCCTTCTGTTCACTGAAGAAGCGGTAGAAGCCGAAGTTGGCGGCCAGATAGAACGCTCCATTGTGGGAGTTGTCGTCGCCCAGAAACAGGTCTACCATCGGCGCCTGGGGAGAGACGGCCTTCAGCGCCGGGTGTCCGCAGAGCAGACCCGCGGCGGCGTAGAAGCCCGGGTAGGACGTGCCCGTGAGGCCCGCGCGACCGTTGTTGCCGGGGATGTTTTTGAGCAACCAGTCGATGGTGTCGTAGGTATCCGTACTTTCGTCGATATCTTTCGATAAGGCGTGCGTTTCAAGTTGCGGGCGCATCTCCGAAAACGTCCCCTCGCTCATGTAGCGGCCGCGGACGTCCTGCTGGACAAAGATGTAGCCTGCATGGGCCATCGCGGCCGACGGCCCGAGTCGCGCAGGGTATTTGTCTTCGCCGTAAGGTGAAGTGCTATAAGGAGATCTGGTTATCAAGAAAGGGTAGGCCCGGGAGGTATCCCTCGGCGCGTAGACTGCAGTGAACAGCTTGACCCCATCGCGCATTGGGATCCGTAACTCCCGTTTCGTATAATTCTCACGGATCCAGTCGGCGCCTTGCGCGCAAACGATGGCCGGCAAGCAGGCGAAAACGAGCGAAAGACGGCTCAAATGCATAAAAGATAGTGTAAACACCTCGTCACGTACTTTGTAAGTTCAGTACCATGCATTACAATCAAGTCAAAGCCCACGGGGCTCTCCTCCGATGCCCCGTACCCGCTTGGGCGATCACGTCCTCCTCCAGTGGTCGCCCATCAAAACCTTTCTTCCCCGAGTGAATCCTTTCATAGCGAGGATGTGCCGCAGCCTCCGATTCGGCCCGTGCCCAGTACCATTCAGTCACGCCGTTTGAACAGCTCGTTGGCCCGCGCGGGAACGGGAGCGCAGCGTGTCTTTCGTCGCGGCGCGGCTGTGGAGCAGGGGAGGACCGGCAGGTACGCCGAGGTGGTATCCTCCAGCCGGAGGCGTCTTCTTGAAAACCATCATCGAGCCGTTCCGCATCAAGAGCGTCGAGCCGCTGCGCCAGACCACGGCGCAGGAGCGCTCCAGGTTGATTACCGATGCTGGCTACAACCTCTTCCTGCTGCGTGCCAGAGACATCCTGATCGACTTGCTCACCGATTCGGGCACCAGCGCCATGTCCACTGAACAGTGGGCGGGTATGATGCGCGGCGACGAAAGCTACGCGGGCAGCGAGAGCTACTTCCGGCTGAAGGGCGTGGCTGAAGCCCTGATGGGCTTCAAACATGTGATTCCGGCGCACCAGGGGCGGGCGGCGGAGCGGATTCTGTTCAGCGTGTTGTGCAAGCCGGGTCACATCGTTCCCAACAACACGCACTTCGACACGACGCGCGCGAATGTCGAATTCACCGGTGCGCAGGCGGTGGATCTGCTGAAGCCCGAGGCGCGCGACACGCAGGCGCAACTACCCTTCAAGGGTGACATGGACACCGAGGCGTTGGAACAACTCGTCGCCGTGCACGGGCGTGAGCATGTCCCGCTGGTGATGGTGACCGTGACTAATAATTCGGGCGGTGGCCAGCCGGTGTCGATGGCGAATCTTGAGCGCGTTCGCGCGATCACGCGCCGGAATAGCATCCCGTTGTACCTTGACGCCTGCCGCTTCGCCGAAAATGCATGGTTCATCCACGAGCGTGAACCGGGATACGCGGAGTGGTCTCCGCGCGACATCGCGCGGAAGATGTTCTCGCTCGCCGACGGCTGCACGTTCTCCGCGAAGAAGGACGCCTTCGCCAACATCGGCGGCCTGTTGTGCTCGAACGACGACCGGCTGGCCGAGCAGGAAAGAGATCTGCTGATTCTGACCGAGGGATTCCCGACCTATGGCGGGCTGGCCGGTCGCGATCTCGATGCGATTGCCGTGGGGCTCGAAGAGATTCTCGACCCGTATTACCTGGCCTACCGGATTGCTTCCACCGCGTACCTGGGCCGGCACATCGCGGATCGCGGCGTGCCGATCGTCGAGCCGCCGGGCGGGCACGCCATCTACATCGACGCCGGACGCATGTTGCCGCACATTCCGCGCCACCAGTTTCCGGCGCAGGCGCTGGCCGTGGAACTGTACCGCCACGCCGGCATTCGCAGCGTCGAGATCGGGTCCGTCATGTTTGGCGAGCACGCGCAGAACGAGCTTCTGCGGCTCGCCATCCCGAGGCGCGTCTACACGCAAAGCCACATCGACTATGTCGTGGAAGCGATTCTTGAGGTGAATGAGAAAAAGGACCAACTGCGCGGATACGAGATCGTGTCCCAGCCCCAATTCCTCAGGCACTTCAGTTGCCGCTTCCGGCCGTTGGCCTGAGGCGCCGCCTGGGAACGCCGGTCTCCAGACCGGCCCGAGTTGCCGCGATGACGCGGTTTTCAGAGCACGGCCGCATCCGCGCTCCTTCATCCGATCTCCGATAATGGAGATACGCCAGTGATCACCGAGTTGCCCATCCTGAAGGACCTGATCCGCCACGCCCGCCGCCGGGTGATCTGGCAGGCGGTATTGGCCCGGTCGTTCTGGGGCGTGACGGCCGCGCTGGCCGCCGCGACGTTGCTGCTGATGCTCGGCACCGGTATCGTCGCCTGGTACGTTCCGCCGGTAGTGTTCGCGCTCGCTCTGGCTGCCGTGCTCTGGCCGTTGCGCGGGCGCCTGCCGCGCGAGTATGCGACCGCGCAAGCATTGGACGCGGCGTTGCACACCTCGGACTTGCTCTCCTCCGCGTGGCACCTGTCGGATGCCGGCGCCCGGTCCTACTTCGCACCTCTTCTGTTTGAAAGGGCCGAAGCTGTGGCGCGCGGGGCCGACCCGGCTGCCGCGCTGAGCTGGCGCTGGCCGCGCTCGTCGCGCTGGATGGGCGGCATGGCGCTGGCCGTGCTCTCGCTGTTCGGCCTGCGTTACGGCGTGCTGCGCACGCTCGACCTGTCGGCCTCGGTAGTCAACGTGGTGTTCGACACCTTCACCGGCCAATCGGCGGCGGAGGCAAAGAAGGCGGCGCGGCCCGACTCGAAGCTTCCGCAACCCGTGCAGATCGGGTTGAACACGCCCGGCGACATGCTTGAAAGCAACGTGCCCGAGGACGTTCTGAAGAACTATGAGGTGGCGGGCCAGACGAACTCCGGCTCGCCGGCCAACGCCGCCAGCCCGGATCAACAGAACCGCCAGCGCGAGTCCGGCGATGTCTCTTCGCCCGAGGATGCCAGCAACAATGTCAGCCTGCCGGAAGGCGCGCAGGGGCAGAGCACGGGCGCGAATCAGCAGAAATCGGAAGACGTCAAGGAATCGGCCCGACCCGACAAGCGTCAGCAGCAGAAGGATCCCAGCCTGCTCGACAAGATGCGCGATGCGCTGGCCAGCATGGTCGACAAGCTGAAGCTCAACAGCAACGCCGCCGAGAGCCAGCAGAGCGCCGCCGCGCAGGAAGCCCAACGCCAGAATGCCCAGAGGCAGAGCGACAAAGGCTCGCCCAGTCCCGGCAAGCCGCAGCAGGGCGACCCGCAGAGCCAGCAGTCCCAGGAGCAGGCCGACTCCGCTCAGAACGGGCAGAAGTCGCAGTCCGATTCGCCTTCCCAAAGCGCCAACGACCAGCAGCACAGCGGCATCGGCAAACAGGATGGCGCGAAGAACATGGAGATGGCGAAAGACGCCGAGGCTCTGGGCAAGCTCTCGGAACTGATCGGCAAGCGTTCCATGAACCTGCATGGCGAGATGATGGTGGAGGTCGAAAACACCCGCAACCCCCAACTCCGCACGCCGTACCTGAACCGCAGCGCCACGCACGGTGAGGCTGGCGGCGATCTGAGCCGCGACGAAGTCCCGCTGCGCCACCAGGAGTTCGTCCGGCGCTACTACGAGCAGGTGCGCAAGCAGCCTGACAGCCTTGTTCCCGTGCCGCGTAAGGCCGAAGTGAAACCGTAGCCGCGAAGTAGGCCCCGGGTTGGCTTGAGACCGCCGTTCCGGCAATTGCGTGTTCGCGAGCCGCTCCTTACAGGCGCGCCGGTGCGCGGCGCCATGCGGTTCGGCGACGCTCTACGGCCGTTCGCCAGAATGTTCGCGCCAGCATCGAAGAAGAGCGAATCAGGACCGGAAAGCCCGGTGTATACTCGGGTCGTCGCGAGGAGAAATTCCCTATGATTGGTGATAAATCCCCTGAAGTCCTGGTCGCCGGCGCCGGCCCGGTTGGCCTGTTTGCCGCGCTTTCCTTAGCCCGGCGCGGAGTCGCCGTGCGCATTGTCGATACCGGTGTGTGGGCCTGCACGCACAGCTACGCGTTGGCGCTGCATCCGCAAACGCTTCCGCTCTTTCAGGAATTAGGGCTGCTCGACGACGTTCTGGCGCACTGCTACCCGGTTCGAAGCGTAGTTCTGGCCGATGCGGCCGGGCCGCGGGCGCGAATTGCGCTGGATGAGGACGGCCCGACGGCGTGCCTCGCCGTGCTCCGTCAGGATGTCCTGGAGGGCCTGCTGGAAAAGGCGCTCGCGGGCCATGGCGTCCACGTGGAGTGGCGTCACGAAGTGTCGCGCCTGGAACCGGAGCGGGACGGCGTCCGCGTCGGCATCGACCGCTACGAGAAAGAAAGCCGGGGCTACGTCATCGCCCACACCGAATGGGTAGTCGCCAGTTCCTCGACCGCGGAAGTTCAGTACGTGGTCGGCGCCGATGGCTACAGTTCGCGCGTGCGCCGCGCCTTGAATTACGACTTCCCCGAAGTCGCTCCGGCGCAGTACTATGCGGTCTTTGAATTTTCCACCGATGCCGACTTGAAGCACGAGATGAGCATCGTGCTTGGTCAGAACACGGCCGATGTGCTCTGGCCTCTATCCGGCGGCGATTGCCGCTGGAGCTTTCTCCTGCCCGGGCACTCCGATCCCGGCGTGGAAGGCATTAAGGACGTTCTGGCGAGTTCCGGCTTCGGGCACTTTCCCACGGAGCGCATCAAGGACCGCGTCTATCGCTCCGAAGGCGGTCATGACCCGCTGTTGAGCGAGGAAAACCTGCGCCGCCTGATCGCCGAACGGGCTCCATGGTTCCAGTCGAAGATCAGCTCGCTCAAATGGAGCAGCGTGGTCCGCTTTGAAAGACGCCTGGTGAGCGGCTTCGGGCAAGGCCGGCTATGGCTGGCCGGTGACGCTGCGCATCTCACCGGACCCGTCGGCGTGCAGAGCATGAACTCCGGGCTGGCCGAAGCCCGCGATCTCGCATTGGCTCTGGCCGGCGTTGTGCGCGATGGCGCTTCGCCGGATGTGCTCGACGCTTTCGGTCAGCGCTCGCTGGACACCTGGAAGCAGTTGCACGGCCAGAAGGGCGCACTGCGGCCAGGGCCGGCCGCGGATCCCTGGGTTGCGTCGCACGCCGCGGAGTTGCTCTCCTGCCTGCCCGCGACGGGTGGCCGGCTGAGTTCGATGGCCAGCCAGATCGGCCTGACGCTCTGACGTGCGGGCCCCGCCCGATACATCCTGGCGCCTGAAACGGGCTCTGTACGGTTGAGCCCGCTGCGTTACGCTCCGACGACCTTGAAGGTCACGCCCTGTTCCGGCAGGGCAGGCTTCTGCGCCGGCATCTCGATGTGCAGGCCGGTTTCGTCCTGCTTGAATTTGACCTTGCCTTTGTGGCCGAGCAGTTCGACGTGCTGTACCTTGCCGGGCGCCTGCGTGCTCTTCGTGCCCAGAGGCGCGAACACAACCTCTTTGTCCGGCACGCCCATCGCGAAGGCATACAGCGCGTTCGCTTTCGTTGTGAAGCGGACGTCCGCCGTGGTGAAGTCCTTGCGCTTGTTCTCGTTGAAGTGCGCGGCGCCGCCTTGGGCGGAAGCCGCCGTCGCCGGGCCTTCGCCGAAGATCTTCCACGGGCGCGTCCCGTAAATGCCTTCGCTGTTTACGGCCATCCACTTCGTCACGCCGTCGAGCACTGTCATCTCTTCCGCGTCCAACTCGCCTTTCGAATTCAGCGGGAAGTTCAGCATCAGGTTGCCGTTGCGGCTGACGATATCGACCAGCATGTCGACTACAACCTTCGCGCTCTTGTATTTCTGACCCTTGTTGTAGTGCCACTGCCCGATGCAGGTGTCGGTCTGCCAAGGGTCGGGCCAGATCTTATCGACGACGCCGCGTTCGAGATCCAGCACGCAGGTGCCCACCGCCGAGTCTTCCCGGCGCTTGCTGGTATAGACCGCCTGTGTCACGCCGCCGTTCTTCTTCGCACTCTTGTTGTAGTGATGCGCGACGAGCGCGAGGCCGTACTCCTCGAAGAAAATCGGGCCATCGGTGTAGAGCAGGTCCGGCTCGTAGTTGTCGATCAGGTCCATGATCCGGTCAAAGTAGCGCCGCTTCCAGGCCGTGGGGACGTTGACCGGACTCCACAGGTCCTCCCCCCCTTTGGCGTTCTTCGGCACCTCATGCGTCTCGTGATAGAGATCCCAGTCCTTGGTGTTGATGCCGTCGTAGGATACGCCCGTCATCGGTCCCGTCGTGTCCGCGCGGTGGCTGGTCTGGAACCAGTGGTAACTCGGGGCGAGGTGCTCGCTGACCGCGAACTTCATGCCGTGCTTCTGTGTGGCTTTCCTGAACAGCCCGACGATGTCCTTCTTCGGCCCCATGTTCACTGAGTTCCACTTGGGCTGGAACTTCGAGTTCCACAGGTCGAAGTTGTCGTGGTGCACGCCCATGCTGCAGAAGTACTTTGCGCCCGCCTTCTTGTAGAGGCCGACCAGATGGTCCGGGTCGAAGTTCTCGCCCCGCCAGCTCATGTCCAGATCCTTCATCCCGAACTTCGAAGGGTGGCCGTACGTGGCGACATGGTACTTGTTCTGCCGGGAGCCCTGGATGTAAAGGTTCCGCGCGTACCAGTCGCCGTCTTCGGCGCTCGACTGTGGGCCCCAATGCGCCCAGATGCCGAATTTGGCGTCGCGGTACCATTCCGGGATTTGATAGCTTTTCAGCGATTCGCGCGTGCCCTGGAACGGGCCGGCTGGAATCTCCGGCGCGTCTTCGGACATGGCCTTGGCGAGATGCAGGGCTGGGGCGCCCGCGACAAGAATACCCAATGCGCTTCGTCTGCTGATCATGGCGTTGAGACCTCCTGGCTCTGGCTTGGTGGCTACTGCTGACTTAAAGCGGTAACTGTATCGCTAACTTTACACGACAAACAGCCGCTCCCGCTGGGTCCTTTCCAAGGCGCAGCGCAGGCTATCCCTGACGCCGGCTGGACGCGCGGACTACCAGCTGCGGTGTGATGCAGATCGACGACGGGCGCACCGGCGTCTTGGCGTCGATCAGCGAAAGAGCCAGTTCCGCGGCGCGTTCGCCGATCGCCTGGCTGTCCTGGTCAATGGTGGTGAGCGGAACGCGCAGGAAATCGGAGTAGTGCACGTTGCCGCAGCCCACCACCGCGATGTCTTCGGGGATACGCAGTCCCGCGTCGAGGATGCAATGCATGACCCCCATCGCGGTGGGGTCGTTGTAGCAGAAGATGCCGTCCGGGCGCGGGTCCATCGCGAGTAAAGTCTTGGCCGCTTCATAGCCGCCCGATTCGCCGCGCTCGTCGCCGTATGCCATCGAAATAAGGTATCCCGGCTGGGGCGTCAGGCCGTGCCGCGCCAGCGAACGGCGGTAGCCCTCCGCGCGCCCGATGGCCGTGCTTACTTCGGGACCGCGAATGTGCGCGATGCGGCAGCAGCCATTCTCGATCAGGTGCTCGGTTGCGAGAGCCCCGGAAGCTTCGTCATCCACTCCGACGAAGTTCGCCGCCAGGCCGACGAAACGCCGGTCGATCAGCACGTAAGGGATTCTCTGATCCTCGATCTGGCGGAAGCTCTCGACCGTCCATTGCGCGGAAGCGATCAGGATGGCGTCGACGCGCCGCGCCAGGAGTACGTCGAGTTCCTGCTTCTCGAGTTCGGGATCTTCCTCGGAGGAGGAGAGAATCAGGCTGTACCCCCGCATGCGGAAGACGCCCGAGAGCGCCTTGGCGACCTGCGCGAAGAAGGGGTGCAGCAGGTCGGGCACGATCAGGCCAATGGTAAAGGTCTTGCCGGTGATGAGTGCCCGAGCGGCAAGGTTGGGCCGGTAGTTCAGCTCCTTCATCCGCTTCAGGACGCGCTGCCGGGTCTCGTCGCTGATGTCGCTGTGGTTGCGCAGCACCTTGGAAACCGTTACGACGGAGACGCCAAGGTCGCGCGCGATGTCTTTCATTCGGACGGTCATACTATTACCATCCTCCGCCATTTTTCCATTAACGGTAACTATACTGCACCGGACGTGCCCTGTGCGAACTCCGCAACCGTCTCCAGGCGGCGTCCGGATTGCAAACGGGGTGGCGGATTCCGGTCAAGAGCACGATTGTCACCCTGTCTCCAAGGCCGCAGCGAGCGCCAGGGTTCCAACACTCCAATTGGATACGGGCCGGCGGCACTGCCCCGGCTTTCCGGAGCGGCCTGGCGAGAATCATGCCCGCGTGGTTCTGTTTGAGAAGCTGCCGGGTGTCCGCACCACGGTTGCCTGTCATGGACATGAATAGGTGCAATGAAACACGCCTGTTCTGCTTCGGCCGGATGCCTGGCTGGAATGTCCCACTAGGGGGCGAGGCACGCGTCTTTCCGGCTATACAGCTCCGATTTCGATCCGGCCAGTCAAAATGTGATCTTACTGCACCAGAATCACAATGGCGCCTTTCGGGCCGAAAGGTAGGGTAGATTGCCTTGTGCGGCGACGGCCGCTCTGGCCAGCGCTGAGCGGCGGATTGTCCCGCCGGCGTGGAAATCGTCTTGCCGCCGAGCCGGCATTCTAAGGATGTTGAACCCGCGAACTCGCAGCCGCAGTCGCGATGCCAGTGTCAAAACGCAGGGCAGGGAACTTCAATACGGCTCTGCTAAGTTGTCTGGCGCGAGATCGCCGCCGGTCTGCCCGAGTGGGCTCTTGACGCGCTTCGGGGGATGGGGCACGCGGATGCGATGGATGTCCAGAAGCACGGTCACCATGGCCAGTTCGGTCTGCGTCGCGGGATCCACCAGGTAGAAGCGCATTCCCCTGGTTACCCCGGGGCCGGTGAGCACGCTGCCCGAGGAGCCCGCGGAGATCACGAGAGGCCCGTCGGGCGAGCCTGAATGCACCTCCACGGCGGCATAGCCCGGAGCGTTCCAGGCTATGGTCGTCTGGCCGGTGGAGCCGCTCGTTACGACGATCGGATTCGGGCTGGCGATGATCGACGCCGGCTGGGGCGGCGTTGCCGAGACGGCGAACCAGGGGGACATCGTCTGGCCGGTTCCGTTCAGGTGGATGCGGTAGCCGCCGGTCACGGCTTGTACTTCGGAGGCGGGGAGAGTGGCGGCTGCATTGCCGGCTCCGTCGAGCACCGAGACCGTGGGCGCCGTGGCATGTGTCCTCAGGGTCAGCCAGCATTCGACTTGCGTCATGAAAGTCGGGGGATAGCCGCCGTTCATGTTTCCGGACGGGGGCGTCCGGCCAATCCAACTGCCCCAGGACGGGCTGCTGTTGGCGGGATCGATGGTCCACCAGGTCGGGTCGCTCCGGTAGTTCACCAACTCCTGAGGCGTCGTGCTCCCGGCGGGAGGCCGCTGCTCGCCCGGTGCGGGCAGCGAGCGCAGGGCAAAGCCCGGCACGGAGACCAGCAGGTTGCCTGAGCGCGGGATTGCGGAATTGTCGAGCGCGGTCACGAGCACCGTGGCAAAGCCGCCAGCCGCCGAGACGAGCTGGACATCGATGGGCCCCGCGCTGCGCGTGTTGCCTGCGCCGATTGTGCCGCTCACGCCTGCCGCCAGGGGAGCATTCAGCAGGAACAACTTGTTGTTCGGATCGAAGCTCAGCTCACCGGTGTCGGAGAGGTACGGCGCGTTTACCGGCTCGGTCGATCCGGACGCCAGCGGAATGTCCGAGTCTTTGGCGAGCTGAACGGCGCGCGTGAGCGCGGCCTGCCGCGGCACGCCCAACCGGGTGGACACCCAGGTGGACGGCGTTTGCGCATCCACCGTGGCCTGCAGCCGCTGGGCGGAGGAGACTGGCACGCTCAGGGCCGCACCGCTGGACTTCACGACGGAGCCGCGGAACAGCCACGCGGACTGCCCGATCAACGCGAACTTGGTCCAGTCGCCGTTCAGGTCGAAGGCGGCAGGAACGGCGCTGTCCCAGTTGCGCGAGCCCGCGTAGTCGAAATGCATGATGGCATCCCAGTCCTGGAAGGAGGCGAAAGCGGCGAGGGAGGCGTCAATCTCGGTCGCGTGGCGGTTGGGCCAGGGTTGGTTGTACTCGCTGACGGTGTAAGGCCGGCCGGCCTCGCGCGCCCAGGCCATATCGACAAATGACGACCACGTGTCGTCCGCCGCGGCCTGGTCGCGAATGCGCCAGTCCCAGGGGTCCCAGGCGACGGTGGGGAAGTTGGGATGGTCAATGTAAAAATGGTTGTCCTGATAATCGAGGCCGTCCTGCGAATCGAGGATCGACAGGCCGCCGTAACCCATCTGAGTGCCGGTGATGGGCACCAAGGCGTCGGTCACGGTGCGCACCGAATCGCGGATGGTGTTGACGTAGTGCTGATCCATCGAGGTCAGGAATGCCGCATAGTCCGTGAGCCGCGCGGGCGACGGATTGTCGGCCGGTCCGGGCAGGGTGAGATTCGCCTGCTCGATGGACTGCCCGGATGCGAGGCCGTTGGAGCCCGCCTGCACCAGCGTCATGCCGCGCACGTAGACGTCCGCGCCAACGCCATCCACCTCCAGCATCATGCGCCCCCCGTTTGGCTGGGTGGGAGGATTCACCAGGATGTCGAAGGAGGCGTTGGCCAGAACGGTGAAGCTCTGCCATTGATTGGTGAGCGTGATGGAACTCGGCGATATCGAATACCCGTCCCATGGGGAATCGTCGCGCATCACCGACACGGGCGCGTTCGCGGCGGCCCCGTTCGCCAGGGCGGCGCGGGCCTGAAAGCTCACCCGGTAGTGGTTTCCGGCTGTCATGGAGAAGCCGGTCTGCTTGAGAAACACCCAATTGCCGCCCTGCGCCACGTGTACCTGCTCGGTGGGCAGCCCGTCGGTCGTCGTGGCGGTCATGCTCGCGATCGCGGGTGAATGCACTTCGAGCTGCCAGTTCCCCGGCAGCAGGTCCGGCCCGTCGGGCGTGCTGCCGCCCCAGGACTGCGCGAGCGCGGCCGTGGTCCGGTACTTTGCCGCCAGCCAGGCATTCCACTCGCTCTGCAGCGCGGCGCGGTAGTCGCCCACGAGCACGGGATCGAGCTGGCCCCATTGCCAGGCCGAAACGACGGAGCTTTCGTTGTTGATCTCGACCATCGCCAGCACGGGATCGCCCCGCAACTGGAGTTTGTCGATCAGCCCTTGTGCGTATTGCTGCTGCAACTGGACCATGCGTGGGTAGAAAGCCTGCAACGGTTTGCTCTGGTCGGGCATGCCCGCGGCCAGCGACGGCACCTGGTCCACATCCGGCCGGAATGTGTAGCCGACATGCAGATTCAGGTCGACATAGATGCCTTCGTTCTCGAGCGCCGTCAGAAATGCGCGCAGGCGCTTCAGTCCGTTGTCGTTGAAGCTTGGATAGGGACCGGTGGTGAGCGTGCTGTTGAATACGGAGTTGTCGCCGAGGGGGTCCGGCTGGGAGTCCATATGGTGCAGACGGACCAGGTTGATGCCTAGCCGCCGCAGGCGTTTCGCGATGCGCCGCGGATCGCCCGCGGCCGGATCCGGAAAATTGGCTCCGAAGGCAAAGCTGATGCCGAAGAAGCGCACGCGCTGATCGTCGGCGGTGTTGGGCTGCAGGTCCGCGCCAACGGTGTAGAAATGGCCGTCTTTCACGAACACCCGATCGGACGGCGTCAGGGGATGGTTCAGGAAGCTGAAATCCGGCGCGCCATTCAAACGGTCCTGGTCGAAGGCGAACGGGTAGACCGGCGGCACGCTCTGGCCTGGCGCGGCCAGCCCTGTCATCAGCGCGATCGAAAACGTCCAGGCCCGGCAAGCCAACTTCATGCGACGTCTCCCTGGCAGTCCGAATTCTTCCGCCGTTCAAATCATAATCCGGAGTGGCCATCCCGGCTCCATTTTGCTGAGGCAATGTACGGCCAGCCGAACGCTTGCGATCCGCCGGAAGTCCGTCTTTTCGGGCTGCGGACGCGAATGCGTGGATCGGGGCCAGGGCGGGGCAGGGCATCGCGGCAGGCCGCAAATTCGTCTCAACCACCGTCTGGCCGTTGATGGAGTTATCGAAAACTTTAACGATAAAGATTGCGTTTTTGCCAGGCTCTTGATAGATTTCTTTTGATTCCTTATGCGACTCGCCACCCTGCTTCTTCTTAGCGCGCTAGGCACCGCCATGGCGCAAACCCCAAATGCGGATGATCTGGTCTGGCAGAAGGCCAACCAGAAGTTCGACGCGAAACGCGCGGCGATTCTCCAGCACGTGGACAGCACCGTCCACGCCGGTCCTTTCCAGGCAAACTGGGATTCCCTGAAGCACTATAAGGTCCCAGAGTGGTATCAGGACGCCAAGTTCGGCATCTTCATCCACTGGGGCGCCTACTCCGTCCCGGCGTTCGGCAGCGAATGGTATCCGCGCGAAATGTATCACCAGGGCAGCAAGGAGTTCAAGCATCACGTCGCGACCTTCGGCCCTCAGTCGAAGTTCGGATACAAGGACTTCATTCCCCTGTTCAAAGCGGAGAAGTTCGACGCGAAGGCCTGGGCGGAACTCTTCCGCAAGTCGGGCGCGAAGTACGTGATGCCCGTGGGCGAACACCATGACGGCTTTCCCATGTACAATTCCGATCTCACCGACTGGTGCGCCGCGAAGATGGGGCCCAAGCGCGACGTGGTCGGCGAACTCGCCGGAGCGGTTCGTGCCGCCGGATTGCACTTCGGCGTTTCCAGCCACCGCGCCGAACACTATTTCTTCCTGAACTACGGGCGGGCGTTCGACTCGGACGTGCGCGACCCGCAGTACGCAGCCTTCTATGGGCCGGCGCACGTTGGCGTATCCGAGTTGAAGAACGGGATGCATTGGAACGGGAACCCCGATCCGGTGTACCTGAACGACTGGCTGGCGCGCACGGCCGAGATGGTTGACAAATATCACCCGGAGATCGTCTGGTTCGACTGGTGGATCGAGACGAAAGAGTTCGAGCCGTATCTGCAGAAGTTCGCCTCTTACTATTACAACGACGCCGCCAAGCGCGGCTCCACCGCCGCCATCAACTCCAAGTTCGACGCCTACCCGCAGGGCACGGCCGTTCTGGACATCGAGCGCGGCCAGTTGGACAAACCCGAGTCCCGCTTCTGGCAGACTGACACTTCCATCAGCATCAAGAGCTGGGGCTACATCGAGAACGACTCCTTCCGCTCGCCGCAGTCGCTGATCCATCAGCTCATTGACATCGTCAGCAAGAACGGCTGCCTGCTGTTGAACGTCGGGCCGAAGTCGGACGGCACGATTCCCGAGCAGGAGCAGAAGATTCTGCTCGACATGGGGCACTGGCTCTCCGTCAACGGCGAAGCCATCTACGGCACGCGGCCCTGGACGATCTATGGCGAGGGCCCGACCAAAGTGGTCGGCGGATCGTTCAACGACACCGCGACGAAGGCTTACAAGAGCGAGGACATCCGGTTCACAACCAAGGGCAACGCCCTGTACGCCATCGCGCTTGGATGGCCGGATAACGGAAAGTTCACGATCAAGGCCCTGGCGCAGGGCGCCGCCGAGAAGCTCGGCACGATCAGCAAGATTGAGCTGGTCGGCTCCCCTGCCACGGTCAAGTGGGCGCGCAATGCGAACGGCCTGCAACTCGAAGTCCCGGGCGCGAAGACGGGCGAGTATGCGTGGGTGTTCCGCATTACACACACTGCCCGCTAACCCGGTCTGGCCGGGTCAATAGGGGAGCCGCACAGCCAGCAGGCCGCGCCGGGAGCAGTCTCCCATAAGCGCGGCCCGGCTGGGCTTCTCCTTACTCTTCTCCTTGCTTGTATCGGCCCGGGCGCATGATTCCAGGCCGAATCGAGGCACGCCGTGACTCCCACCTATGCGATTTGCACGTGCGTCGTGTATCGCCGGCTCTGCGCCCGCATCCGGATAAGAAAGGACGTTCGCCCCCTGGTCGTCTGAGCACGCACTTGTCAACCCGCGAACGCGACTAAATTGGCTACTTCTCGAGTTCGCTTTCGGATGTAAAATCGTGTCGGAATCCACGCTCATGGCCATCGCGGCAAACGCAAGAGCCCAAACGGCTAGAATTGGCTTAGCATCGACAAAGCGAGGGAAGTGCTGCTAATGGCTGACATCAATCTCACTCAGGAAGAGGCCGACAAGTTGATCGCGATGGAAAAGCGTTCCGCTGATACCAAAGAACGGCTCTTCCCCGCTCCTGGCGAGAGCATAGCAATCCCTTTGACTTCGCTCGACAAACGAGAGTGCGTCATGCTCGACGTTACCCGCGCGCGAATCAGGATCACGAAGGCCAACTACCAGAACCGGGCGAGGGCGGCTATTGTACTCATGCGGTTGGATCTTGACGGGGCGCCGCACCGGAATCCAGACGGCGAGGAAATTCCTTGCCCGCATTTGCACGTATATCGCGAGGGCTGGGGCGATAAGATCGCCATTGCCGCACCGATCGACAGATACCCGAATGCGTCAGACCTTTTTTCGACATTTGAATCGTTCATGCAGCAATGCAACATCACAGACCCACCGAGGATTGAGAAAGGGCTGTTCTCGTGACGATCGCGCAGGAGATCGAGAAGCTGCTAAGCGACTACCGCACCTGGCTCAAGGACAAGACGACGCTGCGAGAAGTGAACGGCACCTGGGTCGAGATCACGACGCCCTACGTTGACCGTCATAATGATGCGCTGCAAATCTACGCTCGTGCGGAACAAGGCGGCTACGTCCTCACCGACGATAGCTACACGATCCACGACCTCGAAGCGTCAGGCTGCAATCTCAACACTGAAAAGCGTCAGGAACTCCTGAAAATGACGCTGAATGGCTTTGGCGTCCGAGTAAACAACGAAGCCATCGAGGTCCATGCTTCGGCTGAGAACTTTCCAGCGCGGAAACATAATCTGATTCAGGCCATGCTTGCTGTGAATGATCTGTTTTATCTCGCGAAGCCGATGATAGAGAGTCTGTTTTTTGAAGACGTGATTGCATGGCTCGACGCCAACGACGTCCGCTACACGCAGAAAGTGAAGTTCACTGGCATCAGCGGATTTGACCACCTTTTCAATTTCGTTATCCCAAAGTCTCCGCGCAAGCAACCCGAGCGTATCGTGCAGGCTATCACTCGTCCGACTCGCGACAATGCGGAAGCGTTCATCTACGCATGCAGTGATACCCGCGAGGCCCGCCCCACCGAATCGAAGGCCTACGCCGTCCTCAATGACCTGGAACAGCCAATCTCAGGCGGCGTGCTTGACGCATTTCGGAATTACCGCATTCAGGCAGTGCCCTGGAGTCAGCGCGCTGAAGTTGTCAGGGAACTTGCAGCCTAAATCTGCATGTCTAGGATGCTCTTTGGGAAGGATCGCTGAGGTACATGATTCGTTGCGCTCTATGTGCTCAAAGTGCTGCGCCATGCCATTATTGGACGCACGATGTGCTCTGAATCCAGGAGCAGTACACGCAATTGCTGATTCTGGAACCCGCGCGTACGCTGCAGCGCTCGCTCCTGCTGCTATTCCCAGTCTGTTGTAGCTACCCCTTCAGTTCCTCGTCGAAGCACACGGCCACTTTGCCGCAGCGGCCTGACGCCATCAGCGAGTAGGCTTCGTCCACATGCTCCGGGGCGAAGCGTCACCAGTTCGGCCGGGTGCAGCTTCCAGGTCACCAGGCGCTGGACCAGCTCTTCCATCAGCCAGATCGACGTGTTTTCGTGACCAAAGATCCGAAGATCGTCTTCTGGGCATTGTTGCCATCGAGGATGATGTCGGGGATAACGTCGCTTGACGGGTTGAACTCGGCGCGGCCGCCCTCGCCGAGGAACATGATCCGGTCCCACTCGCGTGTAGCGCCAATGGGCTCCGCCCGCCTGATCGAGCTACCCGGATGCGCGTGTACGCCGCTCAGCGTTGTTATATGATCAGCTTACTTCGAATTCGGGAGGAGTTGACTCGCCTATGAAACGTCGCGAGTTCTTGTCCCTTGCGGGCTGCGCAGCGTTCGCGCCACAACAACAGCCATCGGTGCTGGTGCACGAGCACGTCCTCGTCGATTTCGTGGGCGCGGACAAGATACGGCCGGGGCGCTACGAACGCGACGAGGCGTTTCGCGTCGCGCGACCGAAGCTCGAAGAGCTGAAGAGATTCGGCTGCCGGCGGATGCTCGAGTGCACGCCGAATTTCCTGGGCAGGGACCCGGAGCTGCTCGCGCGGCTGGCCGATGCCGTGGGCCTCGACATCTGGTCCAACACCGGTTTGTATGGCGCGGCGGATCACAAGTTCGTTCCAGCGTTTGCGCATACTGAAACGGCTGCGCAACTGGCCGCGCGCTGGGTGGCGGAGACGCGCGAGGCCTGGTGTCCACGTTTCATCAAGATCGGTGTCAATCGGGGACCGCTGGACGAACTCGACCGCAAGCTGATACGAGCCGCGGCCATAGCTTCGCGCGAGACCGGATTGACCATCGCTTCGCATACCGGTGACGGGGCCGCCGCCGTGGAGCAGTTGGAAATCGTCACGGCCGAAAAGGTCACTCCCGCAAAGTTCGTCTGGGTTCATGCTCAGAACGAGCGCGATCACGCGGTGCACGAGAAACTCGCTCGCGCAGGCGGGTGGGTGTCCTTCGACGGAATTGGGCCGCAGTCGGCCGCATTCCATCTCGAGAGCGTCCGTTTCCTTGCAAAGCAAGGGCTGCTGGGACGAGCCTTGATCTCACAGGACGCTGGCTGGTATCACGTGGGCGAGCCGGGTGGGGGCGAGTTCCGCGGGTACACTTACCTGTACAGCGACTTCCTGCCACAGCTTGAGCCGGCGCACATTCCGGTGCTGATGTGGGACAACCCGCGAGCGGCTTTCGGTTCCTAGAGCGGCTTCGCCTCAGCTAAAAACTGCGACGATCTGGCGTAAAGGCGGACGCCTGAGTGTCAGCCTGGATCTGGCCGCATGGAATCCGGAAGCGAAATGGTCCGGCCTACTCAGCACGCGAACCCGCGAGCCTCACTTGACGAGTTCCTCGTCGAAGCACACGGCCACCTTGCCACGGCGGCCTGACGCCATCAGCGAGTAAGCCTGATCCACATGCTCCAGGGCGAAGCGGTGCGTGACCAGTTCGGCCGGATGCAGCTTCCAGGTCACCACGCGTTCGACCAGCTCTTCCATCAGTCAGATCGACGTGATCCCGTGACCAGAGATCCGAAGATCTCCTTCTGGGCATTGTTGGTGTCGGGGATGATTTCGGGAGACGGGTTGAACTCGACGCGGCCGCCCCGCCTAGGAAGACGATGCGGCCCCATTTGCGCGCGGCGCAGATGGCCGTCGCGCGCAAGTGGTCGTTGGCCGGACAATCGACGGTTCGCCCGAATCTGCGATTGCGAGTCAGGCTCTTCATGCCGGCCACATTGTTCGTGCCCGACCTGGAAACGGAAACGGAAAACAAGACAGCCAGCTCTTGTTTTGGATTGCCATGCGGTTCCATTCTGAGGCTGCCGCTCGCCTGGTTGGCCGATGCTGCCAGTTGGCCCATGCGCCTTGGAGGATTATGGTCTAACCATCTGAAAATACAGCAGTTGCACTCGCCAACACATTCGACTTCCCGGCCCCGTTAGGGGGCCTCGATCCTCTTGCATCCGTCAAAAAGCCGCTCCATAATCATGTCAGCGCTCAAGGCCATATTCTCTCTCGGGCCTTTTAACTGTGGCGTGCAAGTCCGCCGTTCTGCGGTTGTGAACCACCCCCAAGATTGATATTCGGAAGCGTAAGGTGGTATGCCGCAAGGCCTTGAGCTTGCCCTGAATCCAGGAGCGACAGGGCTTCGAAGGAGGTGCACCATGGCAAGTCCAGCGAGGATACTTGGTCCGGGCAGCACGGTCCATCGTGACTCGTCGGAAACCATGTCCAACGACGCGGCAGAGAGGATGGCGGAACGGAGCACCGCAGGCGAATCCGTGGAAACCGCTGCAACCGTCAGGCCCACTGAACGCGAAATCGCCATAGTTGCGTATCTGTTATGGCTGGAAGAAGGCCGTCCCGACGGAACGGAGCGAGAAGACTGGTTCCGGGCAGAGGCGATGCTCAAAGCGGCACTCGCCGAGCAGTGCGAAGGTCTGTCGAGACACGCATCGATCCCCTACGGGAATATTGGGACCGAGTATGAAATCCTCGCCGAGTTCCACTTGGAGGGACATTGGGAGGTCTGGGAAAGTGAATGGGGTGGCGCTCGCTGGGTCTGCGATTCGGGCCCTATGGGCATGTGACTCCGGCTCGAGCCGGCCGAAAGGCCGGCGTGCGAAAGCTACCCAACATGTGTGTCCCGGGTAGAACTTTGTGTACGGAAGGCCGGCGGCTTGTTTGACGGAGCCGCTGGGCGCCTCAAGAAAGTCGCGGTCTACCTCGCGAGCTCCTCGTCGAAGCACACGGCCACTTTGCCGCAGCGGCCTGACGCCATCAGCGAGTAAGCCTGGTCCACATGCTCCAGGGCGAAGCGGTGCGTGACCAGTTCGGCCGGGTGCAGCTTCCAGGTCACCAGGCGCTCGACCAGTTCTTCCATCAGCCAGATGGAGGTGACCCAGGAGCCGAAGATCGTCTTCTGGTCGTGGATGATGTCGGGCGACGGGTTGAACTCGACGCGGCCGCCCTCGCCGAGGAAGACGATCCGGCCCCACTTGCGCGCGGCGCGGATGGCGGTCGCGCGCGCCTGGTCGTTGGCCGAGCAATCCACCGCGCGCTCGACGCCGTTGCCGCCAGTGAGCTTTTTCACCTCGGCCACGTTGTCCGGGCCGGACTTGAGAACCTCGTCGCACAGGCCGAGATCGCGGGCGAGCTGCAGCCGCTCGTCGATGACGTCGATGCCGATGATCTTGTTGGCTCCGAGCTTGCGGCACAGTGCGCCGGTGGCGAGTCCCACGGGTCCGAGGCCGGTGATCAGCACCGAGTCGTTGCCGCTGATGCCGAGCTTCATCAAGCCTTCGTACACCGTGCCGAAGCCGCAGGCGACCTGGGCTCCGTCGGTGAACGAAAGCTCGTCGGGCAGGGCGACCAGATCCTTCTCCTCCGCGAGCAGGTAGGGCGCCATGCCGCCGTCGCGCTGCCAGCCGTAGGCGCGGCGGTACTTCTCGCTGGTGCACGAGATCATGTAGCCGCGCCGGCAGTCGTTGCAGACGCCGCAGCCGGAGATGTGATAGACGATCACGCGGTCGCCCGCGCCGAAGCGCCGGCAGCCCGGGCCCACCTTGATGACTTGTCCCGAGGGCTCGTGGCCGGCAATCTTGTCCTGGTAGCCCTCGGGCCCCTTGCCCAGGTGCTCGTGGTAGATGCAGCGGATGTCGGAGCCGCAGATGGTGGAAGCCTTCATCCGCAGCAGGACTTCGCCGTGGCCGGGCTCGGGCACCGCCACTTGCTTGAGGAGCGTCGTGCTGTCGCCGGGCAGGTAAGCGCCCAGCATGGTCGTGTCAATTGTTGTACTCATGAAAGCCTCGTTCCTCCCTCAAGTCCCTATTAGGAACCGTGCTGCTCAGTACCGCAATGCGCCACTATTCTCAAGTCACCGCCCGTGGCGGGGCAGGCTTGTGTGGTGGGGCAGGCTTCAGCCTGCGCGGGGCTTCAGCCCCGCAACGTCTGTTCCACACAGGCCCGGCTGAAGCCGGGCCGCAGACTGAAGTCTGCCCCACTTCTGAAGTCTGCCCCACCGCGCTTACGGCGGAGTGATCTCTCCATTCAGATCCCACAGCGCTTCCCAGGTTTGCCCGTCTTTCCACAGGAAGACCTGGCCTTTGATCAGCCGGCAGCCCTTCTCGATCCCGGCGATGGCCTGCATCTCTTCGTCCGTCAGAGGCTCGCTCACCGTGCATCGCAGGTTGGCCACGTAGTTGCGGCGTTTGGTCGAAAACGGGATCGGCGTCTGGCCGCGCTGTACGGCCCACTTCACGCACACCACGGCCGGGTGCACGCCCAGGCGCTGGGCGATCTTCACAATCACCGGATCTTCGATATCCGTGGTGTCCTCCGGCGTCCGGTCGCGTTCCGGACGTCCGGGCGAGCCCACCGGGCAGTAGCCCACGGGTTCGATGCCTTGGGCCCGCACGAAGTCGAACAGCTCCTGCTGCTGGAAGTGCGGGTGCAACTCCATTTCGTTGATGGCGGGTTTGATCCGGCAGTCCCGCAGCAGCAGCTTCAGCTTGGGGATGGTCATGTTCGACGTGCCGATGTGCCGTACTAGGCCCAGATCGACCAGCCGCTCCATCTGCCGCCAGGTCCGCATGAAGTTCTCATGGATATAGGGCCTGGCGTTGGGACTGCGCGATTCCACGCTGCACCCCGGAGGGTGGAAGTTCGGAAACGGCCAGTGCGCCAAGTACATGTCCAGGTAGTCCAGGCCAAGGTCGGCCAGCGACTTCCGGCAGGATGCGATCACGTCCGCTTCGGCGTGTTTGTCGTTCCAAAGCTTGGAGACAATCCAAAGCTGCTCGCGCTTCAGGCCGTCGGCCAGGATTGCCCGGAAGGCCTGCCCGATGCGCTCCTCATTGCCATACACGGAGGCGCAGTCAAAATGCCGGTAGCCGACCGCGGCCGCGCCTTGGACCGCCGCGGCGACCTCGTCCGCCGAAACATGGTCCGAGCCGAATGTTCCGAGTCCGATAGCGGGCATAAGCGCCCCGGTAAATAGCCGCCGTTGCGGCACCAGTTCGGGATCCACGCCGTCGAGCGTGGCCGTCGATGTGTCATCGCTCATCCGCAAAACCCCCCAATCCGAAATACTCAGAAACGAAGCCGCGCCCCCGGAACGGAGCCGCGACCCTCAAGGAGCGGCGCGTGCAAAGCGTTGCCACCCCCGCCACATTCCGAAATTCGTCTGCAGAAATCGTTTACTTTAGACGTTGACATCATATGCCGCGCCGTAAAAGGCTGTCAATGCTGCACAAGCAAAGTTTGACACGGATTCGTCGTTACGATAGAGTTACCGATTACCGCAATGCCTGCATTCCTGCTTCTCGCCGCCGCGTCGCGCACGCTGCTTTCGCTGAAACCAGTCGATCTGATGATCGTCATGGTCTACTTCTGCATCGTGCTGGCCATCGGCTTCTATCTGAAGCGCTTCGCCACCACGGGAGAGGATTTCTTCCTGGCCGGGCGCGGGCTCTCGGCCTGGGTTGCCGGCCTAAGCTTCATTTCCGCCAACCTCGGCTCGCTGGAGACGCTCGGCTGGGCCGCCATCGCGTATCAGTTCGGCATGTTGGGCGCGCACGCCTACCTCATCGGATCGATTCCGGCGATTCTGTTCCTCGCCATCGTGATGATGCCTTTCTATTACATCTGCAAGACGCACTCGGTACCTGGCTACCTGCAACTGCGTTTTGGAGCGCCGAGCCGCACTCTGGCCGGGGTCAGCTTCGCCTTCATGACGGTCCTGATGAGCGGCATCAACATGTACGCCATGGCGCTGGTGATGCGCGTGATCCTGGGCTGGGACATCAACGTCAGCATCTGGGTGAGTTCCATCACGGTGGCCGTCTACATCTGGGCGGGCGGTTTGCTTTCGGCGATCTTCAATGAGGTCCTGCAGTTCTTCCTGATCTGGCTGGGCTCGCTGCTGATCCCGATTCTCGGACTGATCGAAGCCGGCGGGTGGAGCAACATGATCGCGCGCATCAACGAGCGCTGCGGTCCGCAATACACTCATCTGTGGAGTGGGCTCGGCTCGTTCCAGGACAACCCGATGGGCATCCACTGGACCGGCATGGTGTTCGGTCTCGGCATCGCCGTTTCGTTCGGTTACTGGACCACGGATTTTCTGGTGGTGCAGCGCGTGATGACGGCCAAGAGCCTGCGTTCGGCGCAGATGGGGACGGTGCTGGGCGCCTTTCTGAAGATGGCCGTGCCGCTGATTGTAACCATCCCCGGCTTGCTGGGCCTGGCTCTGCTGCCGATGAAGCTGATGCCCGAAGGGGCCGCGGTGGCCGCAGCGGCGCACGGCGTGCTCGACGCGCACAGCTACAATGAAGTGCTGCCGCTCATGATGGCGCGCTACTTCGGGCCCGGGCTGCTCGGGCTCGGCGTGACGGCCCTCATCGCCGGCTTCATGTCGGGTATGGCGGGCAACGTGAGCGCGTTCGCCACGGTATGGACCTACGACCTCTACCGCCCGCTGTTCCGCAAGAACGCGACCGACGCGCACTACGTTAGCATGGGCCGCTGGTGCACGCTGCTGGGTGTCTTCATCAGCATCGGCACGGCCTACCTGGTGATGTATTTCTCCTCCATCCTGATCTACGTGCAGGTGCTGGTGACGTTCTTCATCGTGCCTTTGTTCGGCACCGTGATTCTCGGCATGCTGTGGAAGCGGATCTCGCCGGCCGGCGGCTTCTGGGGCTTTCTGGCCGGTATTCTGTCCTCCATGGGCATGTGGTTGTGGGTGCATCTCGATCCGGGCGCGCTGCGCTACATCGCCCTGTCCCCGCACGCCAAGGACTTCGCCGAAAACCTGTATCGAGGCATGTGGTCGATGTTGATCAACCTTACGGTCACCGTTGTGGTGAGTCTGCTGACCAAACCGAAGCCCGATTCGGAACTGACCAACCTGGTTTACGGGCTGACGCCGCTGCCCGACGAGGGCCACTATGTGTTCTACAAACGGCCCATATTCTGGGCTAGCGCCTGTGCCGTATTGCTGGTGGCGGTGAACATAGTCCTCTGGTAAGGAGATTCTCGTGAGCGACGACCAACATAGAATTCAGATCTGGTTCTTCATCGGCGTGACGCTTCTGGTCATCGGTCTGCTGATCACCGGCTTTGGGCTGTTCGCTTATGCCACGGGCGTTGTAGGTACCACGGTGCTCGCGAACCTGCACCCAGAGCTGTGGTGGGGTGCCCTGCTCGTGGTCATCGGGGCCTGGTACACCTGGCGCTTCCGCCCATTCTGGCGCTAAGTCCGACTCGAGGCGGCGGAGCCGGTCCAGCCACCGTAATACCGCGCATACACGGACTGTGCGGCGGCAGTTCCGGGCGGATGTCCCGGCTTACCGCTACGGCCATTCCGATTGGGGCATTCGATTCCCGTTCGCGTCTCCGTACATGTAATCGCGAGTCAGGCGGCTGTGGCGCGGGCACGCCCGTTTAGCCATCAGAATCTGGTAAACGTCCGTCTGCCCGTGCTCGAAGCGGCACGCGGCCCCCGCCAGATAGAGCATCCATGTGCGGTAACGCGTGACGTCGACGTGACGCAGACACCCGGCCGCGTTCTGCTGCAGCCGGCGCACCCACGCCCGGCAGGTCAACGCGTAGTGGGGGCGCAGATTTTCCACGTCCAACACTTCAAAACCGGCCGTCTCGGCAATGCGCGTCACGTCGGACAGATGCGCAAGCTCCCCGCCGGGGAAGACCTCCTCGCGAAGGAACACCGATTCGGCTGAATCGGATTCAAGCTGCGGCCGGATGATTCCGTGATTGAGAAACAGCCCGCCGCCGCTCAGAAGCGAAGCCATCTTGCGAAAATAGCCAGCCAGCCTTCGCCGCCCCACATGTTCGAACATTCCGATCGAAGCGATCTTGTCAAAGCTGCCGGTGAGATCGCGGTAGTCGGATTCGAGAATCGAAACCTGGTTCCTGGCGGGGCTTCGGTTCGCGCAATCGGAGGCATACCCAAACTGGCGTTCGCTGAGAGTGCAGCCTGTCGAGACGGCTCCGAACCGTTCGGCCGCGCAAAGGACGAGCGCTCCCCAGCCGCAGCCGATGTCCAGGAACCGTTCACCCTTCTGGAGGTCCAGCTTGCGGCAGATGTAGTCGAGCTTGGCGGCCTGCGCCTGCTCCAGGGACCAGTCGGGATGCGCAAAATATGCGCAGGAGTAGACCATGCGGGAGTCGAGGAACTGCTGGTAGAACTCGTTGGAGCAGTCGTAGTGCCGCCGGATGTTGCGCGCTGCTCTAGCCTTGGTTTGAAACAGGCTCTCGAACTTCGCGGTTGAAAGTCGGGCCCGTAGCGCGGAGGCAAGATCCTTCCAGTTCAGCGGCCTCGCACGGCTTACGGCTATAGCCGCCGCCAGATCGCCCTCTACGTCAATCTCACCCTGGATATAGGCTCTGGCGGCCGCGTAAGCGTCCATCCGCAAGAAGCGCTGCAAGGATTGCCTGTCGCGCGCGAAAATCCGGAACGCGGGTGTTCCGGAGCCGATCAGCTCGGACGGCCCCTCCCGATAGACAATCTCGTACGAACAAGATTCGGGTTGCCTGGTTGAACTGCCCCGTTCCGCCTCTGGCGGCTGGCGGGATTGGATTGTCAGGGACGGAACGGAGTCCTGCTTAGAGACGATCAAAGCGCCCTCCTCACGTGGCCCGTCGAGGGGCGAACCGGATCGCGCGAACTCCACACCCAGGAGGTCCGAGACAGGAACGCGGGCGCGACAGAGAACCCTGCCCCGCCTCGTCCACGACAAACCTCCAATGGGGAGTTGTCCGCCTGGGACGGGCTCATAGAAGCAAACTTCAACGTCCGACTGCAGTATGGCACAAAGGGTGCAAAAGGAATGAAAGAACTGTCTCATCCGTGCGATTTGAGTGGATACGGCGGGCAAGGCAGGAGACGGGGAAAGAGCGACGGCCAGGATGTCGTCCCGCCGTAAGACTGTCCCGCCCGAGTCGTCACGACAGTGCGGCCATGTTATGAAACATCGGTAGATATTGACTGCCGCCGGCGAGCCGCGACATGGCTCTAGAATGAAAGCATCGAGGCGCGATGCATGAGGCAGGCCGGCCAGATTTTCGCGGCTGCGATTTCGATTGTCATGTGTGCGCTCCCCGTGGCCGCACAGCACCTTTCCGATTTCGCCGCGCCGCGCCCTATTCCTCCGGGAAGCGTTCTCGTAGTGGGATTCCTGGGCGGATTCGACCGCTGGAACGACCCCCACCGAGGCGTGCGCAGAGTCGCCCTGAACCTGCGGTCGCGCGGGTTGTATGCCGAGACCGCGGGCAATCATCGCTATCGCACCGCGCTCAAGTTCATACGCCTGGCCCTGGATACCAACCGCAATGGCCGCATCGATCCGCGGGAAGCGTTGGCCGCTCGCGTCATTCTGTTTGGCCAAAGCTGGGGCGGCGCCGCAACGGTAAAGGTCGCTCGCGCTCTTCAAAGCCTGGGCGTGCCCGTCCTGCTCACCATCCAGGTGGACAGTGTCGGCTTGCATGACGCCGACATTCCGGCCAACGTCCGGGAGGCAGCGAATTTCTACCAGGACGATCTATGGACCATCAAGGGACGGCGCGTGATCAGAGCTGTGGATCCTGCCCGCACGCGCATCCTCGGCAACTTCCAGTTCAGCTATCACGACCGCTATGTGGACGAGTCCGACTCGTCGTGGATGCGCCGCACCATCGGTCGCAGCCACGTCAAGATGGAACTCGATCCGCTTGTCTGGAACAAGGTGGAACAACTTATACTCAATGCGGCCGAGAAGTGAGACTGTTATGTTCTCAACTCGAATTCCCGTTCTACTGCTAACCGCCGCCTTCGCCGCCGGCGGCCAGACCTCGCGCCAGATTGAAATCACGGGCGCCGACCTCTGGACCGATACCGGTGTTGACGTGAAGGCCGGCGACACACTCAAGATCAGCGCCACTGGACAAATGCAGTACGCCGCGGCGGCCCCTTGCGGGCCGGAAGGGCTCCCGCGCGGGTGGGTCGACCTGCTCCGTCAACTGCCCATGAACGACGCGGGCCGCGGCACGCTGGTCGGGCGCATCGGCAATAACACGGCCGCCCGCGCATTTCTCGCGGGTGCGCGTTCGGAGCGAAAAGCCACTATCTCCGGCCGCCTGTTTCTGGGCGTCAATCAGTCCTCGAACGACCAGCCCAGCGGCAGCTACCACGTGACCGTCGAAGTGGTGGCAGGCCCGGCGCAGCCGGCCGCAGCGAACGTGGAACTGGCGCACTTCACCCAGACTATGCTCGACCGCATCGCAACGCGGGTTCAGGACGCGCAGGGCAACCTGGGCGACCGCGTGAACTTCATCATCATCGGGTCGCAGGGCCGGCTGGAAGCGGCGTATAAGGCCGCCGGATGGGTCACGGTGGATAAGACGGCGAAGGACGCCGTGCTGCGTGGCCTGCTGTCGAGTTTCTCCAAGGAGGCCTACGTCACGCTCCCCATGAGCGAGTTGATGCTATTCGGACGCAACCAGGATTATGGCTACGCCCAGGGCGATCCCGTCAGCGTGGTTGCGACGCGGCACCATCTGCGGTTGTGGAAGGCGCCCTTCACCGCCGGCGGCATGACCGTGTGGGCGGGCGCGGGCACGCACGATATCGGCTTCGAACGCGACCAACGGAACAACGGCGTCACGCACAAGATCGATCCCAACACCGACGGCGAGCGCGAATACATCGGCCAGTCGCTGCAGCAGACCGGCCTGGTGGCGAAGCTCGACTATATGCTGCCGGCCAATCCTGTGAAGACCGCCAAGACCGCGACCGGCGGCGAGTTCCACTCCGACGGCCGCACGCTCATCATCTATCTCCAGCCGGACGCTCCGGCTCGCGCCGGCACGAATTTTGCCGACCTGTTCTGCTCCGTTCTTACCCAGAAGAATCCGGACACCGGCGACTGGGGTGCCTGCGGCCAGTACTTCGAGGGAGCGTCCCACTCCGATCTGAAACTGGGCGCCGTGGCGACAAAGTATCGGGTGCTGATCGTCCCGGGCATTATGAGTTCCTGCGTGTCGGACACCCCGGCATTTCAGGAGGGGCAGAAGGCGCTGAAGGATCAGTACAACGTCAGCGTCAGCCTGCTTCAAGTGCCGAACGATCCGAGCGAGTCAAATGCCAAATTGATCGCCAATTACCTGAGCTCGCAGTCATGGACCGACTCACGGAAGTGGATCGTGCTCGGCTACAGCAAGGGCGCTCCGGACGTGATGGTGGCGCTGGCGAAGGAAGACGGCGTGGCGCAAAACGTCGCGGCTTTCGTGAGCGTGGCGGGCGCGGTGGGCGGATCTCCGATTGCGGACGTCATGCCGGAAGCCGCCGACAAATGGATCCGCCAGTACAACATGAAGGGTTGCCAGGGCGACCTGGCCGCGGGCTTCAAGAGCCTGCA
>Ga0315272_10000141_pt1 | contig 32763 bp, 20 predicted proteins | sample C3_middle_MG_FD_203918 | JGI IMG/M metagenome (GOLD analysis project Ga0315272, IMG submission 203918) | Sediment microbial communities from Yellowstone Lake, YNP, Wyoming, USA - C3_middle | ecosystem: Environmental > Aquatic > Freshwater > Lake > Sediment | place: USA: Wyoming | collected...
GATCCGCAACTGCAAAATCCACATTGGCCGAAGCTAATGAGAAACGGAGTTGGAGGATCTACGCTGATTATGCACAAGTTCTAATCAAACAAGCCCGGCCGTTATATGCCAACGACCCAAGTTTTAGGCTCGATATCGACAACATGGTTTATGCTTTGGACAGCTCAACCATTGATCTTTGCTTAAGCCTGTTCCCTTGGGCAAAGTTCCGCAAAACTAAAGGAGCAGTAAAAATGCATACCCTGCTTGATTTAAGAGGCTCCATTCCTATTTATGTTGACATCACCAATGGCTGTACTCACGATGTTAACATACTGGATACCATTCCAATAGAAGCCGGCTCCTATTATATCATGGATAAAGGATATTTGGACTTCAAAAGGCTTTACGAGAAGATACATAAGCAACAAGCTTTCTTTGTCACCAGGAGTAAGGACAACATTAATTATGAGGTTATGGAATCTCATGAGGTTGACAAAGATTGTGGCGTATTAGAAGACCTATCCATCCGTTTAACCGGATACTACAGTGTGAAGAAGTATCCGGAAGAACTGCGTATCGTAACCTACGAGGACTTCTCCGATGGCAAACTATACTATTTTCTGACCAACAACTTTTCCCAGGAGGCTTTAACCATTGCAGAGCTCTATCGTGAACGATGGAAAATAGAGTTGTTCTTCAAGTGGATCAAACAGCACTTACGCATCAAGGCATTTTACGGTACCAGTGAAAACGCAGTGAACTGCCAAATCTGGATAGCCATCTGCACTTATCTCCTTGCAGCCATTGCTAAAAAGAAGCTGGACATCCCCGTCAGTTTATACACATTTACTCAAACTTTGAGTCTAACTTTGTTTGAAAAAACTTATATCAAAGAACTTTTCAGTGGCAATATTAACCTAATTAATCCGTCCGATCACCCAATCCTGCCACTGTGGGAAAATTAAACCGGACAGTAGTGATAAAATAGTTATTTTCTATAAAACAGTCGAGCATCCTTAATAGTATTTGTGGCATTATATATAAATATGCGGGTATAATCTATAATATCCCTGAATTGAAAAAATGTTGGGAACATGCTGAATTGGATTTAAGTATAAATTTTAAAATTTTTGTAAAAAATTTTCAGAAAGACATTCTGGCTATCTAAATTTCTATTCCGGAATATTTTTTTTCAGCAACTTTTGTGGATATTTCTACTCTGCCAGGTATTTATAGTTGTAACCGGAACAAAGCATATTTTGCTTTAAGAATTCCTCTCTGTAACACCGCTGGCCCTGTAGACCGGGGGTATACCGGGTGGAGGGATCACTGGGATACATCAAAATAGCTGGATATGAGTACATTATACTGGACCAGTAATTCTGCTCTTTCAGTGCCTTAATTTTACCCTTAAGCGATTCTGGCTAAAGGAGATAGTCGGTACCCATTCCCAGGACAGTACGTTCAGAACGATCCTTTTGGGAATATCCTACAATGCTAATAATTGGCAGAAAGCAAAAAAATAGTAATCTTTTCATACTTTTAGATTGATTTTTAAACAATTGTTTACCTGATCTGTTATATCCGATTCATTTTATTGGCAGAATATCCCGGCTGGCCATAATGCACCGACCAGCAAAAAATGTTATCGCCCGGCAAAGGAACTCAGATGAGACTTTCCTTAGAAGAAACCGTAAAATATCAGTTTAATAATTCCAAATGCATCGAACAGAAAATCCCGAACTGACGGGATAAAAACCCTTCTGAACAAAGTTGTTGCTGGTCGACATCACTCTGCCAAGAGCCATATCATCATTTGCTGTTGTGGTCCACCAGTAACCTGCTTCATGAAGGCCATGAAACAGTGAATCGGAGCTGCTTTTATATCCACCCGGAAGAGCTCTGAAATGGGTTTCATCAGTTGCACCGTTGTTTGGACTATACCAGTGCGAAAAACCTGATTCTTTCAATTTGCCGCCTGCTAAATTCTCTCCTCCAAGAAAACTGATCAATTCATTCCACTCAGTATCAGTGGAGATATGCCATCCGACAGGACATATTTTCTTTGTATTGACAGCATACCAGTTATATAAAACCCCGTATGTGACTTTATAAATCGTACTATTATCCTGCCAGCAGCAAGCGGGAGAAGCAATGGTATTCCATTGTTTAAAATCTGACACAACCTGAATGGGAGAACCGTCGTTATATCTTGTAGTTTTCAGATTTCTGACCATCCATGTCTTGGTCCCGATCTGAATTGTTTTATAAGTATTCCCGTCAATGTCGGTCAAAGTACCATATGTGACCCAGGGATTGAGAATGGTATGAATGCCATCCTTCTCTTTTTCACAGCTGACCAAAAGGAAGCAAACCGTCAGGCAAAGGCATAATAAATATATTTCAATCTTCTTCATCCTGGTTAACACCTATCATCAATCTCCTGATTACTTTCTGATTACCCAAAGTTACGCCGATATTGAAATAAAGTCAAATTTATTTAAAATAAAAATCCCCGGGTTCTGATATCACGGGGATGTACGATTTAAAAAACTAAACAGATCTAACAACCTTATCTTTTACTCACATATTGCTTTACAGTGTGAAACAGACAAACATACAGAGTCAGTGCAAGAAATTCAATAAGCCATACTGAGATAAAAACCATCTTGCTGTACTGCGGAATAAATCCAAAATAATTTCCAAAAAGTAAAACGAAAGTACTAATAAGGAAAATAATCAGTAAAATCATTCCGTTATCAAATTTTCTTCCCTGTTTCATAAGCTTTGTCTTTAAATTTATAGTTCAAAAATAAAGCGTTACAATTTCATCTGCAACACTAAGAGCCTCATGATATGGGGAAATACGAGATATACAAATGAAGACAGTCTAATGAAAAGTGTCAGATACAACGGCTGGCGCTGTCTTCATATAGTAAAGTTGTGTATTCGTCAAAATTGAAGTCAATTTTACAGAATTTTCACAACGAAAGAGCTTTTTCAGGAAATGCAGTGATCTAATCTATTGACTATATGAATATTGATCTCATTTTTGGAATGAGATATCGATAAATTAGATTTTGACAAACTGTTTTATAATCCAGACTAAAATTCCGAAAGACAGGATTTCTTCTATTTGAAGAAAACTTCAACATCTACCTTCCTGTCGTACTGGAAGTCGCTAAGCTTATAGAAAACAGATGAATCATTTTCAATCTGGTAAACCCAGCGGCCTGAAACACCGCCAGGGTTGTAGTAGGTTCGCTTGATATACAGTTTATCTCCAATTGAAAATGAGCACTTTTTGCTATATGCAGCTATTTTGCCGTATGTTGATTCCATAGATGTTTTAATCCAGATGATATTTGGAGTATGATCTGTCTTGGATCCGGTCTGCCGGAAATCCAGAAACTTACCTACGTATTTTCTGCTCAGAAAAAGCTTATCCTCAGTGACACTGGAAGAATTTCTTTCTAAAGAAGCTGCAGCTATCGGTACCGTCAATATCTGAGTGGCAGCAAGTTCAATATAATTATCCCCGCCGGCTGTATCCAGTTCAACTTTTAAAAGGTATCTGTCTGCATTCCAGTCAATATCAGATAAACTTCCTGTATGATGATCGCCATTCCCAATAGAAAGAGAAACAAAACCCTTTTCAGTGGTGGCAGTTTTTTTAATCTCACTATAAATCACCGAATCATTAACTGTCTCCGATACAATGCTGAATCTGAATGATACAACCTTGTTTGCTACTATCTTTCCGTTGAGATTATGAACAATAGCCTGATAACTCAATGACTCCGGTCCCTGTCCGGATGCCATAAGAGAAATGCAAAAAGCTGAGACGATTATCAGGAATCTTTTCATAGCTTTATTTTCACTAAAGTTATAAAAAACATAACTAAAAATCAATTTCACGAGAAATCCTGAAATAATAATATAATTTTAAGACTGCAAACCACCGAATCACATGAATGAAAAGAAAATCAACCGGCGTTTATTTCTTAAAAACACGACTTTTGCGGCAACTGCATTGACTCTTGGTGTCAATACGGCTTCCAGGTCAGAAAATCCTATTCCACGAAACCAGCTTCCGCGCTGGAAGGGTTTTAATCTTCTCGATTATTTTTCACCATCAGTGCCGACGAATAATGAATCCTCATGTTCTACAGAAGATGATTTTAAATGGATGGCTGACTGGGGCTTTGATTTTGTCAGAATACCGATGGCTTACCCGCGGTATCTTTCATTTGACCGTTCCCGGGATATCCTGGCCGGAGAAGTATACAAAATGGACAACAAGGTGCTGGATGAAATAGACAATTTGGTGTTCATGGCACAGAAACACGGGTTGCATGTAAGCCTGAATCTGCACAGGGGGCCCGGATACTGTATCAATGCAGGATTCCATGAACCTTTTAATCTATGGAAGGACCAGGCAGCAAAAGATGCTTTTAACTTTCACTGGGGAATGTGGGCAGAACGCTATAAGAATATTTCTTCATCGAAATTGAGTTTCGACCTTCTTAATGAGCCGGCATATATTGATGATATGAATAACCAGTTTGCCCAAAAAGGTCTGGTGCCGGGGAAAATTTACAGGAATGTTGCAGAAGGTGCCGTCAAAGCGATCAGGGCAGTTAGTCCCGACAGATTGATAATAGCTGATGGAAACAGCGGCGGAAATATTGTAATTCCGGAGCTAATTGACCTCAAAATATCACAGAGTTGCAGGGGTTACTGGCCAGGACTTGTATCACATTATCAGGCGCCATGGGTATGGCAGGATACTTCAAAGGCTCCCGCACCTAAGTGGCCGGGAACAATGGAAGGCAAAGAATATGGGAAGAAACAACTTGAGGATTATTATAAACCCTGGATCGAACTTACATCGAAAGGCGTGGGGGTTCACTGCGGTGAATGCGGCTGCTGGAAAAAGACTCCCCACGAAATATTTCTTTCCTGGTTTGGTGATGTCATAGATGTTCTAACCAACAATGGCATTGGCTACGCTCTGTGGAATTTCCGAGGTGATTTCGGAATTCTCGACTCAGGCCGTGAAGATGTCAATTATACCGACTGGCACGGACATAAGCTCGACAGCAAATTACTGGATCTTCTTAAAAAATATTAGAAACCTGTATTAAACAATCGGCTCCCAGCCCTTTTCATATTCCCTGGTCCAGTATCTCATAGCATCATTATCTCCGACAATATGGCCGTTTGACTGATCAATATTAAGAGTTCGTCCGGTTCGTTGAGCAATATTTCCAAGCTGCATCCAAAGGGTACTTTTATGTCCGGTAAGAGCATCTGCAAAAGGTTTTTTATTGTTCCGGATACAGTCAAGAAAACTGACAACATGAACTGCATCCAACTCTTCGCCAGGGCTTGTGGTATTTATTCCGTCAGTAACGACTATCTCTGATTTAACTTCTTTTACAATCTTATTTTTGTTATCATAAACAACATAACTGTTGTCGCCTGTATGAAGTGATCCGTTTTCTCCGTGAAATATAACTCCCCTCGACCTGTTATCCACATTGCTGCCGTTGCAGCTTCTTCCCTCCCATAATATCGTAGCCCCTGGCGCCTGATAAGTTATAATCTGGGTATCAGGCGTCTCCCAATCGTCCTTGAACTGATACCTTCCTCCTGCAGAACTTACCTTTGAAGGATATTCAAGGCCCAGACCCCATCGTGCCACATCGATATCGTGTGTCCCATTATTCAATGCTTCACCTGTACCCCAGTTCCAGAACCAGTGCCAGTTATAATGAATCAGATTATCTTTATAAGGCCTGCGTGGTGCCGGTCCCTGCCATAATTCATAGTCAAGATTCGATGGTACCGGAGCCAGTTTACCTATCCCAATTGGTCCCCTGGTATTTGCATACCATGCTTTGGCCATATAAGCTTTCCCAATGATCCCGTTTTTAAGTTCATTGATTCCTTCCGTAAGCGTTGGCCACGAACGTCTCTGAGTCCCTATCTGAACTATCTTATTGTATTTTGCGGCAGCCATAACAAGCATTTCTCCCTCCTTAGGATTATGGCTTATTGGCTTTTCAACGTAAACATGCTTGCCAGCCTTAAGACAGAGTATAGAAGCCGGAGCATGCCAATGATCTGGTGTCGCAATGTACACAGCATCGAGATCCTTATCTTCAAGGATCTTTCTGAAATCCTTTACTCCTTTTGGTTCCTTCCCTGTAACATTCTTCGCGGCTTTTATACCTTTTGCCATTGCAACATCGTCAACATCACAGATATAAGTTACCTCTGCACCTTTTTGCCTTGCAAAAGTACCTGCCATTGATTCTCCCCTGCTGTTACAGCCAATAATTGCAACATGTATGGTATCTCCAGCTCCTGAGATACTTTTGTAAGCTCCGGCATTCAGAGCAGTTATTTTATTGCCGACGGTCAATCCAACAGATCCGGCAACAGCCTTTTTAAGGAAAACTCTCCTGTTCTCTGACATAATCTTATATTAATTACGAATTACGAATTACGAATTATTACTCACAGGCCATTACGCCTCTGAAGTATCCGATAGACTCAGCAATTCCGGCAAGCGGATCCTTCATGTCTTTTTCAAATTCCAGGCTGCAATTGCCAGAGTACTTTATTTTACGAAGCGTCGCAACGACCTTGGGAATATCAATGATTCCACGCCCCATTTCAACAGTTATTCCTTCCTTTGAGGCTTTGTCAACATCCTTAATATGCATGTCGAATATCCTCGACTGATAATTCATGAGATCTTCTGAAGGATCTTTTCCATCTCTGATTGTATGGCCAATATCAATACAAATTCCGATTCTGGCATCAAGATTCTTTATATGATCCCAGATATCAGCAGGGTTCGGATATAATGGATTATCAGGACCATGATTATGAATAGCCAGTTTAAAATCATAGCTCTTCACTTTTTTGTCGATATAAGGAAGAAGCTCATAATCAGGAGCCCCCACGATCATTTTAACTCCGGCCATTTTAGCATACTCAAAAGCCTGGTCAACGGATTGGGTTGTTTTCATATACACCACTCCAACAGTATATACATTAATGCCGGCCGATTTGAACTTCTTTATAACCTCATTGATCTGGTCATTGGTACTGTTCATAGGCATATGGAAATCTTTAAGAGAGAGATTTGTAACGCCAATTCGCTTCATCATACCTATGGTCTGTTCAACAGTGAATTCTTTGAAGGTATATCCGGCCATGCCCAGGCTGAAAGTATTGACAGGTTTAGTACTTACCGGTGCAGCCAGAAGAGAGGATGCTCCCGCAGCGAGAAACCCAGTTCCTGCAAGCTTCAGAAAATTACGTCGTGATTTCATAGCGAATCTAATTAAATATTTTACCTGTTAAGAATACACCTCGAAAAATCAAGGAGTTTTCTTTATAACCATATTATTGTCCACAAGACTGGAATTGTAGGTCTGAATTATTGCCTTCATCTTGTCTTCCATTTGTTTTTCCAGGTCGGGCTCCTTAGAGATCAGATTATTTTCAAGAAAGAGATCAGTCTTATAGTTATAGAGTCCAATTGGCTTATTATCAATCATTTCAATGATATGATCCTTCATATACAGGTTATAGGTACTGCCGTTTGTATTGAATGCAAAAGACTCATATGAATTATCGAGCAGGTCATTTCCGAATGCAAAATATGGTTCATCGTAATTAAGGTAGTTCAAAACCGTAGGCATAATGTCTATCTGCTGTGCAATGCGCTGCTTATATCCTTTAAGATCGCTGCCCGGTTCGAAGAAAATAATAGGAACGCAGTAAGAGCCGAAATTATTCTGGAATTCCTTGTGAACAGATTCATTGGTATGATCAGCCGTGAGGACAAAAAGAGTGTTTTTAAACCATGGACTTTTTGATATCTGATTGAAGAATTCTCTTAAAGCGAAATCGGAATAGCCTATCACTTCAAGAATCGGCGCAGGACCTTTTTTGAATCTTCCTTCATATTTGGCAGGTACTTTGAATGGATGATGAGATGAAACAGAAAAAATGGATGTCAGGAAAGGTTCCGTGAAACTGTTCATTTTCGAACCGAAGAATTTGAAGAATGGTTCATCCCAAACGCCCCAGATACCATCGAAATCAGCTTTATCGGGATATTGATTAAGCCCGAAATAGTCATCAAATCCTGCCATTTTTGTAAACGAGTCAAAACCCATTGAACCATTTGGAGCACCATGGAAATATGCAGAATAGTAACCCTTTCTCTTAAGCAATTCAGCAATCCCGTTAATCTGATTATTGGCATAATGTGAAATGGTATATGGAGTCTCGAGAGAAGGAACTGATGCCAGAACAGATGGCATTGCATCAATTGATTTCTTCCCGTTCGCAATGGAGACATCAAAAGTGAGGCTGACACTGATAAGTGAATCGATAAATGGCGTATAACCCTCGTACTTCCCGCCTTCAAGAGTGGGATTAAGTGATCCGATATATTCTCTGGCGAAGCTTTCGAGAATTATTATGACAACATTTTTATTCTTAAAAGGCTGAGTCTTCAATGGAATATGTACCGGGTTATAAATTTGCTTCAGTTTCCCGGCATTATAAAAATTATACTTTACGAGCGGTTTCTTACCTAAAGTCCTGAAGATGCTGAAAGGTGTATTCAGTACGAGTGCCACATCTCTCGGGGATTCGACATACCTGGCAGCATTGCTTATTGTTATCGGTCGTGTGGAGTGCTTATATCCGCCACGGGCACCGCCGATCACCAGAGCGATGGCAACAGGGATCATTATGACGTTAAATGAATAGTACAGAGGCTTATTGTCAGGCTTTGGCTTCTCAGTTTTAACCCTGTTATAAAGATACACCATCAGAAACCAGAGAAAAAAAGTAAAGAGCGTTGCCGGCCAGTAATCTGCAAGAAATCTGAAAAAGACCTTGGTATTGTTATCATCATGTGCAAACGTCTTGAATACGTCAGCTGTTGCTCTTTTATCAACAAAACGGTAATAGACAAAATCCATTCCGTTCATAGCAATTGCAATCCCGTTAGTGATAAAGTAGATATACTTCAGAACCGACTGATAGACTTTACTGTAGCGTATGTCGAACGGAATAATACTCAGAAGGATGAAAAGCATATTTATATAAACTATTGCAGAAATGTCGAAGACAATTCCTCCTTTCATCATAGTGAGTAACTGTCCCACTGATACATTTGGAAACATTTTAAAATTAAACAGGAAGAAACCTATTCTGCACAGAGAGAACAGCACCAAAATCAGCAGAATCCTGTATACAAGAACCACAAAGATATTTCTGGAGAAGAACCAGTTTTTCATACGTCAGATCGTCATTAAGATAAAATATAATCCTGCCGACCAATATATTATTGATCATTTAAAACTAAGAAATCTACTTAGAAGCTGCAAGCTTTATGTCTTTAATCCATAGTAACTCAGAACCTGCCTCATTCTCATGAGTTTCATGATTATTACCGATGCTCCCTATTGCCATTCTTCCTCCCCTGCCTGAACGTCCGCCGCCCGATCTTCCGCCGCCACGGCTGCCTGCAGACTGGTTATCAGAAGATGCAGCCTGATTCATTGAAGGTCCCGGCTTATTTATTTCAGATGCAAAGCCATATTCCAGGCCAAGGGTAAATGGCATCGCCCCGTTACCCTCTTTTGTGTTTCTGACAGGAAGTTTCGCCACAGGCATTCTCATCTTATAACAGAGAACCCCGTCATTATCGTATTTTACAGTCGCGCTGAAATTATCAGCATTTTCTGATGGAAAATGTCTTTCCTGCTCGCCGGTGAAACCAATAAGTTCAATAGTATTAGCCATTGAAAGGGGAGTTTTAGGGCTGCCATCGGGGTTTGTTGTAAGTTCCAGCTGTGATGCCTTGCTGTGAGCAAGCTGTTTCTGAGACCCTACAGGAAAACGGACACCAAGCTTTTTCCGGAGCTTCCCTTCCATATCGATCCAGAGTACCATACCCTGTCTGATGATCATATTCTGAACTTCAGCACCCTCGATCCTTAAATAGAGATATATATTATCATTGCCGTTCGACAAAAAGTAAGATACTCCCGATTTTTTCAAAGTCACATAATCTGATTTCCCGGCATCATCACCGGTATGCCACCTGCTTTCGTTCAGGTTTCCTTTCTGAGCATTCGCTGCCAAGCACAAAAAAAATGATAAAATCAACAAAGATGATTTCATAATGAGCCTTTAAAATTCCGAAATTTCATCCTTCCAATATAGCTAATTATTAAAAGAAAACGCCAGTTCTGTCGAAAAGATTGAAGGCAGATACTGGCGTTGTTTATAAAGATTATCCTCAATTATTAGGTGAATCCTTTATCATTTCCTTAACATCAGAATTGTTAAAGTCATTCATAAATTGTCTTGCTCTTTTACGAGCGCCCATTCCAACCAGGATGAAAATAACAAAAATTGCCACAAGTACATAGCTTACTATTTTTGTCGTTTCCGGATTTGACTTCAATGCCAGAGTGAGACCATTATAATAAAGCCAGAGTAAATACAGGCTTAATGCAATACTGACAATTACACCCAGATAGATGCTGAAATGGCCTGCAAAACCAAAAAATGAATTTATCGGCATCATCACCATAATGGCTGCAGTGACTCTTACATTTGCCTCGAAATCAGTGTTTCCTTTGCATATTGATGAAATAACAAGTAAGATTACCCCTCCAATAAACAAACCAATAATAGCTCCGATAATTGTCCAGATAAAAATCATTACTCCGATTGCACCACCGAAAAAGCCGCCTGTAACTGCTCCTATTCTGAGCAGGCTCCAGATGAATGCAATAGCACCTGAAACTGCGCCATAAATTACTGCTTTAATAAGGGGTTCGGTCATACCTCCCGATGTTTTCATCGTCGAGAAATAAGATTTTGGATTTAACAGGACTTCTTTGGATTCCTGCACAAATGCATTCAGATCAAATGTACTGTCAGCCATAATTAAAAGGATTAATGGTTAATAAATAACGATCAGAAAATTCAGTATCCTAATTTAGGAAAAATATCTGATAATCGCTACAGACTGACAGAAAATAAGTTAGAACTATTCGAGATAAGTATAGCCATATAATCCCGACCGGTAATTCGAGAGAAACTCTTTGCCTTCCTCAAGAGTAATAATGCCCGCCTTGACAGATGAAGTTACCCATGTTTCAACAGTTCTTACCATTTTTTTTGAATTATACTGAACATAGTCAAGTACTTCAGCTACAGTTTCTCCATCAATAACCTGATCAATCTTGTAGCCTTCTCCGTCAATAGACACATGAACGGCATTGGTATCGCCGAAGAGATTATGAAGATCGCCAAGGATCTCCTGATAGGCTCCGACAAGAAACACGCCAAGGTAATAGGGCTCTTTACCCCTGAGTGAATGAACAGGAAGATGATGTGATGAATTCCTGGTAGAGATGAAATTGTCGATTTTTCCGTCTGAATCGCATGTCATATCCTGAATCGTTGCGGTTCTGAGAGGTTCCTCATTCAATCTGTGAATAGGCATTATAGGAAAGATCTGATCGATAGCCCATGCATCAGGGAGTGATTGAAACAATGAAAAATTACAGAAATACTTATCTGATAATATCCTTGAGATCTGTCGCAATTCATCAGGCACATGTTTGGTAACGTTAGCCATCTGGTATACCTTACGTGCAATTGACCAGAACAATCTCTCGATCTGAGCCCTGGTTTTGAGGTCAATAAGTCCGAAACTGAATCTGTCAAGAGCTTCTTCACGGATCTGCTGGGCATCATGCCAGGTTTCGAGCATCCTCGACTGATTAAAGCTATCCCACAACAGAAAAAGCTCTTTTACCAGTTCATGGTCGTGGTCATTCAGAACATCTTCGGTATCCCAAGAAGGAAGAGTGGTAGTCTCCAGAACTTCAAAGATCAGAACAGAATGATGAGCAGTGAGTGACCGGCCTGATTCTGTAATTATATTCGGATGCGGTATATTGTTCTTATTGCTGGCGTCGACGAAAGTGCTAATTGAGTCATTTACATACTCCTGAATTGTATAGTTGACGCTGCTTTCGCTGTTTGACGATCCTGTGCCATCATAATCAACACCAAGGCCTCCGCCAATGTCAACGAACTCAACATTGAAACCAAGGTTCCTGAGCTGAACATAGAATTGCGATGCTTCCCTGAGGGCGATCTTGATCCTGCGGATCTTTGTTACCTGGCTGCCTATGTGAAAATGGATGAGCTTGACACACTCAACCATCTTATTTTTTTCTATGAAGTCGATAGCTTCCAGCAATTCGCTGGATGTAAGCCCGAATTTACTTATATCACCTCCGGAGTCTTCCCATTTTCCGCTGCCAACGCTTGCAAGTTTAATCCTGATGCCAAGATTTGGCTTAATCTTCAGACGTTTGGCAATAGTTGTTATAAGCTTTAGTTCATTAAGCTTTTCAACTACAAGAAAAATTCTTTTGCCCATCTTCTGCGCCAGGAGTGCAAGCTCAATATAATCTTCATCTTTATATCCGTTGCAGATTATAAGTGATTCGGGATCAGTATTGATTGCGATAACAGCATGGAGTTCAGGTTTTGAACCTGCCTCAAGACCTATGTTGAATTTCTTTCCGTGACTGACGATCTCTTCAACCACTGGCCGCATCTGGTTTACCTTAATGGGATAGATTATGAAGTTCTGAGCCTTATATCCATACTCTTCTGACGCTGATTTGAAGCATCTTGAGATAGAAATAATCCTGTCATCAAGAATATCTGGAAATCGCACCAGTACAGGTGTTGAAACATCGGATAAAATAAGTTCATCAAGAAGATCTTTCAGATCGACAGCTACTCCGTTCTTCTGAGGAGTAACAGTAATGTTCCCTTTCTGATTGATTGAAAAATAATCAACGCCCCACCCATTAATGTTATACAATTCTGCTGAATCTTCAACTCGCCATTTTCTCATTTCAGATATATTACCTTGTTTTTTCAGTGCCAAAGGTGTAAAAAAAATGTATTTTATACAATGTTATTAAAATAACATGAGACCACATTACTCAAAACCTATTTTTGTTTAGCTGTCTTAAGTTCAGCTCTTTCCAAAATCTTATAGACAGGAAAGATGTTGTATCCGCCTCCCCATTGAGGCACAAGGTAACGGTCAAACAGATTCCAGAACATCAAACCGTCATTTGACTGCGGTTCAAGCAGGTAAGCCGCAAGGCTGCCCAGGGGCTGAGCTGTTCTTACCACAATTGTACCGGCCGGGAAGGCAACATTGCCGGTAATATATTTCCCTTTTATGGAATTGGTGTAATGGCCCTGGTTCAATCGGGGAGCTGCCTTTAATTCACTGATCTCAAACCACTGAACTTTCAATGTGGTGTCGGACAGGAGAACCTCTGTTTTAATGCCGTGCAATTTTAGCAAGGCATTTATTTCAGGATCGTGAGTCGAAAGAACATATGCAAACGGAAATTTCACATTCATGGTAGCATAGTAATTGATGAAATACGGTATTGTAACATCTTTTTGCCTGTCAGTCCTTGTGTAATTTTTCCATCCGTCGGTTTCACTTTTTATTTCGGCTTCATAGGTTCTGATGGTAACTTTTTCAGCTGCAGGTTTTACATCGTATTCTATTGCAAACGAGTCAGCAACAGACGGATTTTCTCCTCTGACAATTGATTTTCTGTCAACCTCGCTTAACATGTTCCTTATTTCGGATTTATGAGCTGAGGCGTAATCCATAAGTGAATTAATGAGATAATAGCATCCATATACCCGTGACCTGAAATCTGCATAAACATAATTCTCATTCAGGATACCCAACCGGTTCCGAAGGCCATAATAGTTGCTCATATATCTGGGCTCAGAGGCATCAAGCACCCATCCTTTTCCCGGATCCATCATATCAAAAAATTCACCGTAGAAACAGTTTTCAACTTTATATTTTTCTGACAGAGCCTTTGACATTTCAGGCATCATTTTATCGCGCATATAAGCTATCAGTGAATTATCGCCATTCGGATTAACCATCCATGTAAAAGTCGTAGGCTCTACATGGTACGACCCGTCAGTTGTGTGGCAATCCATAAAAACAGACGGATCCCATTTATCAAATACGTTGGCTATTACCCCTCTGACTTCAGGCGATTCAGCCTTCATGGCATCACGGTTGAGATCAAGAGACTGTCCGTTATACCTCACTCCGACGCCATTCACCGGTCCATTCTGGTAAGTTCTGTTTTGCGGACTTATTTTCTCATTTCCGTCGGGATTAAATATGGGGCAGACGAGCAGTACGATATTTTTAAGGGCCTCAGGGTTTTTCTTGGAGAGCAAATCCCTGACATACATAAGCACTGCCTCCTTTCCTTCGACTTCACCGGCATGAATATTTGCCTGGATATATATAACAATCCTCTTATCATTAATAAGGTCTCTGGTTGACTTCGGAAGCGGATTTCCTATAACAAGCAACGGCAATCCCCTTCCTTCCGCAGAGACGGCAATCTCTTCTGTTCTGATGTAATGTGATGATTTTTTAAGCTGCTCTATGAAAACCTTAACATCATCATATCTGGAGGTCGATTTAAAATCAGATTTTTCAGCAACAGTCTGAAATTTGACCTGTCCCGATATATTAACTAAGGTTATGGTTGATAACAACCATATTGAGAGCGCTTTTTTCATGATCTGACACCTTTTATAAATCAGCCGGTAAAAGTAGAAATATTTTTGATGTGATCAGCATAAATTCATTGTATGAATGATGTTTATAAACTGATTGAATAGCAGGCAAAGGTCAAAATGTTGTGAATGTATGAAATGGATTATATAAAGAAATAGCATGAACACCGGGGCAGAAATATTGTTTAATGAAAGTAAAATAGATAGTTGAAATGCAACGTCGTTCTAAATGAGAATAAATCAATTAAATATCAGAATATTATAAAATTTTTAGATTATTTCAATTTTATTACGTAGCTTGCGACCTTAATTTAAAAACAAAATAAAATGAACAAAGGAACAGTAAAATTTTTTAATGTATCAAAAGGATTCGGATTCATTAAAGATGCAGATTCGGATAATGAATATTTTGTACACGTATCTGGTCTGAAAGATCAGATTAAAGAAAATGATGAAGTTACATTTGAACTTCAGGAAGGTAAAAAAGGAATTAATGCAGTAGACGTAAGACTAGCTTAGTTTGTCCTTATAAAGATTTATTATTCAGCCGGTGATTCAATCACCGGCTTTTTTTATGCAATCTGACAGATCTGTTACTCTCTTTTCTTCTCTTCTTTTTTAACTTTTTTTGCAAGACGTTTCTCTTTAAGACTCTTTGTAGGCTCTTTTTTGTGCTTTGTCTGTTCTTTAGCTTTTTCGTGTGACATGGCTATCTATTTTAAATTAATACAAAGTTATTTCAAATATAGAGAAAATCATCCAATAGAACGGCAGTTAAATATTCTCTATTGTGCTTGTTAAATAAAACAGGCAATATAGTAGCTTTTAATCCTTTAATAATCATCCCGTAACACCATAGTCGCAAACAAAAATATTGAGATAGCAGGTAACCTGGTGAAAAAAGTTTCCGCTCCTCTTTTGAAGATATTCTTTATACAAAACTTTATTACGCTTGCATCCTAACACCTGAAATTGTACATCCAGCTTATGGTAATGGCCATACCATGGTGTGGCTTTACAGAATCCATTAAAAAGAAAATGGTATTACCTGTGGAGATACCTCATTCTTCAACAAAGAAAAAATCTATATAAAATTTAATATCAGGTTGTTGAAGAATTCGGGATGACATCTTTTTTTTGTGAGAGAGGGGATCTCCAAATCATTAAACTGTTATCATTTGTAGATTTTCCACCTTGCTGATTATTGTGATTTGTTGAACCTCTATGAGGGACAACATTCATAATACAATATATTCTACAATACATTATGCCCTGCGGGCTATCTTACTTTCCATTTGCCGAAGGCGATATAGTCATGTGTTTTAATAGTATCCTATAGCAGTCCGGCAGCATCCCTGTCAAGATACCAGATCAGGTCACCATCAACAGGCTCAATAAAGTAAGCTGGATAGCTTTTCGCAGCCGGTTTATCATTCAGTATTTTGTCCAGGACATCCTGTTTTTTCTTTCCTGTAACCAGGAAATATACAGAATCAGCATTGTTTATAACCCTGCCTGTAATTGTAATCCTCTTCTGACCTGAAACAGGATGAACTGCGACTTCACAAATTTTATCTGAAATCAATAATTCACTATGTCCGGGAAAAATAGATGCAGTATGCCCGTCTTCTCCCATTCCCAGAATGACCATACTGAATGCGGGAAGGCCATCTTTTTCCTCAGTAAAACGTGAGATTTCATCCGAATATCTCAAAGCTTCTCCCTCAGGATCATCTTCTCCTTTAATACGGTGTATATTTTCGGCTGGAATTTCAATTTTACTCAGAAACCTGCTCAGTGTCATTCCGAAATTACTCTCACTGTCATCAGGAGGCACGCATCTCTCATCACCCCAGAAGACGTGAACAGACTCCCACTGAACCGATTTTGAATATTCTTCCCCAAGTTTTGTAAATAGCAGTTCCGGCGTTGACCCTCCTGATAATGCAATGGTAAATATTTTCTTCTTTTCTGCGGATCGATTGATCAACCTTGCAATTTCCTTTGCGCACTCCGCTGCAAGTTCTTCCGGTAAAGCAAATATTCTGACAGTTTTTTGCATGCTATTCAATTAATGATTTCTTCTTCATTCTTCTTTTACCACGGAGAACACGGATCTACAAGGATTTTTAAATACGTGATTTTTCCGTGTTAACCGTAAAATCCGTGGTTAAAAAACCCAAATAATGAGTTACTGTTTTAATAGTTGTTACTTTTTGGGAAAAGGATACAATTTTCAATTTTTCTTTCCTCATCTACAATTCACAATAAAGTTCCTCGTCAGCCAGGTTCTTGCAAGGGTAACGCCATGTGAGCCCATCGCCTTCAATGAGTTCGTTGGCATGTTCTGGTCCCCAGGTTCCTGCAGGATAACCGAAAATCTTTATATCCTTATTATTAACCCAGGCTTTCTGGATCGGTTCAAGAAATTTCCACGCAGTCTCAACTTCATCGTCACGGGAAAACAGTGTTGAATCTCCGTCCATGACGTCATGCAATAATCTTTCGTATGCAGATGGTACTCTTGTATCAGTAAGATCTTTATAATGAAAATCCATATTCACATTCTTCACGTTAAAACCCGCTCCGGGTTCTTTCATATCAAACTTCAGCAACATGCCCTCATTGGGTTGAATTCGGATAATAAGCTGATTGGCAGACACTTTACCATTATTGCGAATGAAAAGATGGTGAGGTGTTGGTTTAAAATGTATTACTATTTCGGTAACTCTCGTGGGAAGACGTTTTCCGGTTCTCATATAAAAAGGAACACCTCCCCATCGCCAGTTATTTATGAAGAATTTTATGGCCACATATGTTTCAGTTCGTGAATCAACGGCGACACCCTTCTCATGACGGTATCCTGTAACACATTCACCCCTGATCAGAGAACCTGTATATTGTCCTCTTATTACCTGATTTGGCACCTCCTCTTCTTTAATTGGCTGGAGAGATTGGAAGACCTTCAGAACCTCATTTCTTATTGCATCAGGATCAAGAGATGATGGCGGTTCCATCGCGGTCATTCCCACCATCTGAAGCAGGTGGTTTTGTACCATATCCCTGAGGGCGCCGGAAGAATCATAATAACTTCCCCTGTCGCCAACCCCAAGGTTTTCAGCGGAGGTAATTTCTATCCTGTCCACATAGTTCCTGTTCCACAGAGGCTCAAACATTCCGTTTGCAAACCTGGTAACGAGCAGATTCTGTACAGTTTCTTTCCCAAGGAAGTGATCAATCCTGAAAATCTGTTCTTCAGCTAATATGCTGTGCAATGTTGCATTTAATTTTCTGCCTGATTCAAGGTCATAGCCAAAAGGCTTTTCAATTATTATCCTTCTGAAGCCATCTGTCTGGTTACTCAGACCCGATCCGGCAAGATTTACAGCAATAACCTCATACATGTTCGGAGGTGTCGCCATGTAAAATATGTAGTTACCACCAATTCCATAAGTACTGTTGACCTGGTTTATAGCTGTTCTCAGTCCCTCATACTCTGCAGCTGATGAGCTATCCATTGTATAATAATAGATATCCTTTACGAAATCAGTTACCTTTGACTGATCAGTAATTTTATCTTCGGAATATGTTGTTATCGCCGAAGCCATTTTTGATCTGAAGTCTTCAGCTGAGAGGTTAGTTCTGCCTACGCCGAAGATAGCATATCTCTCAGGCATAAGGTTTTGAGTTTTCAGTGAAAAAATCGCGGGAATAAGCTTCCTGGAAGTCAGGTCGCCTGATGCCCCGAAAATTACTATTATTAGGTTTCTTGTGTTTTCCATAAAAATCTTTTCAAAATCAAGGCAGAACCGAATTAACTGCTTCTAAGAATCTACAAAGTAACAAAAAAAGTATATCACAGTTCATGGCAAATGCAAAACAAGTAAGCAAATTCCTCCTGCAGGGCAATTAAAATGAAAAAAACGGATAAATAAAACAGTACTCATTAAAGATTAATGAGGGTATAGCTTTTAATATAGTATTTACATTTTTTAAAGGTTAATGGTATATGGTTTTGCATAATATTGAATCACAATTAATTATCAAAACGTCATTTAAAATTGTTAATTATTAGGTTTATAACTTTTTAAATAAATTTCAGTTTTTTATTAATTATTTTATTGTTTTTAGCGACAATCTGATAGAATAAGTAGTATATTTGTCGGCATATATTAATATTAATGCATAATTTTAAATCCATAATATCACGCCTCATTAAAAGGTTAATTGGAACTGACTGAGAATGGTGTTTGTTATCGGATTAGGGATGACCGTTCTCTCAAACACAGAGAACGGTTTTTTTGTATAAAACAGAAGAATAAATATAAGGCAATGATTATGAAAAAAGAACGCCCAAGCAAGCAGGGATTGTATCAACAGGAGTTTGAACACGAAAATTGCGGGATAGGATTTGTTGCACATCTCAAAGGGAAGAAATCTCATTCAATCATAAAACAGGGTCTCGATATCCTTACAAATATGACCCACAGAGGTGCGGAAGGTGCCGACAGCAAAACCGGTGATGGTGCCGGCGTCCTGATACAGGTTCCAAGGGATTTTTATCTGATACAGGGCTATTCTCTGCCAACTGAAGGACAATTCGGGACAGGGCTGGTATTCTTTCCGCAGGATAGTAAAGATGCTGCACGATGCCAGGAGATACTAACAAGAATCATTAAGGAAGAAGGTGTAAATCTTATCGGCTTCCGTGAAGTGCCGCGCGATAATACTGTGATTGGGGAGATCTCACGTGCAGCAGAGCCCGAAATTCTTCAGATCCTGCTTGGAGCAGATATCCCTCAGGAAGACCTTGAAAGGAAACTGTATATAATAAGGAAGCTGGCCGAGAATGAGATCCGTAGTTCTGACATTGTCCAGAAGAATTTCTTTTATATCCCAAGTCTTTCGACAAAAGTTCTTGTATATAAAGGCATGCTTACATCAGCGCAGCTTGGTGAATATTTCCTTGACCTTAACGATGAGCGGTTACAGAGTGCAATTGCACTTGTGCATTCACGTTTCAGTACAAATACTTTTCCAAGCTGGGACCTTGCACAGCCTTTCAGAATGCTGGGTCACAACGGAGAGATAAATACAATTAAAGGCAACCGGTTCTGGATGGAGGCCCGTGAGTCAATCCTGAAATCAGATAAACTGGGAGATCTGAAAAGACTCTATCCGATAATTGAACCCGACAAGAGCGATTCTGCCTCTCTTGACAATGTGCTTGAATTTCTGATAATGAGCGGAAAATCGCTGCCTTATGCGATGTCGATACTTATTCCGGAGTCAATAAATGATAAGAACCCTATTTCACCCGAATTAAAAGCATTCTATAAATATCATTCCACTTTCATGGAGCCATGGGATGGACCTGCATCTCTTATATTTTCCGATGGGCGATATATTGGCGGGATGCTCGATCGTAACGGACTTCGTCCATCAAGATATCTGATTACGACAAGCGATCTTATTGTCCTTGGCTCTGAAGCAGGAGTCCAGACATTTGAGCCGGGTGAAATAAGGGAGAAAGGCCGTCTGAAGGCAGGAAAAATGATACTTGTCGACACTAAAGCGGGTAAAATATTCTATGATAAAGAATTAAAAGCAAATCTTGCTGCTGAATATCCTTACGGGGATTGGATTCAGCAGAATATGGTAAAGCTTGAAAAGATAGAAATAGGTCATATTGAGACCCCCGATATGGGTAACCAGTATGAGAAATATCTGACTTCCTTCAATTACTCACTTGAGGATACTGAAAAGATAATCAAGGAGATGGCAACTACTGGAAAAGAGCCGATAGGTTCTATGGGTAATGATGTACCTGTTGCTGTATTGTCAAGAAAGCCATACAGGCTGTTCAATTATTTCAAGCAACTTTTTGCCCAGGTCACTAACCCTCCTATAGATCCTATCCGGGAAGAACTGGTTATGACTCTTTCCGGGTATCTCGGATCACTACAGGATGATCTTCTCGAAACGTCACCTCTGCATGTTAAAATGGTCAGGTTCAGGAATCCTGTTATTTCAAACACCTATTTTCAGGTTGTAAAAAACTTAAGATATAAAGGTTTTTCAGCAGCCAACCTCTCCCTGCATTTTGATGCCAGCCTGGGAGCCTATGGACTGCAAGGTGCAGTGGAACAATTGTGCAATGATTCCGAGAAAGCTGTTGATGAAGGCAAAAATTACATCATACTTTCCGACCGCGGGATAGACGAGAACCATGCACCGATACCTTCATTGCTTGCCGTATCTGCGGTGCATCATCATCTGATTAAGAAAAGGAAGAGAATGCAGATAGATATAGTTGTTGAGTCGGCCGAGCCACGCGAGGTAATGCATTTTGCACTGCTGTTCGGATATGGCGCCAGCATTATCAATCCATATATGAGCCTTGCTGTAATAGATAAACTGGTCAAAGCCAAAGCTATACAACTCGATTATCAGAAAGCCGAGGAGAATTATATAAATTCTATCCAGAAAGGCCTTCTGAAGATAATGTCGAAGATGGGAATCAGTACTCTGAGGAGTTACCGTTCATCTCAGATTTTTGAAGCTATCGGGATACATCCTGATGTTATAAATAAATACTTCGCAGGCACTATTTCTAGGATCGGAGGTATAGGGATGAATGAGATAGCCGAAGAAGTTCTTATCCCGCACAGAAAAGCTTTTATTCAGCAACAGCAGCCTGATATTCTTACAGAGGGAGTATATTCTTACCGCAAACACGGTGAGCATCATGCCTGGAATCCGGAATCGATTTCATTATTGCAATGGAGCACCGCCTCTGGTGACTTTAAAAAATTTAAGGAATACACCTCAAGGGTGAATGCTGATACGGCTAGTCCGGGTTTCTTAAGAGGCCTTCTAAGGATAAAAACCAATCCTATCCCTATTGAGGAAGTTGAGCCGGTTGAAAACATAATGAAAAGGTTTGTAACGGGTGCAATGTCATATGGTTCGATCAGTCGCGAAGCACATGAAACACTTGCAATAGCTATGAACCGGATCGGAGGGCGAAGCAACACCGGAGAAGGCGGCGAGGATCCCGAACGTTTCAAGCCTCTTGAAAATGGTGACAGCATAAGAAGCGCAATAAAGCAGGTGGCAAGCGGCCGTTTTGGAGTAACTACCGAATATCTGGTAAATGCTGATGAGCTTCAGATCAAGATCGCACAGGGGGCAAAACCAGGAGAAGGCGGTCAGTTGCCGGGCCATAAAGTCGATAAAATAATTGCCAAAACCAGATATGCGATACCCGGAATAACACTTATTTCGCCGCCACCGCACCACGATATCTACTCAATTGAGGATCTTTCCCAGCTAATTTTTGACCTGAAAAATGTCAATCCAAAAGCCAAAGTAAGTGTTAAACTGGTTTCGGAGAGCGGAGTAGGAACAATTGCTGCAGGAGTAACAAAAGCAGGCGCCGATCTTATTACTATCAGCGGATATGAAGGCGGAACAGGAGCAAGTCCTACATCCTCAATAAAGCATGCCGGATTACCGCTGGAAATAGGGCTCGCTGAAACTCAGCAGACTCTGGTTATGAATAATCTTAGAAAAAAAGTGGTTCTTCAGTCTGACGGACAGTTAAAGACAGGTCTGGATATAATAATTGCCGCACTTCTGGGCGCGGAAGAATACGGCTTCGCTACATCGTCACTTATAGTTCTGGGATGTGTGATGATGCGTAAGTGCCATCTGAATACCTGTCCCGTTGGAGTTGCCACGCAAAACGCTGAACTGAGAAAACGGTTCAGGGGGAAAGCTGATAATCTTGTGACATTCTTCACATTCCTTGCAGAAGAGGTGCGCGAACAGCTTGCAGAGCTGGGCTATAAAAAAGTAGATGATATCATTGGCCGGTTTGATCTTCTGGAAAGAAATCCTGAGGTCAATCACTGGAAGATAAAGAATCTTGATCTTTCCGCTCTGCTGACAATGCCATCAGAAGCAAAGGATTATCCGATGCATTGCTGCGATGTGCAGGATCAGAAAACGGATCATGTTCTCGACAGGGAGCTTATTCTATTATCTGAAGATGCCATTGTCAATAAAGTGCCGGTTACAATTGAACGCCCGATACATAATACTGACAGAACCACAGGAGCCATGCTGTCTGGTAAGATAGCAATGCTGTACGGATCGGAGGGATTACCCGACGGAACAATAAAATGCAGGTTCAAAGGTTCAGCAGGGCAGAGTTTCGGAGCATTTCTTACTCCCGGGGTTGAACTCTACCTAGAAGGCGATTCAAACGATTATCTTGGCAAAGGTCTTTCTGGCGGCAGGATAATTGTAGTTCCGCCTGTGGGTTCAACATTTGAGCCTGATAAGAATATCATAATCGGTAATACTGTGCTTTATGGAGCAACCAAAGGAGAGATATATATCTCAGGTGTCGCGGGCGAAAGATTCGGCGTTCGTAACAGCGGCGTTGAAGCAGTTGTGGAGGGTGTAGGCAATCATTGCTGCGAATATATGACAGGCGGAAGGGTAGTTGTTCTCGGAACCACCGGAAGCAACTTTGCTGCCGGAATGAGTGGTGGAATTGCTTATGTGTTCAACGAAAACGGCGATTTTGACTTTTACTGTAATATGGGAATGGTTGAACTATCACTCGTGGAAGACTATGGCGATGTAAATGAGCTTACTGATCTTATTTCACGGCATTATAAATATACGGGGAGCAAAAAAGCAAAAATGATCCTCGATGATCTCTATAAATACATTCCTAAGTTCATAAAGGTAATTCCATATGACTATAAGAAAGTACTTCAGGAGCAGAAACTTGAGGAGCTCAGAAAGAAAATTGCCGATGTGGAAATAGATCTGGAGATAAGTGCAAGCTAACCCCATCGGGAATAGAGCACAGGGCACAGAACTATCATAAAATAGATAACAACAAACGATATGAAAAACCCCCAAACCCCCTGAAGGGGGCTTTAAAAGTCAAAACTCAATTAAGAGTAATATGAAACCCAAAGTCCCCCTTTATTGGGATTGAGGGGGTAAACGAGAACGCCAAAGCGCCAAAGCGACAAAGCGACAAAGCGACAAACGACAAACGACAAAGCGACAAACGACAAACGACAAACGACAAACGATAATGGCTGATATAAATGGATTTCTCAAGATAAAAAGAAAGGAAGCCGGTAACAGACCTTTAAATGAAAGAATCGGTGACCACAGTGAGGTTGAACAGGTGCTTAACAGCGACGACAGGATGCTTCAGGCTTCGCGCTGTATGGATTGTGGTATTCCATTTTGTCACTGGGGCTGCCCGGTGGATAATCTGATACCAGAATGGAATGACCTTCTATATAAAGGCGACTGGAAAGGGGCTTATCTGCGTCTTGCAGCGACAAACAATTTTCCTGAATTCACTGGAAGAATCTGCCCGGCTCCATGCGAGCATGCCTGCGTTTTGAATATCAATCAGGAACCTGTGACCATCAGGGAAAATGAAGTTGCAATCGTTGAAAAAGCATTTGCTGAAGGCTGGATTAAACCGCAGCCTCCAAAGATCAGAACCGGGAAGAAAGTTGCTGTCATAGGGAGCGGTCCTGCCGGGATGGCGGCTGCCGATCTGCTGAACAAGACAGGGCATCTCGTTACCCTGTTTGAAAAAGACGATAAGGCAGGAGGTCTGCTGAGATACGGGATCCCTGATTTCAAGCTTGGCAAGAGCACTATCGACAGACGACTCGATCTGATGATGAAAGAAGGACTTATTATCAGAACAGGGGTTACAATCGGGAAAGACATCTCAGGGAAAGAGCTTCTTGATCAATTCGATGCGATATGTATATCCATTGGCGCCGGACATCCCCGTGATTTAAAGGCAGAAGGACGTGATCTTAAAGGTATTCATTATGCCATGGAATATCTTCCGCTCCAGAACAGAGTGAACTCAGGACAGCTGACAGCATCGGAAAATCCCATCAGCGCTGATGGAAGGAAAGTCCTTGTAATAGGCGGCGGTGATACAGGATCAGACTGTATCGGAACTTCTATCCGTCAAAAAGCTGTAAGCGTAACCCAGATCGAGATCCTGCCAAAACCTCCGGCTACCAGGGCAGCAAACAACCCATGGCCTTACTGGGGAAAAGTACTTAAAACATCAACTTCTCATGAGGAGGGATGTGAGCGATTCTGGAACATATCAACTTTGAGATTTCTTGGCGAAAATAATCATGTTACCGGTGTGGAAGTCGAAGATGTCGAATGGAAACTCGTTGATAAACAATATAGTATGGTTTCAGTACCAGGTACCAAAAGGGTTATTGAAGCCGACCTGGTCTTGCTGGCAATGGGATTTGTGCATCCTGCTCTTGATGGACTGGTTTCGGAGCTGGAACTAGATCTTGATCAGCGAAAAAATATTAAGGTGGATCACAGCCTTCTTACAAGCAGGCAAAAAGTCTTTGCAGCCGGTGACTCAATTGCAGGAGCCACGCTCATTGTTAATGCAATAGCATCGGGAAGAAAAGTTGCCAAGGAAATTGATAAATATCTTCGGAAACTCTGATCCTGTGGCTGCAGTCAACATAGATAATCATTGTATCGCAGTCAATAGGTTTGAAACCGGGAATTTCTTATTCAGAACTATTCTGAAAACAGTTCGTTCAGCCTCTGTGCTGACGAACGTTACTTTTCCTTCAAGGTAGTTTTCAGTTAGCAGCCTGATACTGTATGTGCCAAGTCCTCGGCCTGAACCCTTTGTGGTAAATGATCGCTGAAACAACTGCATTTGTATATCAATCGGAATGAGCTGATCGTTCTTAACCCAAAAAACAACCTTTTCATTAACCTGTTTTACGCCTACGGTAACAATGCCGTTAATCACTGTTGCTTCCAATGCATTTTTAAGTAAATTAATCAGTACTCTCTGAAGCAGGGTCCCGTCAGTTTCAAAATCAATATTCACAGAGTCTTCCGCTAATTGTACTGATCTGTTCCTAACGGCTTCATGGAAACTTATCTTCGAGATCGCAGAATTGAGTATTTCGATAGAATTTTCGGTATCAATTTTAACCTTCAACTCATTATTCTCAGCAGCTCTGAGCTGCCTCTGCATTAATATTTCTTCCATTATGTTCCTGGAGATTTCTTCTGAAAGGTTAATCAGATCCCGGATCTCGACCGGGTCAGTTTCTTCTCTCAGGATATTGAGCAATCCATTAAGCCCTCCCACACTGTTCAGAAGATCGTGAAAAAATATTCTTTCAAGGAATGCTCTGCGCTTTACATCACTGATATCCTGTAGAATAAGGATATAAAAGACTTCTCCTCCAAAATTAACAGGAGTTGAGATGACGTTAAGGTCCCAGCTTCTGTGTTTACCCTCAATAACAGAGGAAATACTGGTCTCCCGTATGGCCTTTTTGCCTGTCCTCTGGCTTTCAAGAATAGTATTTACAGCACCGCAATATGCACAAGCCGTTGTTGTCCCACAACCCGAGCTGTTATCACCGAGGTGGACGCATGAAACGAATTCCCCTTGACGTTTGCCGAGAATTGGCTCAAGAGAATTTAGACCCAGAAGCGTTAGCAATTCACTATTCGCATATACAATCTGTCTGTTTTTGTCGATGACTCCGCCAATCCCGGTCATCGCTCCAAATAATTCGGTGAAATCCTTTTGAGAGTTAACCAATTGATTCTCACGTAATATTTCACCAGAAGAAGATCTTTCTGCCGGAGCGAAATGTGATGATTCTTCCATTTTCCCCCTTATCTATAGAATTTGCAAATATATTGAATTCTTATGTTCATACTCTAATCAGATCGGATATATAATATGTTGTATCAGGCCATCATTTATATTTCAACCACTATAACACAGATGTTGCAGATAAAGTTGCTGATTATGCAGATTAGTTTTGAGATTCACAGCACGTGTAAGTACTTTCAGCTTTCATAAGTAAGGATTAATTTTCGAAAAAACTAAATAATTATCCTGATCGATTTTTTGGTAAGTTTGTGTAACCTATAAGAAAATGAGTAAGAAAAAGATCACGTACATACATATTTTTATCTGGTTGTTTGCGATTTTCGCAAATCTCCCGTATGCCACCATCGGACACGGGATGGAGCCTAAGTTTATTGTTTCCAATATCATTGGATTCTTATATCTGATGGTTGTATTCTACCTGTTTTATCTGCTGATCGTCCCCTATTTTCTGAACAGGAAAAAGATTATTGAATTTTTCAGCATTTCATTTCTCATAGTATTGATAATGCCGTTCTTCGGATATACTATCCTGTTTCTGGCGAGAGCTATATTTGAGGGAACATTTTCTCATTTTTACCGGGATTATTCTTTGAAAATGCATATGAGCGGATATTACCCCGTTCTTACAGCTGCTGTCTTTGGCTCATTTTTCCGTGTGATTATAAACTGGTTCAAAGCCATGAGTCAAAAAGCTGAGCTTGATAAACAGAAGCTGGCAGTAGAGCTCGATTTACTGAAAAGCAAGCTTAATCCCCACTTTCTTTTCAACACCCTTAATAACATCGATTCACTAATCCACCATAACCCTGAAGAAGCATCAGCGGCACTCATTCGGCTTTCTGAAATTATGCGGTACCTTACTTATGAAACAGCTTCAGATGTTGTGGATCTCAAGAGTGAAATTGAATATGTACGGAACTTCATAGAACTCCATCGTATGAGGATCAAAACACCCGAAGATATAAGTTTTAAAGTTGAAGGTGACAGCAGCATAATGATAGCTCCCGCGCTTTTTGTACCACTGATTGAAAATGCTTTTAAATTTGCCACTTTCAGGACGAAAAAGCCCTGCGTGGATATAAAAATAACTTCTTCAGATGGTATCGTATCTTTTGAAGCCAGAAATTATTACGAGAACGATAATAACACAGATCAGGATCATTCGGGCTTTGGAATAATCAACCTGAAGAAAAGGCTTGACCTTACATATCCCGGGAAATATCAATTAAGCATTGATAATGGAGACCTGTCTTTTTATACAAAACTTACAATAGACACAAATGCAGATTAGCTGTATCGCTATCGATGATGAACCTCTCGCCCTGTCGAAGCTGGAGGGATTTATTTTGAAAGTTCCCGAACTCCGGCTCATCAGGACTTTCGATAATGCAATTGAGGCTATCGGATGGATGAAGGAACATTCAACGGATCTGATCTTTCTTGATATTCAGATGGAACAGCTGACAGGCATCCAGTTTATTGAAACCACCGGAACAAAAACATATGTAATTCTTACAACTGCTTACGATCAATATGCGATCAAAGGATTTGATCTGAACGTAACCGACTATCTGCTAAAACCTTATTCGTTTGAAAGATTTCTGAAGTCTGTCAATAAAGTAATGGAAAATTTCACAAAAACAGAGGATTCAGAACATCATGATAACCAGCACGATTCATTTATTTTTGTCAAAACCGAATATCGGCTTGAGCGAATTGATATTGAGGATATTTTGTATGTCGAGGGGATGAAGGACTACCTCAGAATCATCTGCAGGGATAAGAAAATAATGACTTTGCAGAGTTTTGCAAGGCTTGAAGAAACGCTGCCACCAAATCGTTTTTGCAGGGTTCATAAATCATTCGTTGTGGCAATTGATAAGATAAAATCTGTTGAGAGAGGTGTAATTATTATTGCTGACCGCAGGATCCCGGTCAGCAATACTTATAAGGAAAGCTTCTTCTCAAAAATCAGGCTGAGCCAATAAAGAACACAGAGTTCCACAGAGGGACACACAGATCTTAATTATGGCTGGAAGCTATAAACTAATCAATTCTTAAGGCCTTTGCCGGATTCAGGTTAGCTGCCTTTATGGTTTGATAACTTATTGAAATCCATCCAATGATCAATGCTATCACTGTTGCAAGCACGTAGATTAGAGGACTCACACTCACTTTGTTTGCAAATCCCTCAAGCCAGTATTTCGAACCGAAATATGCTACCGGACACGCGATCAGCGAAGATATAAGGATCAGGTAAACAACCTCCTTTGAGAGCAGCTGCAGAACTATCTGAATAGAAGCTCCATAAGTTTTTCTTATGCCAATCTCTTTAGTACGTTTGTTTGTAATGAATGTCACGAGTCCGATGAGACCAATGCATGCAATAAATACTGCGAGAATTGAAAACAGAATAAAGATCTTGCCTGTTTTCATCTCCGCTCTGTAAAGGTTATTCCAGATATCGGTAAAAAAATCATATTGAAATGGTTGCATGGATGTAAAACTCTGCCAGGTATTTTCAATCGTCTTTAAAGTTGCATTGATATCTGTACCTTTTAACCTTACTGCAGCGTACTGATCTCCGCCACCCTGTCCCATAACAGTGAAAATAACCGGATCTATCGCTTTATGCATTGATGTTATATTGAAGTCTTTCATTACCCCGATAATCTTAAGCTTCTGGAACTGCTGGGGACCACGAGGCTGTAATACAAATTTTCCAACAGGATCTTTCAATCCCAGCGACTTGACAGCAGCCTCATTAATAAGTACCGCCACTGAATCTGTTCTGAATTCACGTGAGAGAAACCTCCCGTCAACAAGCTTGACTCCCAGGGTCTGAGGAAAATCCAGACTGACCTGAGCCTGCTGTAAAAGGTAAGTCTTCTTTTCCGGGTCTTCATCGTTAAAAAAAGCATTGTTGTTGAAGTTAGTTCCGGGAATCTGTCTGGAAATTCCAACACTCTCAATGCCGGGTATCTGTAAAAGTTGGTCCCTGAAGGAACCAATCTGTCTGAAAAATGCATCCGGCCGCCTTATTATGACAAGATTTTCCTTTTTGAATCCAAGGTCTTTGTTTGTCATATAATTCAGCTGCCTGTACACGATGATGGATCCTATTATTATCACTATTGAAACAGTAAACTGGAAAATAACAAGGACGCCTCTGAGCCGCTTTGACATAGATCCGGGACTCAGTGTACCCTTAAGCACCTCAGCGGGGTTATATCCGGCAAGGACAAATGCAGGATAGAAACCGGCAGATATTCCGACAATCAGAACCAGACCGATCAAACAGAGAAAACCTTTAAGAGTAGTAAAAGCTCCAAGGGTGAGCTCTTTTCCTATAAGATGATTAAACGCCGGCAAGAAAGCAAAAACGCAAAGCACGGCTACAATTGCTGCAAATCCAGAAATTAGAACAGATTCACCAATAAACTGCGATATCAACCCTGCCTTATTAGCACCTGATACTTTCCTTACCCCAACCTCCTTAGCCCTGCCGGCCGATTTGGCTGTGGCAAGATTTACATAGTTAATGACAGCTATTACGAGTATCAATATTGCTATAACTGCAAAAATATAAACTGTTGTAACTGAGCCCAAAGGTTCAATATTATATTGTTTTGCCCCTTTGAGATGCATGTCTTTCAAAGGTTCAAGAGTATAACTGAAATCATTGCCGGCCTTTTTGAAATCATCAATAGTGACCCCTACAAACTGCTGAAGCTGCGGACCTACATACTTCAGGACCATACCCTGAAACTTGTTTTGAAGTGCAAGAGGATCAGTACCATCTTTTACTACAATGTAGGTATAGAAATTATGATTCAGCCAGTTATTATTGTTTCCCTGTCCGGGATAAGTGCTCAAAGAAGCCAGAATATCGAATTTAAGATGCGAATTATCGGGAACATTTTGAACCACTCCTGTCACAGTATAAAGAATTGTATCAGCCTCAACTATTATTCTCTGACCCATTGGATCTTTATTGCCAAAATACTTCTTCGCATACTCCTGGGTAAGTATCATTGAACGGGGCTTTACCAATGCTGTCCCAGGATCACCCTTTAGTAATTTAAAATCAAAGACACTAAAGAAAGTTGAGTCAGCGAATAAAACGTGATCTTCATTGAACTTGTTTTCACCGAATTTAATCAGCCAGGCTCCCATCTGATTGAGCCTTGTGGCATGCAAAACCTCAGGGTAATCGTTAAGCATGGCCTGAGCCATAGGAGCTGCTGTTACAGCCTGATCAAGAACGCCGCCTGCCATTCTGCCCATTACCTTTAATCCGTATATATTCCTGTAGTTTTTATGAAACCTGTCGTAACTAAGCTCATTTATCACAAACAGTGAAATAAACAGGAAGCTGGTTAGTCCGATAGCGAGTCCACCGATATTGAGCAGAACATATCCGCGTTGTTTCCTCATGTTACGGACGGCTGTAATAAAAAATGTCTTTAGCATTGCCGGGTCTGTTAGTTTTAAATTAGAATACAAGCGAAAGACATAAAAAAGACGATCATGTTGCATGTTCGTCTTATTTGAATTGAAAGGTGATAATTTATTTATCTGCCAGCACTTTCAAATCTTTTACCGTGCTTATCAATCTTATCAGTTCAGACCTGTATCTGTCTTCATCCTCTCCCATGCCCGACTTTGCAAGCCTTGTAGCACCTTCAAGAGTTGCATTTCCTTTGAACTCAGAATTTCTGAGTATCATGCCAAATTCAGCAACTGCAGCTGCAAACTGAATGTTTTCTGAAGCTTCAGCCATATCATTAATCTTTCCCTTCACCGGTTTTTCAAATAATATACTCGTATCTCCGTCGGGTTTCTTATACCTTACTTTAATTGTAAGATATTCGTCGGCCGGGTCTGAGATTATTCTGTCCTGTTCATTTTTCTGATATTTCAGAGGATCAAATCCGGGAATATACTCATCTGAGCCCGCCGGGACAAGCTCATAGAGTGCGGTGACATTATGTCCCGATCCCATCTCCCCTGCATCCTTTGTATCATCGTTGAAATCAGTATCATTCAGGATTCTGTTCTCATACCCGATAAGTCTGTAAGAGGATATTTTTGCAGGGTTGAATTCAACCTGGAATTTTACATCTTTTGCAACTGTAAAGAGGGTTCCTCCAAATTCGCGTACCAGAACTTTTCTGGCTTCCTGCAGGTTGTCAATGTAGTAGTAGTTGCCGTTCCCCTTGTCGGCGATTATTTCCATTTTGTCATCCTTCAGATTTCCCATTCCGAATCCAAGTACAGTAATAAATACTCCTTTTTCGCGCTGCTCTTCCACCAGTCTTTCCATGCTTCCATTGCTCGATTCTCCGACATTGAAATCGCCGTCAGTTGCCAGGATGATCCTGTTATTACCTCCCTCAACGAAGTTGCTCTCTGCCTCCTCATAGGCAAGTCTCAAACCTGCGCCGCCAGCCGTAGAGCCACCTGCCTGAAGCTGGTCAATTGCAGCATGTATTTTTTCCTTGAATTTCCCGGATGTTGAGCTAAGAACTCGCCCTGCAGCTCCGGCATATACGACAATTGCAACCCTGTCCTGCGGCCTGAGTTCCTTAACCAGCAAGCTGAAAGCTGATTTCAGCAAAGGTAATTTCTGAGGGTCATTCATTGATCCTGATACATCAATAAGAAATACAAGATTTGAAGGAGGCAGCTTGTATTTATCAATACTTTTGGCTTTAAGTCCGATCTGAAGCAGCTGATGTTTCCTGTTCCACGGACAAACAGCCATTTCAGTATAAACCGAGAACGGATGATCTGAATCAGGCTCAGAATAATTATAAGTAAAATAATTGATCATTTCTTCTATTCTTACTGCATCAGCAGGGGGAAGCTGTCCCTGGTTAATGAACCTCCTGATGTTTGAATACGATGAGTTATCGACATCTATTGAAAAAGTGGAAAGCGGATTTAGCTTTACTTTTTTATAACTATTATCGCTTATTGATGCATAACCTTCGGTATTGAAATTATTATTGTAGCTGTTGAAAGACTGGCTTGCATCGTACAACTTAGCACAGGACGCAGGCGCAGCCTCATACTTTGAAGGTCTTTGTCTTGATCTTGTCCTTCCGCTTCCATAACCGGTAACCACTATCTCCTGCAGGCTGGTTACATCCTCATGCATCTGAACATTGATAATTGTCCTGTTACCGATTTTTTCCTCTATTGATGTATATCCGATAAAAGAAAAGACCAGTGATTTTGTATTCATGCCAACAGTGATCTTATAATTGCCATTGGTATCGGTTAATGTGCCGGAAGAACTATTTCCT